>OGIR01001930.1_pt1 | contig 10059 bp, 6 predicted proteins | sample 1571831 | NCBI WGS metagenome assembly OGIR01 (sample SAMEA2582124, study PRJEB24529) | metagenome | biome: Human gut stool | place: China | collected 2011 | reverse complement strand
TGGTGATCAGCTGATCTGCTGCTTTGATAGCTGCTTCCCTGCCTTCTTTGCTTCCGATCAGCTTATAAGCTGCCACGCAGGAAGGAGAATACAGAAATCCCATATCGTGATGGTCTACTTCGATCTTGTTATCAATACGATCTAAAAAGCTCTTTACCTGAATCTCGCCAGCTTTTTTCAGACGCTCGTCCTGCGAATATTCATAAGCCAGCCAGATCTCTCCGGTCCAGAAGCCGCAGGTCCAGTAATTATTCGGAATCGGCTGATAGAAACCGTTCTCACTGTAGGCATTCTGGAACTGATCGGTAAATTCCGGCAGATCCCGGATCACCTGCTCCGTGGAAAACCGCAACGCCTCTTTGATCTCCGCATCTGTGATCTGCGGATATTTCTTTTCGTCAAATGTTATCATAGTCTTATCCTTTACCTTACTATTCAGCCCCACCCCGCACATTCGCAAAACCGCCTCAGAGAGGCTTTACGGAATAGCATGCCTGCATGGTTCTGAATATTCATTTTTATTATACAAGCCTGTGACATGGAACCGGCACAGGCTTGTGAAAATACATTGTTATCTGTTATCCCTTCAGTCCCGTAGAAGCAACACCTTCTACGAAGTATTTCTGCAATACCAGGAACACAATTAGTACCGGGATCAGGGACAATACCGATCCTGCCATGATCAGACCGTAATCGGAAGAGTACTGGCTGATGAACATTTTTAATCCCAGCTGAATGGTCTTCTTCTCCTGACTCTTTAAGTAGATCAGAGGTCCCAGATAGTCGTTCCATGTCGCCACGAAGGTGAAAATCGTCAGTGTGGACAGTGCCGGCTTCGACAGCGGCAGCATAATGCTGGCATAGATTCTATACTCGCTCATGCCATCGATTCTGGCGGCTTCACACAGATCATCGGGAATGCCTTCATAGAACTGCTTCATCATGAATACACCGAAAGCGGAGAATGCCTGCAGGCAGATCATACCCAGCAGCTTATCGTTCAATCCCATTCTTCTCATCATGATAAACTGAGGTACCATATATACCTGCCAGGGCATTGCGATGGTTGCGATGTATGCCAGGAACAGTCCGTTCTTATGACGGAAGTCCAGTTTTGCAAAAGAGTATGCTGCAAAACTACTGGTCAGTAACTGTAAGAAAGTAACGATCAATGTCAAGTATACCGTATTTCCCACGAATCTGCCAAAGGGAATCTTCGTCCAGATCTTCACGTAATTGTCCCACCTGGGGTTCGCAGGGATCCATACAAAAGGATTCATCTGAAATACTTCTCTGTCACTCTTGATGGATGCGGAAAGCATCCACAGGAAAGGAATGATCATGACCACTGCGATCAGAATGAGGATCGCATATACGATCACTTTGCCAAAAACGGCTTTTTTATGTGCTGATTTCATAATCTGTGCGCCTCCTAACGTTTTACCCTGCCGTACACTTCAATCTGACTCAGTGCCGGGAAGGGGGATGGATCTTCTGCTTTGATCAGGTTGCAAAGCTCCAGCCAGGTGATCTCCTTCTCTGGGATTGGCAGTACATGTGCCCTGCTGCTCTTCTCTAAGGGAAATTCCTGTTCACTGCCATCGGAAAACCGGATTGTTACCTGCTGCCACCAGTTGTCATGCGGGAAATCGGATCTGGTGTACAACACGATCCTGTCTGCCAGTACCGGTCTGCCGAAGTCCAGCTTCATAGCTGCATCATCCTGCATGTTGATTCCCCAGGATTCGTAGGGCCATTCTCCGTGGGAGCGGTTCGCCCGGACACCGTCAATGGCGTTTTTCGCTGCGAATACACTCTCGCCTCTGGTCTCCACATTGGCTGTCGCATGAGGATAACAGGGAACATCCATATGCTGATCCGCAGGATTCAGTGCCAGGTTTCTATAGACTGTGATCTCATCTTCTCTTGCGACTTCCGCATAGAGATAATGTTTATTTCCGGAAAATACCTTAGGGGACATGCTGATCCTTTTCTCCCCGAAGGGAACATAATAGGATACATTGTCGGTTATGTATACGAAAGCATCCCCAAGAGCATCATCCACCTGTAAATGTACATGTATATTTTTCTCATCGGTCTCCAGCACGATCCGGTCACCCTCTTCATAGGTATGGGTGCAGACCAGATCCACAAAATCCTCACCGCTGCTGACGCAGATGGTGTTGCTGTCCTTATCGAGAACCTTCAAAGCTAAGATTGCCATTATGCTTTCTCCCTCTTTGCCTGACCGCGGAACTGAATGATCGTTACGAACAGTACCATCAGGAACAGTACCATTGCTACAGAGCTGGAATAGCCCAGATCCCAGTCAATAAATGCTTTCTGATAGATGTAGTATACAAGAACGGTTGCTGAAGTGGTCAGCTCGCCGCTTCCGCCTCCTGCCAGCATGATAGCAATGTCGTATACCTTAAAGCAGTTGATGGTCAGCATGACGACTACGAAGAAGGTCGTGGAAGACAACTGCGGCCAGGTCACATAACGGAATTTCTGCCAGGTATTTGCACCGTCCAGACTGGCTGCCTCATACAGTTCAGAGGAGATTCCCTGTAAGCCTGCCAGGTAGATTACCATATAATAACCCATATATTTCCATACACTGAACAGAATCATGGAGAACAGTACCAGTCCGCCGGTGAACCACTGGGGAAGCTGGTCCTGCGGTACATTGAAAACATTCAGCAGAATGTTGTTCACAGGTCCTTTCGAGGGGTGGAACAGCATTTTCCATACTGCGGTGATTGCTACCAGAGAAGCTACATATGGGAAAAAGGAAAGGGTTCTGAAAATACCTCTTCCTATTACTTTCTGATTTAACACGATGGCCAGTGCCAGAGATGCGATCATGGTCAGAGGCACGGTACCGATACAATAAATAATGGTGTTTTTAAATGCTGCGATAAAGAAAGTATCTTTCCACAGTCTTGTAAAATTACTGATGCCTGCCCACTGGATCGGGTTACTCCCGTCCCACTTCATGAAAGCAAGGGCAAAGGCAAAAATAATGGGGATCAAGGTAAATACGCAGAAACCGATAAAGTTAGGTGCAATAAAGGAGTAGGCCACCAGATCTCTTTTGGTTTGACGGCTTAATTTCCGCATAACAATTCTCCTTTCAAACGCTTTTTGTGTCATCTTTTGCGTCTTTTTCTGATAAGAAAGGGGCCGTAGGTACGACCCCTTAAGTCTTATTCAACATTCAACAAACATTCAATACTTTTATAGAGAAGATCTTCATTACTGAGCCTGAAGGTCAGCTACCGCTTTATTCATTGCTGCAATACCATCATCAATGCTCATCTCACCGGTCATGATACTTCCATGATAGGAATCCAGAGCGGAGTTGATCTCAGATACATTGGGAGCGTAGGGAACTTCCAGGTACAGGTTGGATACGGTCAGAGCCTCCTTGCTGGCTTCATCGGTGGGGAATCCTTCCAGACCGGAGATCATGTCTACTACTTCATCAGTCATCATTGCAGGGAAGTTACCGCTGGAAGCCATAACTGCTGCGCCTTCTTCACCGCTGACCCATTTAACGAAATCCCAGGACGCATCGGGAGTATCACTTGCAGTGGTTACAGCCAGACCGGTGATGGTACCCAGAGTAGAACCGGGCTCTACGCCTTCTGCATGGGGATACTTAACGATACCCCAGTTACCGCACAGGCTGGAATCATATTCGCCGGACTTCAGGTTGGACATCATGGTTGCGATGAACCAGGAGCCCATGTTCATCATTGCTACGTCTCCACCGGAGAATGCTGCGGAATAATGTAAGCCTTCGGTCTTCAGATCTGTGTACTTTCTGCATACGCCGTCAGCTTCCTGATTCAGAACCATCTCATAGTAAGGTTTGAAGAAATCATAGTTACCGTCTAAGATGGTATGTTTTCCATCCAGTACACCGAAGAGCTGTACCGCACTTCTCCAGGTGTGGTAATGAGCACCGTATACCTGAGAACCAAAGGTAGTATCGGTCATCTCTCTTGCCAGAGCATCGTACTCATCAAAAGTCATATCGTTGGTAGGATAAGCAACACCCTTGGCATCAAACAGATCCTTGTTATAGAACAATACCCAGAAGTCATTTCTGAAGGGCAGCTCATACAGGCTTCCGTCTACAGTTACCTGATCGGTAACACCTGCGTATTTGCTTAAATCCACGCCATCTTTGGAGATGTAATCATCCAGGGAAAGAATAGATCCCTTCTGTACCAGCGTTGCATATCCGGGTACATCCTTGACGGTTACTACATCGAAATCGGATCCGCTGCCGGAAAGCTCAGTTGCCAGAACGGTCATGTAATCGGTAGAACCAAGGTCTACCATCTCAATGGTTACACCGGGATGAGATGCTTCATACGCATCTTTAATATCACCCCAGTACTGTGTGGTCTCCTGATCCCAGATAGCCCACTTTAAAGTAACTTCTTCTGCGGGTGCTGCTTCGGTGGAAGCTGCTGCAGCCTCAGTGGTTGCTGCTGCGGGTGCTTCACCGGTGGAAGCTGCTGTGCTGCCGTTATCAGAGCTGCCGCAGCCTGCAAGCATGGTGGTCATCATTGCTGCTGTCAGTACTAAACTTAATACTTTCTTTTTCATGTAAACCCTCCTGTTAATTTGATACTATGTTACGTCTGTTACGGATCCGTTCTTACCGGTTCCTTGACTGTAACTAAAGTATAACGAAAAAGATCTTTCCGTAACATGGAAAAATTTATAATATAATTCACATTCTTTTATAATTTTTTTATCTTTTTTCTAAAAGTGCTTTCGGAAGATGTAATATTTTATTTTAATATGCACTTTTTTTAGCATCTTGTTTTTTCAACTACCGTTTTTCTTTCGTTATGTTATACTGAAAGCATGAAAAAGACTGTTTATCACTCAAAAAGCATACGAAATCGCATATTGCTCTTCACTCTGAGCGCCATTTTGGGAATGTGTCTGTTGATCAGCCTGTTCAGTTATTACATATTCCGGCACTATCTGCAGAACACCCTGATCCAGTCCACGGAGACCAGCCTGCGCCTGTTGTCGGAGTCTATGGACAACAGTATGGATGAAGTCTACCGGTTGGTCAGATATTGCCAGACAGATTCCAATATTGCCAATTATATTGAACATAACCCCAATCCCGGCTCTGTCCTGTCCGTATCCACTTATGATTCCTTCTACGAGGAATGCAGCCGGAATTCTTCTTATAATTATATGCCCAGAATTGCCATTGTCTCACAGGAGCATTATCTGCAGGTGGTAACCGCAACGTACTCTTCTACCGCAGATCTTGCAACGCTGATTCCGGAGCTTCCTTATTATGAAGAATTACTGACTGCCGATGATTATGATTTTTCGCCCGGTATTGTATCCGATCCTTTTCACCGTGCGGGACGTAAAGTATTACCTGTGATCCGTCCCATTACCTACCAATACAATAACAGGCAGGCAGGATATCTGTTCATCGAAATATCCGCAGATCTGTTCACCATACCTTTGAAGGATTACAGTTGTCCGTCAGACAGCTTTCTCTATCTGTCCATTGCAGGACATACCTATATTTATGAAAACGGAGGCTTGCAGGAATTTACGCCCGAATATAGTATTCTTGATGACCTGAGCACATATTCTCTCACGGGCACCACACAGATTTCCAAAATCCACAGTGCTACCATGGGAGAACAGATTCTGGTCACCACTCCGTTAAATATGCCGGACTGCTACTTAAGTCAGAGTATTTCACATGCGGAGCGGACCAATCAGGCGGTTTTGTTCATGGGAATCCTTGCCTGCATCCTGATCGGCATTTTGTCTATCGGTGTCGTTCTGATGCTGTTGATGAATCGTATGATCACGGTACCTGTATCCAGGCTGCAGACACGGATGGTACGCATCGCCGGCGGAGACTTCTCCAGAGATCCCAGCGTGGAATGGGATCACGAACTGGGGGATATCGGACGGGGAATCAATGATCTGTCGGAAAATGTATCGGAACTTATGGAGAAACGACTGGAAGATGAGAAACAGAAACAGGATCTGGAATACAAGATGCTACAAAGCCAGATCAATCCTCATTTCCTGTATAATACACTGAACTCTATCAAATGGATGGCAACCATACAGGGGGCAACCGGTATCTCCGAGATGACCACCTCCCTGTCCCGTCTGTTAAAAAGTATTTCCAAAGGCACCAGCCTGTTGATCGATATCCGGGAAGAATTATCTCTGTTGGAGAACTATTTCACCATTCAGAGCTACCGCTACGGCGGCACCATTACCATGGACATTCAGGTGGATAATGAATCTCTGTACAACAGTGAGATTATCAAGTTTACATTGCAGCCTCTGGTGGAAAATGCAATTTTCCACGGTATCGAACCGAAGGGCTGTGCCGGACACATCCGGATACATGTCGGCTATGAGACATCGGACAACACCGAAAAGATCCGTATTGATGTCACAGATGACGGTGTAGGCATGACAGCGGATAAAGCTGCACAGGTATTACGCTCCAACGACGACAGTTCTGCGGATTTCTTCCGGGAAATCGGTGTCAGCAATGTGCATAAACGCTTACAATACCAATTTGGTGCAGAATATGGCATTACCATAGAAAGCAAAGAAGGGGAATATACGACGATGTCCATACACATACCGAATATTCCTCTGCATAACAATGAAACTGTTTCATCCGAAACTATTTCATCTGAAAACACTTAATCCGGACAGACATCTGTCCAGAACGGAGTTACTATGTATCAGCTTTTAATCGTAGATGATGAGCCTTTGGTTCAGGCGGGTATCCGCTCCATGCTGAACTGGAATGAATTAAATATCGAGATCTGCGGCACTGCCATGAACGGTCAGGCAGCTCTCAGGATCATCGAGGAAAAATCTCCTGAGATTGTGATCACGGATATCAAAATGCCCGTAATGAGCGGTCTGGATCTCGCAAAAGTATGTAGGGAACGCTATGGTGAAAACTGTCCGTACTTTATCATCCTTACCAGCTATGAGGATTTCCAGATGGCCAGAGATGCTCTGTCCTATCAGGTATCCGATTATCTGGTGAAGCTGGAGCTGACACCGGAAGTATTGAAAAATGCCATAGACCGGGTACTCACACAGATCTCCCGTTCCCGGAAAAAGCAGATGTCCGCCGTAAATATTCATCCCTTTTATGACAAGTTCCTGATCAGTCTCCTTCATGACCTGTTCGAGTCCGAAGAACAGTTCCGTCTGCAGAGCAGAGATCTGAATCTGAATTTCGATTACGTCGCTTATGTGTGCTGTTACGGAGAGATCATCAGCCCTCAGGCCGATCAGATGTCTGCCGAAAAGCAGATGCCTCTGTTTACCAGTTCACTGCAGATGATCCGGGAACTGGGCGGTAAATATCTGCCGCTGTATGCATTATCCCTGGATCTGCGCCATTTTGCACTGATTTTCTGCTTTGCGGATGCCGTAGGTACCGATGATTATGTAGAAAATCTGACGGAGATTCTGCACAATATCAGTGGAACTCTGCAAAACTACTATAATGTGTCGCTACGCTGCGGCATCGGCATCCCGGTTCAGACGCCTGGTACCATCTGTGATTCCTACCAGTACGCGAGACAGATTTTTCAAAATACGGAATCCCATGACGCGATAGTAGCATTTGATACCGGTCATTCACAGGAAAAGGCTAAGAATTCCTTCAATATCAGCCTGTTTAAGAATGATCTCACCAGAGCTTTTGAAGAATATGATCCTGATATTTTACATAACACGATTCAGTCGATCTGCGATCTGTTCCGGGATCACCCGGGGCACTATGTGCAGGCTCTGGACGCTGCCAGCAATATTCTCTATCTGTCGATTTCGCTTTTACAGGACGGGGAATCTATTGTGTCCGGCTTTTTTGCGGAAGATCCGGATGGCTACCGTTCCCTCTATAAGCAGTCCAATGTGGATCACGTGATCCAGTGGCTGCAATTCTTCTGCGGACAACTGTGCGAATTGTTCCAATCCCGTCGAAAGGATTATAAAAACCACATCGTAACTAATGTTCGGAAATATATTAATGAACACGTTAGCGAGCGGTTGTCCCTGAATGAGGTGGCCGCGGTCTTTGGCATCAGCCCGAATTACTTAAGCCAGCTGTTCAGCAAATACAACGATACCGGCTTCAGTGAATATATCAACATCTGCAAGATCACGGAAGCCAAACGGCTGCTGGAAGAAGAAAATATGAAGGTCTACGAGGCCGCAGAGGCTCTGGGCTTCGAGAGTGCCTTCTATTTCAGCAAGGTATTTAAACGGGTGGAGGGTGTCTCCCCCACGGAATACGTCAACAATAAGTTCAGTTAACTGCTATTACGGTTTGTCTCTTATTGAGAATTATGAATATGAAAAGGCAGGATCAGAGAAATGAATTCACAACCGATAAGTATAGAAAAGCGTTTTTTAGAGACAGCAAAAGCATTCCACGGAAACAGCCACCCTTTTCACCCATTTCCGAAGGCTGTGGACCGAAAGGCTTATGAAGGACTCCCGGCAGCATTGAAGGAACTTCTGATTCAGGCCGGAGAGACGAAACTTGGATACAAATTCCCGGTGATCCGTGCCACGGATTATATGCGTTTTAAAAGAGACGGTGACCGGGCTGCTTTTGAAGCCCTCTATTTTGCCAAACGCAATGCCCTGAATGATCTGATCCAGGCCGAATGTGTGGAACATCAGGGACGTTTTCTGGACGATATTCTCAATGGTATCTATTCCATCTGTGAAGAGACTGCCTGGCAGCTTCCCGCGCATAACTCCTATATCCGGGATACCCCGCAGTTGATCCTGCCGGATGTGACCAGGCCCGTCATGGATCTGTTCGCCTGCGAGACCGGTGCACTGCTGGCCTGTGCGGCTTATCTGCTGGAAGAAGAATTCAACGCTGTCAGCCCTTTTATCCTGACCTGCATCGAGGACAATCTGAAGCGACGGATCCTGCTGCCCTACCTGACCGCACATTTCTGGTGGATGGGACATGACGATGAGCCTATGTGCAACTGGACCGTATGGTGTACACAGAATGTACTGCTGACCACGTTCCTAATGCCCTGGAGTGTGGAAATGTCCTCTCGGTTGTCCTCTCCGGTGCGCACATTCTGCGGAAATGCTCCGTTGTTCCTGCCGGAGAATACGTCTGACACAGTTGTCACATTGCAGGCGATTCTGCATAAGGCCGCTGAAAGCTGTGATTATTTTCTCAAGGATTACGGCAATGACGGCTGTTGCGAGGAGGGTGCCCAATATTATCGCCATGCGGGACTATGTCTATACGGTGCCATGACTGTGCTGAACACGGTTACCGACGGTCATTTCGACACTCTGTTCCGGTGGGATAAGGTGAAAAATATTGCATCCTATATTCTGAACGTGCATGTGAATGATAAATACTATTTTAATTTTGCTGACTGCTCTCCTATAGCCGGCCGTGCCGGAGTACGGGAATATCTCTTTGGCAAGGCCACCGGGCAGGAGGATCTCTGCCTGTTCGCCGCAAAAGATTTCCAGGCGGGACAGGGTCAGCTTGTCACAGATGAAGTGAACGGTGGGAATCTGTTCTATCGTATGCAGACCGTATTTCATTATGAGGAATTGATGAAGCAGGACACTTCCGGAACGCTTTCCCACCGGGATGTCTATTATCCCAGCGTGGGGCTGTTCCTCGTGCATTCCGATACTCTGGATCTGGCAGTCAAAGCCGGAGACAATGCTGACAGTCACAACCATAATGATACCGGCAGCATCACCTTATACAAAAATGGACTGCCCGTTCTGGCGGATATCGGTGTGGAGACCTACACCCGGAAGACCTTCTCTCCAAGACGTTACGAGATCTGGACCATGCAGTCCGGCTATCATAATCTGCCTACGATCTGCGGCACGGATCAGAAGGACGGTGCGGAATACCGTGCGGAAAAAGTGGTGACGGAGCTGACCGGAGCCGAACCTTCTATTTCCATGGAACTGGCTGCCGCCTATCCCGATGCCGGAGCCGTT
>OGIR01001918.1_pt1 | contig 10153 bp, 5 predicted proteins | sample 1571831 | NCBI WGS metagenome assembly OGIR01 (sample SAMEA2582124, study PRJEB24529) | metagenome | biome: Human gut stool | place: China | collected 2011 | reverse complement strand
ATAGCCGGGCAGCAAACGATTCAGGTCGACGAGCTGGTTGGCAAGCAGTTCCTGCGTGCCGAAAACGTCGACGCCGTGCGAAGCGATCACCTCGGCGACCCGCCCGCGGCGGAAACGCCAGTTGTCCGCCCCGTCTTCGGGGTTGTCGTAACGCATGTTGAAGGTCATGACGCTGAGCGTCGTGGCCGAACCGCAGGCAGTGAACGCCGCTGCCGCCAGAAGATAGAACAATCGTTTCATAACTTTTATTTAAAATCAGCGGGACAATCGGGAAATTCAACGTACAAACGCTCCGCGGGGATCTGCTCGAAGCCAGCCGCTCCGGGCGCCCTCCAGCCCCAGGAGAGATCCTGCCCCTCGTAATCCTCGAAATACATGAGCGTATAGGGATGCAGACCCGCTTCGAGCGCCACGCGCCCGGTCGCCATGACCGAAGCGTGCGACCCATCGTTGTCGACCACCTTCCGGTCGCCGATCACGAGCACGCTGCCGTCATCGCTCTTGGTCATGAACTCCCACACGCCCCGTTCGGGAATGCGGATCCAGCCGTTGAAAATATATCCGAAATGGTCTTCCTGCGGGGCATCGGCAATCGACGGCTCGGGCATTGTCCCGGACGCTACGAGCTTCCCCCGGCGAATCTCGTCCACATGCGAGAACACGCCTTCGTAACAGGCATAGGCGACACCCGGACGCATGGCCGCGCCCGCTCCGGGCAGTCCCTTGCGGAATACGGCCTTCTCGGCTTGGAGCGTCAGCGTACGGCTCGGTGCGGCTCCGGGTTTGAATCCCCGCGCTTTGAGCGTCAGCGAGCGGTCGGCGGCCGTGGGTTCCGAGCCGTCGAGCGTATAGCGGATTTCGGCTCCGGCCGTCGTCGTGGCCAGGGCGACGGCCACAGGCTCGGTGAAGAGGCTCACGTTCTGCGTGGTATAGGGAATCGAAACGACCTGGCCGCGCGTAAGCGAATAGGGCTCTGCTGCGGCATCCGTTCCACGGGCGTAATCGGGTTCCGTACGGAGTTCGAAATGCAGTTCCCCACCCTGCATCAGTTGTTCGTAGGTGATGAAATTTTCGGTCACGGGCACTCCGTCGAGCGTCACCGAAGCGATATAGGTATTGCGGCGGGGGTTGTTTGCCGTAACGGTCAGCGTGCGGCCGTTGGCCAGGCGCACGACGGCCTTCGGGAATTGGGGTGCGGTCAGCGCAAACTGGTTCGAGCCGGGGCAGACGGGATAGAAGCCCAGGCTGGAGAAGATGTACCACGCCGACATCTGGCCGCAGTCCTCGTTGCCGATGATCCCCGCGGGCGTCGGGGCGTACATCCCGTGCAGCAGGCTGCGCGTGAGCTCCTGTGTCCGCCACGGCTGCCCGACATAATTGTAGAGGTAGGCCATGTGATGGCTGGGTTCGTTGCCGTGGGCATACTGCCCCATGAGCCCCGTCACGTCGCTTACGTCGAGCTGCATCTCGTCCGATTCGAGCGTAAAGAGCCGATCCAGTTCACGGACGAACGCCTCGCGGCTGCCGAAAAGCCCGGCGAGCCCGTTCACGTCGTGCGGCACGAAGAAACGGTAGTGCCACGGCGTGGCCTCGGTATAGTCGCGCCCCGTGGCGAACTCCTCGAACGGCTCAGACCAGTTGCCGTCCGTCCCACGGCCGCGGAAGAAACAGGTCGATCCGTCGAAGACATTGGCGTAGTTGAGCGCCCGCTGCGCATACTCCCGGGCGACGTCGTCCCGGCCCATGGCCCCGGCCATGCGGGAGATCGCCCAGTCGTCGTAAGCATATTCCAGCGTGCAGGAGACCGACTCGCGCTTGATATTGGAGGGTATAAACCCCTGTACCACATAGTAATCGGAACCTTTCTTATTGATGTTCGACGAGCGGATCATCGCATCGAGCGCCTTTTCGGCATCGTATCCGCGGATACCTTTCAGGTAGGCGTCGGCAATGACCGACGCGGCATGGTAGCCGATCATCGTCCCCGTCTCGCCCGACGCGAGCGGCCAGATCGGAAGCTCGCCCGTTATGTCGTACATGTCGAGCATACTGCGGATCATGTCGTTGACTAACGTCGTATCCACCAGCGTCTGCAACGGATTCCACGCGCGGAAAGTGTCCCACAGCGAGAATGTCGAATAGTAGGCACCGCCCTGCGGCATACGCGCGATGCGCTGGTCGTGACGGCGGTACTCGCCGTTGACATCGCTCATCAGATTGGGCGTCAGCTTGGTATGGTACTGCGCCGTATAGAAATTGACCATTTCGTCGCGCGAACCGCCCTCGACGACGATGTCGCCCAGCGCTTCGCGCCACAGCGCGGCGGCACGCGCATGCACGGCATCGAAATCCAGCTCCGGCACCTCGGCGACGCTGTTGAGACGGGCATTCGCTGCGCTGACCGACGACAACCCGACGGCTATCGTAAGCGTTTCGGTGTCCGGCGCAAAGGTCAGCACGGCCTGTTTGTCGCCCAGCAGCCGCACGTCGGCGAAAGGCTCCGAAAAACGGGCGGAGAAAAAGACATACTGGTCGGGCACCCACCCCTGCGTGCGGCGCATCCCGGCGATCTCATCGGGCGCCGTCGTCCGCAATTCACGCATGTCGACCTGCTCCTCGGCGATCGTGTGCATCAGGTCGACGACCACCTGCCGCGGCCCCTTGCCCGTAAAGGTATAGCGGTGCACGCCCGTACGGGGCGCCGCCGTAAGCTCCACCCGGATATTTTCACCGGGTAACTCCACGGCATAATAGCCGCAGGAGGCCTTCTCGTCCCCGTGCGAAAAGAAATAGGGCTGCAGGACGCAGGCGCCGTCGTGCAACACGATTTCGCGCGTGGTGGGATGGAACAGGATGTCGGCCAGGTCGGCACACCCCGTACCGCTGAGGTGCGTATGCGAAAAACCGTCGATGGTCGTATCGTCGTAATGGTATCCGGCGCAGGCGTCCCAGTCCCCGGCACGCGTGTCGGGGCTGAGCTGCACCATGCCGAACGGCGTCGTTGCGCCAGGGTAGGTATGCCCGTGGTAGCCCGTGCCGATGAACGGGTCTACATAATCGACCGGGCCGGCCGGCCGCGGCGCGCACGCAAGGAGCCCGAGGGCCAGCAAGGCGAAGGTAAGTTTTTTGGTCATGGCAGTTTCGGTGTATGCGCCCCGTCCGTAAAGCGTTCCATCAAAGATAAGGATTCCGGGGCGGTATTGCAAACCCCGGCAGCCGTATCTGCGCAGCATCGGAACCGGTCGCAGTTTAGGTTATACAAATATAAGAGAAGAGAAGCGTCCCGTCCGTGGCTATTTGCGCTTTTACATCCTCACATCGCGCAGAACCTTCCTATCCGGCGCCGAAACCCCGGCAGGAGTGCCTTTTCGCCCGAAATTCCGTCCTGGGGCAGAAAATTCCCGAAAAAAAGCTATCTTTACCCTCGAAGAGACCCAACCAGACCATGGCACGCGTAATTTTCCTGACCGATTTTTCCGAAGCCTATGCCCGCGAACTGCTGCTCGGCATGGCCCGCTATGCGCACGACACGGCGCAGGCGTGGAGCCTTTGCCGGCTGCCGTTGTCGATACGCGACAAGTTCGGCATAGAGGCGGTGGTCGAATGGGCCGTGCGAATGAAGGCCGACGCCGTGATCGGGCAGTTCTACAACACGGACAACGTCGGTCTGTTCCGCGAAAACGGCATCATCGCCATCGCTCAGGATTTCAAGAAGCGTTTCACGACGATCCCCAACATCACCGGGCCGCACCACCTTGCCGGCCGCATGGCCGCGGAGTATTTCCTGAAAAAGGGGTTCCGCAACTTCGCCTTCTACGGGACGCGGGGCATCGACTTCTCGGACGAACGCTGCCAGGGTTTCCGCGAGACCGTCGAACAGGCAAACCCCGATTTCACCTTCTCGTCACTGCGCAGCGGCGCCCAGAACGACCTGTGGTACTACGACACGGCGCAGCTCATCACATGGCTGCAATCGCTGCCCAAACCGGTGGCCATCATGGCCTGCGACGACAACCAGGCGTACCATATCACCGAGGCGTGCCTCCAGATCGAGGGGGGGGGAATTCGCGTATTCCGAACGACATAGCCATCCTGGGGGTAGACAACGACGAGACGATCTGCAAGCTCTCCGCCCCGAACCTTTCGTCGCTCAGCCAGGGCGTCGAGCAGGGCGGCTACGACGTGGCACGGCTGATCGACCGGCTGATCCGCAACCCCGAAGCGTAATGGGAAGACGTCATGGTGATGCGGCTCAACATCATCACCCGGCAGTCGACGGACATCTATGCCAACAACGACCCGCACATCGCCGAGGTATTGCGCTACATCCATGAGAACATCAGTCAGAAGATCACGGTGGACGATCTGGTGAAGCTGGTACCCCTGTCGCGCCGCCTGCTCGAAACCCGTTTCAAAAAGAGCATGGGCACCTCGATCTACGATTACATCATCCAGACTCGCATCGAAAAGATGATGCAGTTGCTGTGCGAAGGGCTGAGCGTATCCGAGGCGGCCGCCGAGCTGGGCTTCTCCGACATCAAGAACGTCTCGCGCACCTTCAGGCAGCTGAAGGGCATCACCCCGTCGGAATACCGCGAACAGGTCGCCCCGAAAAGGCGTTAGCACCGTCCCGCAAACAGGTGTCCCGCCCCTTCCGTTCCGCGCAGAGATCAAAATTCAGGCATATCGGCCGTTTTTTGCGGAGGATTTACTATCTTCGGGGCAAATTAACCTTCAAACCGAATCTATGTCCTTAAAACCGTTATTCCTATTCGCATGCACCGTGTGCGCGCTGCCGCTCATGGCACAGAAAAACTACACGCTCACCTCGCCCGACGGCACGCTGCAGGCCACCGTCGCCACCGGCTCCGACCTGAGGATCTCGCTCTCGGCCGACGGCGAAACGCTGCTCGCCCCGTCGCCCGTCTCGATGACGCTCGGCGGCGGCGAAGTGCTGGGCAGCAACCCCAAAGTCACCAGGGCCAGGAAAAATACGGCCGACGCACGGATCGCCTCGCCGTTCTACAAGAAGAGCAGCGTCCGCGACCACTACAACGAACTTGAGCTTACGATGCGCGGCGATTACGGGCTGGTAGTCCGCCTTTACGACGACGGGCTGGCCTACCGTTTCACGACCCGGAAAAAGGACGGCATCCTGGTCGAGAACGAGCAGGTCGCCTATACCTTCCCGGCCGATTATACGGCGTACGCCCCCTATGTCGGGCACAAGCGGCTGCTCGATTTCGAAGGGCAGTTCCGCAATTCGTTCGAGAACACCTACACCCGTCTCCCGCTGACGCAGCTCGACCCCCGCAAACTGATCTTCCTGCCCGTGCTGGTGGAACTTCCCGGCGGCCGCAAGATGGTCATCACCGAGGCCGACCTGCAGGGTTATCCGGGCCTCTTCCTCAACAACTCGACGGAGGCCCCCGTGCTGAAGGGCGTGTTCGCCCCCTATCCTAAAAAGGAGGAACAGGGCGGCCACAACCAGTTGCAGATGCTGGTCACGGAGCGCGAACCTTACATCGCCGCGACCGAAGGCACCCGGTCGTTCCCGTGGCGCGTAATGGCCGTATCGAAGGACGACAGCCAGTTGCTCGACAACGATCTGGTCTACCGCCTCGCCCCGGCCTCGAAGATCGCCGACACCTCGTGGATCAAACCCGGAAAAGTGGCCTGGGAGTGGTGGAATGCATGGAACCTCTACGACGTCGATTTCAAGGCGGGCATCAACAACGAAACCTATAAGTATTATATCTGGTTCGCCTCGCAGCACGGGATCGAATACGTGATCCTCGACGAGGGATGGGCCGTGAACAAACAGGCAGACCTGATGCAGGTAGTGCCGGAGATCGACCTGGAAGAACTGGTCGAATATGGCCGCGAGCGCAATGTGGGCATCATCCTCTGGGCGGGCTACTACGCCTTCGAGCGCGACATGGAACGCGTCGTGAAACATTATGCCGACATGGGCGTCAAGGGTTTCAAGGTCGATTTCATGGATCGTGACGACCAACGGATGGTCGATTTCCTGCACCGCGCCGCCGAAGTCTGCGCCGAACATAAGATGCTGCTCGATTTCCACGGCGTATTCAAGCCCACGGGGCTCAACCGCACATGGCCCAACGTACTCAATTACGAGGGCGTGTTCGGCCTCGAACAGCTGAAATGGTCGGCCGAATCGACCGACATGGTGAAATACGACGTCACGATGCCGTTCATCCGCATGGTCGCCGGGCCGATGGACTATACGCAGGGAGCCATGCGCAATGCCTCGCGCGGCAACTACCGCCCGGTGCACAGCGAACCCATGAGCCAGGGCACCCGCTGCCGCCAGCTGGCCGAGTACGTGGTCTTCGAGTCGCCGATCACGATGCTCTGCGACTCGCCGTCGAACTACATGAAGGAACCCGAGTGCTTCGCTTTCATGGCCTCAGTCCCGACCGTATGGGATGAAACGGTGGCCCTCACGGGTTCGGTGGGCGAATATATCGCCATCGCCCGCCGCTCGGGCGACACGTGGTACATCGGCGCCATGACCGACTGGACACCCCGCGAACTGGAGCTGGATCTGTCGTTCATCGGCAACGGCAACTACGACATCGAGAGTTTCGCCGACGGCATCAACGCCGACCGGGCAGCCCGCGACTTCAGGAAGACCGTATCGGAGCTGCCGCAGGATCGCAGGCTGAAGATCCGGATGGCCCCGGGCGGAGGCTATGCGGCCCGCATCTACGCACGATAAACCAGCCTGCCCCCAAAAGGCAGCGGCCTGCGCAGGCCGCTGCCTTTTCATTGCGAGCGATCCGTCCGGCGATGCCCTGCAAAGCGGGAAATCGCAGGCGGAACCGTGCGAAAGCCCCTGCCTGCGATGACAATATGAAAAGAATTTCGTATCTTTGCAGGCGTTATTGAAATCTAACGACAAATAAATAGAATGGCTTTACAATGCGGCATCGTAGGTTTGCCCAACGTGGGTAAATCGACCCTTTTCAACTGCCTGTCCAATGCGAAGGCGCAGGCGGCGAACTTTCCTTTCTGTACCATCGAGCCCAATGTGGGCGTCATCACGGTTCCCGACCAGCGGCTTGTCAAACTGGCGGAGATCGACAATCCCAAACGGGTGATCCCGACCACGATCGAGATCGTGGACATCGCCGGGCTGGTGAAAGGGGCGTCGAAAGGCGAAGGGCTCGGCAACAAATTCCTGGCCAACATCCGCAACACGCACGCCATCATCCATGTATTGCGCTGCTTCGACAACGGCAACATCACCCATGTGGACGGTTCGATCGACCCCGTGCGCGACAAGGGCATCATCGACACGGAGTTGCAGCTCAAAGACCTCGAAACCGTCGAAAACCGCCTCGCCAAAACGCAGAAGCAGGCCACCTCGGGCGGCGACAAGAACGCCAGGCGTGCCGTGGAGCTGCTCCTGCAATACAAAGCCGCACTCGAACAGGGGAACAGCGCCCGCACGGTGGAACTGGAGAAGGAAGACCGCAAGCTGGTCGCCGACCTCAACCTGCTGACCGACAAACCGGTGCTCTACGTCTGCAACGTGGACGAGAAAAGCGCCGTGACGGGCAATGCCTATACCGAAGCGGTGAAGGCGGCCATCGCGGGCGAGAAAGCCGAAATGCTCGTCGTCGCAGCAGCGACGGAGGCCGACATCGCCGAACTGGAAAGCTACGAGGAGCGGCAGATGTTCCTCGAAGACCTCGGCCTTGAGGAATCGGGCGTGGCTCGCCTGATAAAATCGGCCTACAAATTGCTGAACCTCGAAACGTTCTTCACCACGGGCGCCGACGAGTCGCGGGCCTGGACATACGTGCGCGGCATGAAAGCCCCGCAGACGGCAGGTATCATCCACACCGACTTCGAAAAAGGATTCATCCGCGCCGAGGTCATCAAGTACGACGACTATGTGGCGCTGGGTTCGGAGAAGGCGTGCCGCGATGCCGGTAAAATAGGCATCGAGGGCAAGGAATACGTCGTGCAGGACGGCGACATCATGCACTTCCTGTTCAACGTCTGACACATGGCCGCAACCCGGCCGGAATCGGGTGCAGTTAAAATAGACAAACACAAAAACAGCACGTAATAACATGGCAAGACCCGTAAGAGTGCGCTTTGCGCCGAGCCCCACGGGGCCGCTGCATATCGGCGGCGTCCGCACGGCCCTTTACAACTACCTATTCGCCCGCAAGATGGGCGGCACAATGATCCTCCGCATCGAGGACACCGACTCGCAGCGTTTCGTACCGGGCGCCGAAGAGTATATCCTCGAATCGCTCGAGTGGTGCGGCATCCGGATCGACGAAGGCGTAGGCGCGGGCGGCCCCCACGCCCCCTACCGCCAGAGCGAACGGCGTGAAATCTACCTCAAATACGCCCTGCAGCTGGTCGAAGCCGGATGGGCGTACTATGCGTTCGACACGGCCGAAGAGCTGGACGCCCTGCGCAGGGAGGCCGAAGGACGCGGCGAGGCATTCGCCTACAATTACACCGTGCGCGAAAAGCTGGCCACCTCGCTGGCGCTGCCCGCCGAAGAGGTCAGGGCGCGTATCGACCGCGGCGACCAGTGGGTGATCCGTTTCAGGATGCCTGAAAACGAAGTCGTCGAAATGGACGACCTGATCCGCGGCCACGTGGAGGTCAACACCTCGACGCTCGACGACAAGGTGCTCTACAAATCGTCCGACGCACTGCCCACCTACCACCTCGCCAACATCGTCGACGACCACCTGATGGAGGTCTCGCACGTCATCCGCGGCGAGGAGTGGCTTCCTTCGCTGCCACTGCACTACCTGCTATACAAAGCATTCGGATGGACGGCGACGCAGCCCGCGTTCGCCCACCTGCCCCTGCTGCTCAAACCCACGGGCGGCGGCAAGCTCTCGAAACGCGACGGCGACAAGATGGGATTCCCCGTATTCCCGCTCTTCTGGAAATCCCCCACGACGGGCGAGACCGCGCACGGATACCGCGAGGACGGCTATTTCCCCGAGGCATTTATCAACATGCTGGCGCTGCTGGGGTGGAACCCCGGCACCGAGCAGGAGATTTTCTCGATGCAGGAGCTGATCGACAATTTCTCGCTGGAACGCGTTTCCAAGTCGGGCGCACGCTTCCAGCCCGACAAGGCAAAATGGTTCAATGCACAGTACATGCACCATAAGAGCGACGCCGAACTGGCCGCGCTCTACCAGCCGATCCTGCGCGGGCACGGCATCGAGGTCGCGGACGAGGTCGCAGGCCGCGCCGCCGGCATCATGAAGGAGCGCGCCACGTTCATCACCGACCTGTGGGATCTAACGTCGTTCTTTTTCGTGGCCCCAGCCGAATACGAGGAGAAGCAGACCAGGAAATACTGGAAGGGGCAGAACCCTGAAATCCTGCGCGAACTGCGCAGCGTACTGGCCGCGATCGACGATTTCTCGCTGGAAAATACCGAGCGGATCGTACACGGCTGGATCGAGCAGAAAGGCTACGGCATGGGGCAGGTGATGAACACGCTACGCCTGGCCCTGGTCGGCGCCGGCAAGGGCCCCGGCATGTACGACGTGACGTCGTTCATCGGCAAGGAGGAGACCCTGCGCCGCATCGACCATATCCTGGCAACCTTAAAACCCGCAGAATAATATGGTAACTATCGAACAACACGTATGGGGCATGACGCCCGAAGGAGAGGCGATCATCCTCTACACGATGCGCAACGACAAGGGCGCCGAAGTGAAGATCTCGAATTTCGGGGCGGCGATCGTCTCCGTGACGATGCCCGACCGCGAAGGCCGCATGGCCGACGTGGTGCTCGGTTACAAACACCCCGAAGGCTACTTCTTCGACGGGGCCGCCTCGGGCAAGAGCGTCGGCCGCTGCGCCAACCGCATCGCATCGGGACGCATGACCATCGAAGGCAAAGAATACTCGCTGGAGGTCAACAACGGCCCCAACCACCTGCACGGCGGCACGAAGAATTTCGCCAACCGTCTTTGGGAAAGCCGTGTCGAGACCAACCGCGTCGTCATGTCGCTCCTGTCGGAGGACGGCGACCAGAATTACCCCGGCGAGCTGAACGTCGAAGCCGTATTCGATTTCGACGACGACAATGCGCTGGAGATCACCTACCTCGCCAAGACGGACAAGACGA
>OGIR01001909.1_pt1 | contig 10182 bp, 10 predicted proteins | sample 1571831 | NCBI WGS metagenome assembly OGIR01 (sample SAMEA2582124, study PRJEB24529) | metagenome | biome: Human gut stool | place: China | collected 2011 | reverse complement strand
CACCGACTTGAGGTCCTGCACATGCTGATCGCCTACGCGGACCATCAGGTTGAGATCCTCGAAGTCGGGCGTAGAGAAGAGCACCGTGTAGCTGCCCGCAGGAAGATTCTCGAAGATGAAGTTGCCGTCCTTGTCGGTCATGGCCGTCAGACCCAGCGATTCGATCTTCACCTGTACATTGCTCAAGGCCACGCGACCGTTGCGCGAAACCACCTTACCGCGGATGCCTCCGTCCTGCGCATAGGACGTGAAGGTCACGGCGGCGAGCATCAGAATAAGTAGAACTTTGAGTTTCATACAAATATTTTAGAGTGTTTATTTGGCGATGTAGATATATACGGGGAAGTGGTCGCTGAAACCGCCCTGGAAATCGTTGCCCACGAACGTACGCAGCGGATAGCCCTTGTACTGGCCCTCCTTCTGGATCATGTAGGGACGGCGGAAGATGCCGCCGTAGAACTTCGAGTTGCCGGCGGGCTGGATTTTCAGGCTGCCCGTGGAACCGGTGGCGAGGTTCTCCGAAACGATGATGTTGTCGAACAGGTTCCACTCGTCGCGGTAAGCCAGCGTGCCGTAACCCGCTTTCAGCAGGCCGATGAAGGGGTTGAACATGTCGCCCTTGCCGACCTCCTTGATCTTGCCCTTGGCGTTGAGGCCCTCGACGATGCTGTCATCCGTGGCATCGTCGTTCAGGTCGCCCATGACGACCACCTTCGTGGCCGGGTTGGCGGCGGTCACCGAGTCGACGATGTGCTTCACCTGCTTGGCGGCAGCCAGACGCTTGGGGGCCGAAGCCTCCTTGCCGCCCAGACGCGAAGGCCAGTGGCTCACGAGGAAGAAGAACGGCTCGCTGTCGATCGTGCCCCACATCGTGACGAAATCACGCGTCCTGAAGTTGGGCAGTTCCGGCATCTTGAACGGAATGGCGGCGCTTCCCTCCAGCTTGAAAACGTCGGGACGGTAGTAGAACGCCACGTCGACGCCGCGTGCGTCGGGCGAATCGTAATGCACGATGCGGTAGTTGCCGGGCGCGAGTTTCGGCTGCGCGATCACATCCTCCATCACCGAGCGGTTCTCGATCTCCGAAACGCCGATCACCACGGGATAATCCTTATCCTCGGCGGCGATGTCGAACAACACCCGTTCGAGGTTCCCGATTTTCCTGGTGTACTTGGCCGAGTTCCACTTCTTGGGTCCTTCGGGCGTGAACTCCTCATCGAGGACGCCGGGATCGTGAATGGTGTCGAACAGGTTCTCGAAGTTGTAGAAGACCACTTTGTAGGGCTTCTGCGCGAAGCATGCCACCGCGATCAGCGAGGCAAACAGTCCTGTCAAAAAGATTCTCTTCATAAACGATTTTTGTTGTTAAGGTTCAATTCATTGTATCATAATCCCTACCAGTCGGCGAGGTTCTTCTGGCTTTTCACCGCATCGGCCACGGCCGGGTCGAGGTTGCGGAAGAACTTGAAGCCCGTCAGCTCCTCGATCTCCTTCACCGAACGGACAGCCGATTCGATCGACGTGGCGGCTCCGGCGTCATCGTTGGTGAACACGAAGCCGATGGCTTTCAGTTCATCCGCCTTGAATTGAGAGATCTGCCGGTTCTGGTTGCCCCGCTGGCGCAGCAGCACTTTCCAGCAATGCGACGGCACGGCGATCGGTCCGTTGGCATTGTCGATGGTCTTCGTGCTCTTGAAAGCGGCTCCCGTCACCACATAGAGCGTATCGTAGGTCTGCAAGCCGCCCCAGCCACGGACTTTGCCCTCCAGCGAGGCCCAGATATTCTGATTCAGCGTGCTGTTCTGGGGCATCATGTTGGTGCCGTAGTAAGTCATCCGGTTCGGCTCGTAATTGTTGTAACGCGAAGCCTGCGGAAGCATGTGCCCGCGGTCGTAACCCTTTGCACCGTAACCGCGGCCGTTGCCGCCTGTCCCGATGTATTGCTGGTCGCGGGTGGGAATCACGGGCAACTGGTCATTGGGATCGTAATTGAAATCGTTGACCCGGCTCAAAACGGGCGTTTCGTAGACCTTCTTGAAGATCGGATAAGCCACCCAATGCGAAATATGCCGGTCGACATCGTAGCATACCGAATAGTTGCGCAGTTTTCCGCCCGGAAAGAACTGATTGCTCACAAACGTCGCATAATAGGTCTTATAGATATAAGCGTCGTCGGAACGATATTCGGGCTGCTCGCCCCACGAACGGTCGTAGTCGATGAAGCCCGCGGCCCTCTGCGTCAGCGTCAGGGAGGTGGAATAACCGTTGGTATAGGTTACGTCGATCCGCGCCGTGCGGTCGTCGTCGGAATTGTTTTTGTCCAAATAGAGGTAGGCCGGGTCCCCGACGTTTCCGCCGGCGGAGGATACCTGCTTATTCAAATCGAACGAACACCACTCCGCATCCCCGCCCTGCGAGACGATCGTCGCCTCGAAGGTGATGCCCGACGGGCCTTGGGTCGAAATCTTGTTCGTTGTGGTTGAACTGCTCACGGTCTCTGCAACGAGCGTCGCGAGGGACTCCTTGTCGCCCCCGTCGTCCTTGTCGCCGCATCCCGCAAACAGGACAAGCATCGCCGACATCGTCACGAGCAGCATGCCTATCTGTTTAATTTTCAACATCATTCAGAATAAAGTATAACATTTGGTCCGCAGACCCATTTAGAAACCAAACTCTTGACGGGGAGTTATCCCCGCCAAGAGTGGTTGGTTTTACAAGTCGGTTTCCTCGACTATTTTTTATAGGTAATCGTCATCTTCTGGATACGAGTCTGCACATACTTGCCACCAACCTGTTCCGGATTGGAGGTAAATACAAGATTGCTCGAACTGCCGGTCCACGTCGTACCGGTATAAGTTCCATCGGTAACTATCAGATTATTATAACCGTCTACCATTGTGTACTCTACATTGGTAATCGTAGCACCTGTAATCGTAAGCGTATTGGCAGCATACATTCTGACAGCTGTACCGGAAGTATAATATTTCGGAGGATTATTACCGGTAGATTTAGCAAAAGTCAGTGTCAACGGAGATTCGGTAACAGTAGTAACATCTACCCCATTAGCATATCCTTTGGCCGAGAAATCAATTTCGACCGTACCTCCATCACCGCTCACAGGCGCCGCCTGCTTCAGAGCAACCGTTGCAACCGTCGCACCGGCAACTTTGGCAACCAGATTGGCCGTATAGGCTGTCTTATCCGTGTTGTTGCCTTTCGCGCTTACGACGATGGTGTTATCAGTCTTGGCGCCGAGCGAGAACTTGTCGGCATTCGTACCCTCGATTGCGAACGTTACAGCCGAAGCCGTCGTGTTGGTAACCGTATAGTTGAGCGTTTGAGCCACGGGAGAGGTTGCAGCGAACTGCTGGGGAGCGGAGATTTCAACAATCGGCGTCGAAGAATCGACCGTCACCGACGTAGCCATCGTCTGGAGATAGTTGGCCGTACCGCCGAGCAGCCAGCCTTCGACAGTCACCGGTTTGCCATTAAACGACGCCCACTCCGATTTGCCATAGGCAACAGAGCCTTTCGTGGTCGTACCGGCGATAACGACATTGTAATAGTTGCCGCTGACAGTAAACTCACCGTTGTATTTCACATACTTGTACACAGCCTTATTTTCCAAGGCCGTTGCGATATAGGCCGTGACAGCCGTGCCGTCCATCACCTCGGGAGCAGGCGTGTTATAGCTGCCCGTGCCGGTCTTGGCGACCGAAAGACCCTCCTTGCCGAACTGAATGACGCCATTCCGCAATTCGGTCGTTCCCTTAACGGTAACGGCATCGTTAACAGCTACCGCAGGAGCCTCGCCAAGGAACGCCAGCATGACACCCGACGCATCGCCGATCAGGATACCCTGCGTGTGCATGGCTACGACCGTAGCGGCGACCTCGTAGTTCTTGCCGGCTCCGGCTGCGATAGCCTCGGCAACCGTACCCTTCGTATAATCCACCGAAGGAACGACGAGTTCCGAACCGTTGCCGCCTTCATAAAGTTTGAAGTCGTCGATACGCAGACCGTGGTTATTAAGTCCTGCATAGCCGTCGAAACGAACCCAGATCTTGTCGGTCGAAACACCGGCGGGCAGTTTGAATTCGGCGGTGCAGAGATACCAGTAGCCGGAAGCGACTTTTTTGACTTTCAGAGCAACGGGAGCATAGCTCGAACCATCGGTAGACACCGAGAACCGAATCGTTTCATCCGTCATGTCGCCCAGCACTACGCCATTGGAATAGTTAATCTGTTGAGCGGCAGTAAACGTGAAGGTGAAATTGGTGTTCGATGCGATATTGATGTCATTGATGTTGAAAACCGAAGTCGATTTGTTCATCGAAACATAGGGAGGACCCGTAACTACCGTCGTTTCATCCTCGGCAGGATCGAAAACCTTGCCGCTGTTGGCTACCGAAGCGCTGTTGCCGGTGTAAGTAACGGCCTTCTGATCGAGCGAACCGCCGCGGGTCCAACCTTCGAACTTGTCCACATAAGGCCAGTAGCCATCGACTTTCTCGACCTTCGTGCCGCAGTTCTCGCTGTAAAGAGCGTTACCCGTCGGAACATCGCTGTCGCTCTGTACGACCGTGATCGTAGCCTCGTCCGTAAGCGGGAAGCCCTCGACCTTGGAGCTGGCGGTCAGAACAAGGATTGCGCTGCGCTCTCCCGAAGCCTGACCCAGCGTGAAGGTAAGCTGCGTCGTACCGGTCTTGCCCGACATCGCGCTGGGAGTAACCCACTGCGAATCCCCGGGGTTCTTGAATGTCAGGGTCCAGTCGCCTTTCGAAACGACCTCGACCGTCTGTTCGAGCTTGCCGCCCTCGAGTTTCCCGGCGACAGTCACCGACTCGCCGCCGTTCACGGTAATTTCGGGCATGCCCGAATAACCGCCCTCTTCGTCATCGTCCGAACATGCGCTAAAAGCCGTCACGGCCAGCGCTGCACAGAACAATGTCTTCCAAAAATTTACTACTTTCATAGAGTTGAGTGTTAGTTAAAAAATGTATTGTTTGTAGCCAAAATTCTTTAAATTCACTACATAATGGCAATATTATGCCTCAAAGTTAAAATTATTTTCCGGACCTGCAAAGGTTTGTAATATTCTTTTAATAATCAGATCGGTCCGAATTGCAACCCTTTTCCGTCCGAACAGCAGTTCGCCGACGGGGACAGAAGACCCGGAACATGCGCTCGGGCATACTCCGGGTCAGCAGTATCCGCTCGATCAGCGTATTCTGTCGGCTGCGCGCACCAGCAGTTCGTCGCGGAAAATCGCACGGGCCGCCAAATAGGCAAACAGCAGGCAGACCAGAGGCAGCACAATGGCGGGCTTGAAGCCCTGCGTATGGAACGTCAGGTCGGAGAAGACCCGCCAGCTCAAAAAGTAATAGACGCCTTCCATCACCAGCGAGCCTAACAGCAACACCATTTCCACCACACAGAGGCGTATTTGCAGCAAACGGCGACGGAACAGGAAAATCGTCACCAGCGGCAGCGCACAGGCCAGCGCCAGCAGGACGCCCATATAGACGGTGGACTGGACAAGCTCCCCTTCGGCGGTTTTCAACCCGAAGGCGTAAAGCCCGAACTCGCCGGCGTCACCCGCAAACCACGCCAGCCCCGAAAAGAGCGTCACGGCCATAAGCGCCGCAATGATCAGCAAATAAAGCGTTTGGATTCGTTGTATCATCATTTACAAAGTTTTGTCGATCAGGTATTTGTTCCGCTCGGAAGACCCTCTGTTGATCAGCTCGCCCAAAAATCCGGCCAAAAACAGCTGAACGCCGAGAATTACGGCCAAAATCGCCAGATAAAACAGCGGCTGGTCCGTAACCGCCCGCAGGGGCAGGGCGTGGCTCTGCTTCCAGAGCTTCTCGGCGATGATCCACACCGTCGTGCCGCCGCCCATGAGGAACATCAGCGTTCCGAGGCTGCCGAAGAAGTACATCGGCGAACGCCCGAAATGCGTCATAAACAGCACCGTGATCAGGTCCAGATACCCTTTCACCGTGCGTTCGAGGCCGAATTTCGAACTGCCGTACTTGCGGGCGCGATGGTCGACGACCTTCTCGCCGATGCGGCCGAACCCGGCCTGCTTGGCCAGGAACGGAATGAAGCGGTGCATCTCGCCGTAGACCTCGATGGCCTCCACCACCTTGCGGCGGTAGGCTTTCAGCCCGCAGTTGAAATCGTGGAGCCGGATGCCCGACGCGGCCCGGGCCGTCCAGTTGAAGAATTTGCTGGGCCAGCGTTTGCCGATCGGGTCGTGGCGTTTCTTTTTCCACCCCGAGACCAGGTCGTAGCCCTCTTCGAGGATCATGCGGCGCAGTTCGGGAATCTCGTCGGGCGAATCCTGCAGGTCGGCATCCATCGTGATGACGACCTCGCCTTCGGCTGCGGCGAAACCGCAGTACAGGGCTGCCGACTTGCCGTAATTGCGGGCGAAGCCGATGCCGCGGATCGCCGGGGACTTCTCCCGGAGCGATTCGACAACCTCCCAGGAGCCGTCTGACGAACCGTCGTCCACGAGGATCACCTCGTAGGCATAGCCATGCGACACGGCAACGCGGTCGATCCATGCTACCAGTTCGGGCAGGGACTCGGCCTCATTGTAGAGTGGTACTACGACGGATATGTCCAGTTTATTATTCACGGTATGTCCCTATTCGCTTAGCGGGGTATCGAACGGTTTGGGCGCACGCGACAACACGCCTGCAATGATAAGGCCGAAAACGGCACCGAACAGAATACTCACGAAAGTTACGGCCCACAGGGTTCTTAAAAAAGAAGGTTCGGGGGTATTCTGTATTTGGTCGAACATCTGCGACAGCATGGATTCCATGTTGGCCGGCACCCCGCCGTTCCGCCCTATAAAATCGGATAATGCGGCTGTGGTACGCTCCGTATAGTTGGCGTAACCGATGAAAAAGTGCAGGTAAAGGTATTGCACGATACCGACGATGAGCCCCGCAACGGTCGAAACGGAGAGGATGTAAGCATACCCCTGCCCGAAGGAGAAACCCTCCTCGGCGGTATACATCATCGAATACCGGCGCGTGAAACGGTGCAGCAGATAGTAATGCAGCACGACGACGGCAATCCATTCGATTGCGTACAGGCCGAAACTGGCCGAAATCTGCAATCGGGTTTCCAACATGAACGAGACGGCCAGCAGGGCGCCTATGATCGCGCCGTACTTGGCGACATCTTTCCAGAAATTCGTTTTTTCCATATACTGTTTATATTAATCTCATTGCAGTTCCCCTTTGCCCTCGCGCAGCACTTCGGGCTCGTCGCCCGTAAGGTCTACGACCGTCGTGGGAACATTGTCCCCCATGCCGCCGTCGATCACAAGCGCCACGTCGCGGCCATAGCGCTCATGGATCAGTTCGGGATCGGTGGTATACTCCACGACCTGGTCGTCGTCCTTCACCGATGTGGTGACGAGCGGGCAGCCCAGCGCGGCGACGATGGCGCGGGATATGGCGTTGTCCGGAATGCGGATGCCGATCGTACGGCGCTTTTCAAGCGCCTTGTCGGGCACGCGCGAGGATGCCGTGAGCACGAACGTGAAGGGCCCCGGCAGGTTCCGTTTCAGGATCCGGAACGCAGTGTTGTCCACACGGCAATACTCCGCCACCTGGGCCATATCCCCGAAGACCACCGAAAAAGCCTCGGCATCCTTACCCTTCATCCGCCGTAGGCGTTCGATGGCCTTGGGCGAATGGAGCGAACAGCCGAAAGCATAGACGCTGTCGGTCGGATAGATGACGATCCCGTCGTGGACGAGCACGTCGACCACCTTCTGCAATTCCCGCTCCGAGGGGTTCTGTTCGTAGATCTTCGTAAGCATCAGGACAAATGTACGAAAAATTATTTAATCTTGCGCCGGTTCAGTTCGGCGCTGTAAGCCCGGGCATTGGCATTGTGCTCGCGGAGCGTCCGTGCGAAGTTGTGGTAACCGTCGAACGTCGCACGCGCACAGAAGAAAAGATAGTCATGCACCTCGTAGTTGAGCACGGCGTCGATGGCGTCGATGCCGGGCATGCAGATCGGCGAAGGCGGCAGCCCCTTGTTCCGGTAGGTATTGTAGGGCGACTCGTATTTCAGGTGTTTGTGCAGGATGCGCCGCAGCCCGAAGTCCTGCATGGCATACTTGACCGTCGGATCGGCCTGCAGGGGCATCCCCTTGCGCAGGCGGTTGACGTACACCCCTGCGATACGGGGCATCTCGTCGGTCTTGCGGGTCTCCTCGTAGACGATCGATGCGAGGGTCATGACCTCGAGCCGGCTCAGACCGCTGCGTTCGCGCAAGGCATCGCGCCCGGGCGTCCAGAAACGGTCGTACTCGCGCTTCATGCGCTGCACGAACTCTTCGGGCGTCACCGTCCAGTAGAACTCGTAGGTGTTGGGAATGAACATCGAAAAGAGCGTCACGCTGTCGAACCCCACGCCACGCGCCACTTCGGGCGAGGTCAGCACCTGCATGATCGCCGTGGAGTCGGCGTCGATCTGCCGGGCGAGTTTCTGCGCGAGCTGCGCCGGAATGCGGGCATTGTTGATCGAAACCCGTACAGGGGTTTGAAGCCCCAGTTTGAGCATCCGCGCTACCCGGATCACGCTCATCCCGGGCTCCAGCACATAGTGGCCGGGCTTGAACGTCTCCGGCAGGTTGATGCGCCGGGCATAGACACCAAAAGCCCAATGGTGCCTGAGCCGGGGCAGCAAGGAATCGGTGAGGCTTTGGTAGTCGGCACGGCTGCCGATATAGAGGTCGCGCCCCGCGCGCACGGCATTCCCGTAAAATTGCTGCCGCAGGACAAAACCCGCGACAAGCAGGCACGCAAGGCAGGCGAAAAGGATATAGCGAAAAGTTTTTTTACGCATCGGGCCGAAAATTTTTGCAAAGATATAAAAAATTCCTACTTTTGTGCCCGGGTGAGTCTTATACGACCAGCTCCCACAGAATCCCCCAGGCGAGGAATCGAGCAAGGGTATGTGGTCGTAGCGGTGCGATATAAGGAGCTCACCCTTTTTTTGTTATACGGTGCCCGGGTCACACAGCCCCGGGCACCGCTTTTTTGCTCCATCGCGGCATGAAAAAACGTCAACGAACAAACCTGCCGCCGGCATAAAATCCAATCGTATTGTGTTGCCGGCAAAAAAAATGCATACCGGATGCAGCAGCCGGCCAGTGCATTCCAGTAAAGGCATAAAAAACGGGACGAAGACGTCCCGCGCGGCATGATTCCGGTATTTTATTTCGAATAGGCGATCAGCAACTGGTTGACGACGCTGACGAAAACATAGCAGATGACAAAGATGGAAATCCCGCGCCACCCCTTCATATTGGCCGAGACGAGGTAGGCGAAACAGCCCCAGACCATCGACCAGGCCATCGAGACCGACAGCAGGATCACGATCAGGTTATACCCTGCGAGCTTCATCACCTCGCAGGCGCTGCGGGGCTCGCAGACAAGCCCTCCCAGCCATTTCGAAGGCACGCTCAGCACCCCGAGTATGACGATCGTGGGCAACATGGCAAAAAGGTTCGTGGCAAAGATATCGACTGCGCGGATACGCGACGGCGAGAAGAGCAGGGCCAGCACGTAGAGCAACAGCGAAAGGGGAATCCACAAAAGCAGGTTCGAAGAGAGGATCGTGACGATCTTCGACAGATCGTCCCCGACAGGCCAGCTCACCGCCGTCAGCAGGCAGATGGAAAAAAGAGTCCCGGCAAGGCCCCAGCCGAGCGCTTTCCCGGTAGAAAGGTATTCAAACGGGTTAAGAATCCTGTTCATCGCCTTCGAATTGATTAAGTTGAGCAATTATGTCGTCCAAACGGTTGCGTACCGTAGGGTAACTGAGCCCTAATTTCTGCGCCATCTCCTTCAGGGAGCCGCTGCTTTTTACGAAATCGAGCACGAATTGCTGGTCGGGAGCCGAAAGCTGCATCATCACCGGGAGGTTGTAGTCGCCTTCGATATGCGTATCGCATCCGTTGCAATGCATCGCTTGTACGCTCAATCGTTTACCGCAGGAGGGACATATCTTGGGGAGGTTCTTCAGTGCCATATAAGTTCAAAAAGTTGTATTTATACCATGTCAGGCTTCACAAAATTAATATATTTTTTGAATATGTCACATAAATGTGCAAATTCCGGCAAAAAACCATGGCAATACCCC
>OGIR01001901.1_pt1 | contig 10195 bp, 9 predicted proteins | sample 1571831 | NCBI WGS metagenome assembly OGIR01 (sample SAMEA2582124, study PRJEB24529) | metagenome | biome: Human gut stool | place: China | collected 2011 | reverse complement strand
GCTACGAAGTAGCGGTTGACCTGCCGGGCTGCAAGAAGGAAGACGTTCAGATGGATCTGAACGACGGCTACCTGACCATTCAGGCAGTGCGCAGCCACAGCAATGACGAAAAGGACAAAGAGGGCCGCTATCTGCGGCGCGAATCCTTCTCCGGCACCTGCGCCCGCAGCTTCTATGTGGGCGATGTGAAGAAGGAAGACATCCACGCAAAGTTCGAGGATGGCGTCCTGCACATCGAGCTGCCTGCTCCTCAGCAGACGAAGGCTTTGCCTGAGAACCCGAATCTGATTGCGATCGAGTAAAACGCCGGTCGTGTGCGCCAAAGCACAACGCACACAGAATGCCCCCGGAGAGCCGCAACAAGCTCTCCGGGGGCATTTTTGCGCACAGAAAAACCCCGCCGCATGGGAACAGCAGCGTGTCCGGTGCGGCGGGGCAGAAGAGGACGATGGGGGCAGCTTACAGGGTGGAATAGCCGAAGCTGTTGACGAGGGCGTCGATGCGCTGGCCAGCCTTGCACAGGGGGCAGTCGCGGGAATCGAAGCTGGCGTAGTCGGGCAGGTTGGATGGGTCGAAGATGGACGTGACCGGGATGCCCAGGCAGTCGGTGGCGGTGGCGAAGATGGCCGACAGGCCCGCGACCATGCCGCCGTAGTAGTTGACAGCCTCGATGGCAGCCTGTGCGGTGTAGCCGGTGGTGATGGAAGCCGCCAGGATGAGCACATGCTTGCCCTTGACCATGGGGGCCAGATTGTCGCGCAGGATGATCTGGCTGCCGGTGGTGTACTCCGGCGTGATGACATAGATGGTCTGGTGGGCGTTCATGTTGGCGAAGCCGTCTTTCGTGAGCTCATTGGCCAGGCAGGTGCCGATGACCTGGGTGCCGTCCAGGCAGAGGACGGTATCCACGACGGTGCTATGCTGATAGGCAGCCACCAGCTCCTTTGCCACGGCCTTGGCCTCGGACAGACGGGATTTCTGGGTGGTCACGTCGATGTAATAGTTGATATGGCTGTGGCTGGTGGCAAAATGCCCCTTTGCCACGCGCAGGAACAGACTGCTCTTATTGGTGGGTAGCTTTACCATGTTGATCATAACTGCAACACTCCTGTTCATCAAAAGTCCGGACTTCCGGTTCCGGGCGGAAAACAAACAGCGCGGCGGCATGTTCTGAGCCGCTGCGCTCCCATCCTTTTCCATGACCCTATTGTAAAGGAAAAACACTCTGTACACAAGATACAAAACTGCTGAAAATCAGAGGGAGAATTGTGACACCTTGCCAGAACGCGGGCAAACAAAAACCGCCCGGAACCAGTCCGGGCGGAAGATGCGGAACAATTGCGGAAGATCAGCCCTTTGGGCGGGTGGTCTTCCAGTTCAGGGAGTACTCGTTGTACTGCAGGTCGGGGCAGTAGGTCAGCACGATGGACTGGCCCGGTTCGAGAGCAGCACCCAGCTTCAGGTTGATATTACCCGACACGGAGGCGCCCTTCTTCAGGTTGGTATCGCACAGAGGGGCATCCAGGGTCAGGCCGTTGGAAGCCGTATACTTGGTGATGAACTCGTCTTTATCGTTGAGAACGGTGGCCTTGAAGTTGTTGGGATTCACATAGATGGGGTTGGCGCGGCCATTGGTGATCTTAAAGGGGAAAGCAATGGTCGTACCGGTGACATCCGGTGCGGTGTAGCTCTTGCTGGCCTCCACATAGTTGCCCATGGCGGCAGTGACCTGCAGGACCGTGAGCTCACCGGGCGTCGTGCGGAGCGCGTTGTAGGAGTCGCTGGTATCGATTTTGCAGCCGGTGAACAGGCTTGCACCGGCAACGGCGACAGCGGCGACGGCAGTGTATTTCAGGAACGAGCGGCGGGAAAATGCGAAAGACATGATGGTTCCTCCTTTGTATGGGATCACATATCATTTTGCCAAAACGGCCTTGCCTATACAATAGGCGAAAACCGGGCGGATGTCAATGCTTTTCACAGATTTTTTGAGAAGATCTCACCCGAAAAAAACAGAGGTGAGACGAAATTTCGTCCCAAAAGGTCAGCTGTTCTTCAGGTCGGAAGCGCTCATCACGAAGGTGATGCTCTTGCCGGATGCGAAGGTGGGGTTGTAGGTCACGGTCATCTGCTGCCAGCCGGCGGGCACCATGCAGACCAGCTCAATGTAGCCGGTGCCCTGCGGGGGCAGGCTGGGCGCATCGGAGAAGCTCTCCGTGACGGCGTCGTACAGGGAGACGTAAGCGCCGGCCTCGGCAGCCTGGCCGTCCACGGTGACGGTGAAGTCGGTGGTGGAAGCGGACAGCGCGTGGAAGTAGGGGGCGGTGTTGGCGGCGCGGGAAGCCTCATCGGTCAGGGGATAGGCGGCGTCGATCTCCGCGATGTTCTGTGCGCCGATGGTCATGCTGTCGGTCTTGGAGCGGTTGACAGCCGTGACCAGAACGGCGACATACTGGTGGCCAGCCACATCGGGTGCATCGGACAGCGTGAAGACGCTGGACAGCTGGACGCCCAGGTTGTTCCAGTTGCTGACCTTATCGCCGACCTTCACCTCGACAGAGCCGCTGGAAGACTGGCAGCCGCCCAGCATGGATGCGGCACCCAGTGCAAGCGCAGAAACGCCGGTGACCTTCAGAAAAGCGCGGCGGGAAATCTTGTTCGACATAAAACTGCCTCCTTAACTGGCATAGTCTTTTTCTTCTATGGTTCGTTTATAACATCTTTTGCCGGGAAGTGCAAGCCTTTTGCGGAAAAATTAACACGAGTTTCACACAGGGGCTTACTGCTCCGGGCCGAGACCCTTGACGCGGGTCTCGCTGGTCTTGACCAGATTTAAGAGGCTGGGGGTATAGAGCGGGAACTCCCGCGTCAGGCTCTCGGTGGTCATAGAGAGGCAGGCCGGGTCCTTGACGCCCTCGCCGACGCCGACGTTCTCACCGGCCAGCAGGGCCTCCACATTGGCCTCGTTCATCCGCATCACGGCGTCGGCATAGCCGGGCCAGCGGCGGGCCTCCACGCTGAACAGGCTCTGGGCGTTGTGCGGCTCCGCAGAGTAGAGCAGGCGGAACATCTTGGCCACGGCCATCATCAGGTAGCTGCTGACCTCGGTGGTCAGAGCCTTGCTGTGACACTCGCCGATCTTGGCGTACAGCACGTTCAGGCTGTTGGAGATCAGCTTTTTGTTCATGGTGGGCAGCACGCTGCCGTGATAGATGTTGTCCTTCATCTTGTCGGGGTTGGGCAGCTCGTCGGCGGTCAGCATCATGCCGTTGCGCTCGGCCGAGCGGCCCAGCAGATAATCGCAGGACACATTATAGTAATCTGCAACACGGACCACGAAATCCAGACCGCACTCGCGGATACCCTTTTCGTAGTGGGAGAGCAGCGCCTGCGAGACGCCGAGGTCTTCCGCTGCCTGTTTCTGGGTGATGCCGCGCTCCTTGCGCAGCAGCTTGATGATACGATTGAATTCCATGATCTTTGGCTCCTCAGTGAAAAATGAGACTTCTTTGATTTTTGGTTTACAGCATGTTGATTATACACAACGGAAAACGACTTGTAAAGCAAGCAAAATGACGGAATTTTTTGACGAATTTCGTCATTTTTGTCAAAACTCTTGCTCTGACTACCATATCTATGCTAAACTAAGGGGCAACTGGTATATATTTTGTGCCGCACCGGGATCGTGAAAATTGCGCCCGGCGTGAAGAAACGGGCACAATGAGACGATCTTTGCGAAAATCGAGGTGTTTTGACCCATGAAAACATTCAAACTGCATCTGATCCGCCACGGCATCACGGCGGGCAACCTCCAGGGGCTGTACATCGGCAGCGGAACGGACATCCCCCTGTGCGACGAAGGCCGCGCCCAGCTGGCCGACCTGAAGGAGCGGTTCGAGTACCCCCAGGTGGACACCGTGTTCTCCTCGCCGCTGATGCGCGCCGTGGAGACGGCGAACATCCTCTTCCCCAACGCGGCCCATCAGTTCTCGGTCCACGACCTGCGGGAGGCGGGCTTCGGCGTCTTTGAGAACCACCCCGTGAAGGAGCTGGTCAAGGACGAAGACTTCAAGAAGTGGATCACCCCCGGCTCCGGCTTTGTGCCCGAAGGTGCGGAGCCGACCGAAGCGTTCCATGCCCGCTGCTCGGAGACGCTGCTCAAGCTGTTTGAGTATATGATCCGGATGGACGTTACCGAGGCGGCCTGCGTGACCCACGGCGGCGTCATCATGAGCATGCTCAGCCAGCGGGCCCTGCCCTCCCGCCACCCGGAACAGTGGATGGCAGACCCCGGCTGCGGCTACACTGTCCAGACGGACGTTCAGCTCTGGATGCGGGACCGTCTGGTGGAGGCCATCGACATCGTGCCCTTCGGCTACGCCGATACCCTGCGCGGCCAGGCGGAGTCCGAGGAAAACGAGGCATACGAGTAAATACACAGTAAAATTCCGGGCAAAGACCTTGACAGGCTGTCCGGAATTTACTATTGTATAGAGAGAACTATTTTTCCGTTGTTAGGAGGAATCCCCGATGTCACAATCTCTGTCCCGCCGCTCGTTCCTGAAATGTGCCGGCTCTGGTGCGGTCAGCCTGGCGGCTGCCCTGCTCACCGGTGTTTCGGCTGCGGCGCTGGCCCCCTGCTACGAGGGCGAACCGGCCCTGCTGGACGGCAAGGCCGCTGTGGAGCTGCTGGGCTATGCCCCTGCGCCGGAACTGGGCAGCACCCTGGTGTATCTGTCGGTGGAGAACCTCTCGGCAAAGGCGCTGGCCGTGGGCACGAGCTATCTGCAGAGCCGCGAGATGACCACGACCGAAGAACTGTACCGCCTGGGCACCGGCTTAACGGCTGTCTGCGACGGCCAGCCCGTGCGCTGCGGCAGCTTTGCAGCCCCGCTCTATGGCGAGAACGCGGCGGATGCCTCGGCCTTTACGCTGAATCTGGCCGCAGGGCGCGGGGCCATGCTCCACTGCTTCTGCGAGACGCCGGAGGACTGGAACACGCTGGAACTGACCTACCAGCCCGATTTTGCCTCCGGCCAGACGATGCACTTTGTGGTGCGCCGGGACATGGACGAAGTCCAGTTGGGCGCGGTGCCCACGACCCCTGCCGAGGTCGGCAGCGTCGTGGACCTGTAATGAGATGACACAAAAAGATCCCTCGTGCACGGCACGGGGGATTTTTGCTGTCTGTCAGGGGGCCGATGCGGAGGTCAGGGCTTCCCCGGCGGAATTGGTCACGGTGAGTTCCTGACCGGTCAGGCTGGAAACGAGGGCCAGATAGCTCCGGCCAGCCAGCAGGTTGAAGGGCCGGCCGTCGGCATCGTAAAAGGCAAAGGTAGAGTCGCTGCCCTGCGTCCAGGTCAGGGTCCACAGATGCCCGCCGTTGAGCCAGACGCCGCCGCCCATGCTCAGGTCGTAGTCCAGCGTGAGGCCGTCGTCCCGCAGGGAAGAGGCGCTGAACAGGATGAGCAGGTTGTCAAAACCGGCCTGCTGGCGGTTGTTGGCATCCAGCTGGGGGGTGCCGTCGGCATGGAGCATTTTGTAGGTGCCGCTGTCAGCGTCGTAAACAAAGCCGGTGGCGTTGTCCGCACCGAACTGGACCTGAACGCGGGCGGCATCGGCAGCGGAGGCGTCGGGCAGCTTGCCTTCCGTCTGCTGGGGCAGCAGAGGCGGGACGGACAAGGTGGGGGATGCTTCGCTCTCGCTCTCCCCTGCGGCGCTGGAAGCGGCGTCGGTCAGGCGGGACTCCGACAGGGCGGAGGAGATGTTCAGGCTGCGCAGCACCCCGGCCAGCGCATTGCCGCTGGTGCGCCACAGCGGGCGGCTGGTCCAGGTGGTGTCGCAGGTGAAGGCGTTGGTGCCCACTTCCAGCGCATCGACCGCGCGCAGGGAGTAGTAATCCAGATAGTTCTGGTCAAAGGCACCGCCGCCGCGCTGGACGGGCAGCACCTGCTGCCCCACGAGCAGCCGCCAGTAAAGGTCCTGCCCGGCGGCCACCGGGCCGACCTGCGGCACGGCATCCACGGCCGGGTAGACCAGGCACAGGCTGGTGGCGCTCTGGGGCTCGGTCAGAGCTTCCAGCACCAGAGATGCCGAGGAAAGCCCCCACTGGGTGGTGCTGGACGTCTCGTTCTCGATCGTGACGGCCACCGGGCGCTGCCCCGGCCAGAGCACTTCCTGCCCGGTGAGCGGGTCGGTGGGAGCCGCCGAAGAGGCGGTGTCCGCAGCGGGAACGCAGCCGGTCAGCAGCGCGGCGCAGAGCGCAAGGCACAAAGCAGTCCGCTTCCAAAATTTCATCTTGTTCCTCTTCTGCCCCGCAGCGCAGGGCTGGTCTTACTGATAGCTGAAGTTGCTCCACTCATCGTTGTCCACAAGAGCGAAGTAGGTCTTGCCCCGGTTCAGGGTCATCTCTTCGCCCGCGTCGGTGTAGAGCCGGATGGGATGGGTGGGATGACCCTTCTCCCAGCGGCCCATTTGAACGCCGCCGCTGGTGAAGAGATAGGCCTGTCCGCCCTCGACGTACTGGACTTCCTGCACATCGTGGGAGTCGCCTGCGTAGGCAGCGATGTTGGCAAAGCAGACCACAACGTTCGCGAAGGTCAGCTGTTTGCCGGTCAGCTCGTCCACCGCAGCCTCGAATTTCTTGGTGCGGTTGCTGTACATGGACATCTTATAGTTCCGGTTCCAGCTGTTGTAGGCAAAGCTCGTCTTATAACTGGCCGAATGGGTGATGAGGATGCTCCGGGCCGAGGGCGCGTCGGCCAGGTCGTTCACGGCATCGGTGCGGTAGTCGGCAAAGCGGAAGAAGGTGCCCTCGTATGGATAGGTCAGGCCGATGCCGGCGTCAGCAGCCGCCTGTTTGATCTCCTTGGCCGAGGTGAACTCGGTGTGCTCGTAGGCGATGTTCTCATTTCGCTTGATGCGGTGGGCCACATGCGGATGGACCGGCGTGTTGAAGTGATTTTTGCCGCCGATGTTCAGGCCGGAGTAGTTGTACACATGGATGAACTGGGTGCAGAAGATGCTCTCGCCGTCGTGGTAGTACAGTGCATTCCAGGGCATGAGCAGCTGCAGGAACTGGTCGCGGCCGGAGCGGATGGGGCCGATCTCCGGGATGTTGTTCACATTGGAATAGAGCGCGCAGAAGCGGGTGATGCCGCCCTCGACCTTGCTCTCAATGAGCAGGTCAGCCGAACCGATGCCGCGCTGCGGGCGGGCGTTCTGCCGCTCGGAATTGCAGATGTTGTTGACCATGACGCCCACGATGCGGCCGTCGGTGCTGCGGGCCTCGCCGGTCAGCGGGTCGGCATCGTAGGCGGGCAGCGTGCTGCCCGCGGCCTCCGGCTGTTCGACGCCCGGCAGCGAGGACGCCGCCAGCTCAGACGATGCAGCGGCCTCGCTGGACGCTGCCGAAGGGGCTGCCGAAGACGCAACCGAGGAGCTGGCCGAAGAGGCGTCAGACGAAGGCACGCGCAGCACCTTTTTCATCCAGCCGGGCAGGCAGCCGCCAAGACTTGCATTCCCGGTGGGGGCGCAGCCGGTCAGGGTCAGCCAGGCCGCAGTCAGACCTGTGTAACGAAGTACGGACCGTCGAGAAATTTTCATCAGAAAAAGACCTCCTATCGCAGCGGCCTGTGTGCACACGGCACGGCCGGGACCATCGTGAACGATACTTGATTTGATTGTACTGATTCTTACCGGATTTGTAAAGGGAAAGTTTGCGTCCGGCACGGCCCATTTTTGTGAAAGAAAGTTTTTTGCCGCGAAGCCTTGCTTTTTGGCCGCAGTTGTGGTAATATTATACGGCAATATTTCTGATATTGTACAAATACTGTATGCGCTCGTAGCTCAGCCGGTAGAGCATCTGACTTTTAATCAGAGGGCCAGGGATTCGAGTTCCCTCGAGCGCACCAAAATCCCACGAAGAATCGTAAGATTCCTCGTGGGATTTTCCGTTTTCTGGGGCTCTGCACACTTTTGCACACCGGCGGGATGATATGTACCCCTAATACTGGACACACAGTATTAGGGGTACATATCAGTAAGATCGCAGTGAGCGGGGGCGCTTTTTTGTGAATAAGAGGTCGATTTTATCGCAAATCAAATACAGACTATGGGTATATAAGGGTCAGCACGCGGGAACAGCATGAAGCGCGCAATATGCCTGTGAGCAGCTTTTATTATGACGGAAAATTTTAAGATCTCGGAGGTTGATGAAATCTTCGATGTCCACTCTGTAAAAATTTCCATAAAACGCCAAAAAGCCTTCGGATAAGTCATACCCATACAAGAAAGTTTGAACTTTTCGTGAATTTTCTGTGTTTCGTCCATGGACAGGTGGGAACGGTTCTGCTACAATGGGATCTGTTCTTTCCGCCGGTTCCCACGCGGCTGTTTTTATTTTTGCTATAACACAGGAGGAACTTTCATGTTAGAAAAGATCTTTCACCTGAAAGAAAACCACACCGATGTCAAGACCGAACTCATGGCGGGTGTCACCACCTTTATGACGATGGCCTACATCCTTGCGGTCAATCCCAGCATCCTGTCCGCTTCGGGCATGGATGCCAATGCGGTCCTGATCGCAACTTCGCTGGCATCTTTCATCGGCACTGCCCTGATGGCTCTGCTGGCCAACTATCCGTTCGCTCTGGCTCCCGGCATGGGCCTGAACGCCTACTTCTCCTACACGGTCGTCCTGACCATGGGTTACAGCTGGCAGCTGGCCCTGATGGCCGTTTTTGTGGAGGGCATCATCTTCATCGTGCTGAGCCTGACCAATGTGCGTGAGGCCATCTTCAATGCCATCCCCATGACCCTGAAGAGCGCTGTCAGCGTGGGCATCGGCCTGTTCGTTGCTTTCGTCGGCCTTCAGAACGCAAAGCTGATCGTGAACAGCGATTCCACCCTTGTCACCTATCAGCACTTTAAGGGTGAGACCTTCCACAGCATCGGCGTGGGTGCGATCCTCACTCTGGTGGGCGTGCTTATCACCGCCGTCCTGCTGGTCAAAAAAGTCAAGGGCGGCATCCTGTACGGCATCCTCATCACCTGGGTGCTGGGCATCCTCTGCGAGCTGACCGGCATCTACATCCCCAACCCCGATGCCGGCATGTACAGTGTCATCCCCACCAGCTTCATCAGCTTCGATTTCTCTGCTCTGGGCAAGACCTTTGGTCAGGTGTTCAAGACCGATTTCTCCGGCGTGGGCATCCTGAACTTCTTCGCCGTTATGTTCTCCTTCCTCTTCGTTGACCTGTTTGATACCCTGGGCACTCTGATCGGTGTTGCTTCCAAGGCCGACATGCTGGATGAGGAGGGCAAGCTGCCCAATATCAAGGGCGCGCTGATGGCCGACTCCATCGCCACCTGCGCCGGTGCCGTGCTGGGCACCTCCACCACCACCACCTTCGTCGAGAGCGCTTCCGGCGTGACCGAGGGCGGCCGCACCGGCCTGACCTCCATGACCACCGGTGTGCTGTTCCTGCTGGCTGTGGTGTTCAGCCCCCTGTTCCTGACCATCCCCAGCTTTGCGACCGCTCCGGCCCTGATCATCGTTGGCTTCTACATGATGGGTTCTGCCCTGAAGATCGAGTTCGACGATCCTGCTGAGGGCATTCCTGCGTTCCTGACCATCCTGGCAATGCCCACTGCATACAGCATCTCTGAGGGCATCGCCATTGGTGTCATCTCCTGGACCCTGCTGAATGTCATCACCGGCAAGGCCAAGGAGAAGAAGATCAGCCCCCTGATGTATGTGCTGACCATTCTGTTCATCCTGAAATACATCCTGCTGTAACAGGTATTTGCGGCAAACAGAAAGCCCCGGCTCCGGCCGGGGCTTTCGTGCGTTTATTGGTTCTTGCGCGGGTGTGGCGGGCAGGGTCCCGGTCTCTCACTGAAATCAGGATCCGCCTGCGCCATCGCAAGCCAACGTTTATATCGTTTGCAACATTCGTTGGATTGCATATCGCAAATATGCTGTTTCTGATAGATGTAAAGCGGCTGTCCTTGCGATTGAAGCCGTTGCTGTCATCGTGAGCAGCCACAAGGTTGCCATTGCCGAAGCAGATGAAACGAACGTACAGCAAGCCTTGGACAGCCTGCTTGTTTTTCCGCTCGATGCACAAACGGTCTTCAGCGGTGACGATGGACTTGATGTTCCGTGTTTCGGGCAAAGCCACCATGTTCAGGT
>OGIR01001887.1_pt1 | contig 10309 bp, 8 predicted proteins | sample 1571831 | NCBI WGS metagenome assembly OGIR01 (sample SAMEA2582124, study PRJEB24529) | metagenome | biome: Human gut stool | place: China | collected 2011 | reverse complement strand
TTTCAAATTCAAGAATCTTTTGCATTTCATAAAGTAAGTTAGTTTAGCCTGAATAGTCTTTGGAACAAGCATTCTAAGCCTATACTGCAAATTCATTAACTCATAGTATAAATTTCTACCTATCATCATATTATTTAAATAAATATTTTTCGATATGAAAAGTTTGCCAATATTCAATTAGAGTGCATAATCGCATTATTTAACTCGAAATCAGAAAGTTCCACTGGTTTCCAATTTAAAGCAAAAAATATAGAGAATAGTACTAATATGATCAATATTGGCAAAAAACGATTTTGCTTATTAAAAAGGAGAATAAATAAAGGGATTATTATTATTTCGTATGTCGCAAAGATAGTAGATGTTCGTGCTGCAACAACAGCAAAAGAACATAAAACTATTAATAGGATCGTACTAAAGAAGTATGCGTTTCTTATCGTATAATAATGAGGCGTATATCTTGAGAGTTGATTTTCAAAAAATGTAAAAATAAGCAACACCAGACTCTGATAATAAATCATTGGATTAGCTAACGAACTGCTATAAGCAAATCTTCCTCCTTCCTGAACATATGAAACAGCCATCTCATTTACAAAGTCAGATCCTCTCATCAAGCCAATAATCGTGCTGCTAAAGTAACCTGCCACAACAAAAGCTACACAGAGCCCCAAAACAATATGAATCTTTTTAATCTTGATTTTACTTATAAAATATAATGGAATAACCAGAAGCATACTGTGATGAATACAATATCCAATCACTACAACAAGAAGAAATTTCCATAGTTTCTTTTCTGTAACATACTTTGTAGCCAACAAGATAATTGCAATTGCCAAGGCAGCACGTATTTGCATCATATTTCTCCCAACGAGAAAACGCCCCATATAAATGCAAAGGCCAATAAGAGGAAACAGGCAATATTCTTTCAAAAAACAGTATAAAAAGAAAAATGTCAATGCCGATATAAAAACAAAGTAGATTACACTGTTATCAACAATCGTTTTTAGAATAACCCCTATAAGATAAAATCCAAATTCAGAATAGCCAATTGGCACATCGGTTAAAGATAATGTTTCCAATGTACTTGCATTTTGGAAACTTACCAGATAAACCATAGAATCATTCCATATTCTCGGTTCACGAAATCCGACCATTAGTGCTATTGCTCCTAATGTAACAAACAATAATCTGCCCTTTGTTTGCTTTACAATCTTTGAAAGATCAACAAAAATTGCAAATATAAAAAAAAGTACAAATCCTATTATATAAACCACAATTATCTAACAATTCGTGATAAAAGATTTTCCCATAAAGCAATGATATGATCAAGCGAATAATATTTTGCTCGTTCAATAGAATTCTTTTGGATAACAGTTCTCAAATTCTCATCTGATATCATACGACACATCTTTTCGGCTAAATCAACAGGATTTTCCATCTCACACAGTAACCCTTCTTGCTCATTACGAATTATTTCTTTGGTTCTACCAAGATTTTCTACGGCTACGCATGCACATCCTTGTCCCATAGCTTCAATAACAACCATGGGTAACCCTTCGGAACGACTACTCAACACATATATTGCTGCCTTCCGGTAAAGTTCCAACATATCCGTTCGATAACCTAAAAAATCGATGCGATCTGAGACCTTGTATTTTTCTGCAAGTGATTTAAGATAATCAAAATCTTCTTTGGCACCGGTTCCTGCTATCTGTAATCTCCATTCAGGGAATTTATCTGCTATTTTTCCCCACGCTTCTATCAAAAAATCAAAACCTTTACAGTGCCAATTAGACAATCTTCCAGCAGCAAGTATTATCTTCTCCTTCTCCAACTTACCATCAAAGATAGAAAATGTTGAAGGATTAGGCATAACGGTAATATTTTTCAATCTATTGCCAATATAGATTTTATCTGCTTCTGTGAGTATTGTTACTTGAGGATAAATTTTATCCAAATAGTATTTAGAGAACACTTCCATTTTCGTCAATGCTTCTGAAGGAATTCTTTGATAAGCGTCATGCTCTGTCATGATCACTGGTACACGAGTCCCCAAACAAGCAATACGTGCTACAAACGAGCATAAGGCCATAATGCCAATTATGGCATCTGGTTTTTCTCTTTTTACATATCTCCTTATGTTATATATCGCCCCCAACCAACGCAGAATCTTATTTTTTACAGGGGGATTTAAAGCAATTTTCTCTACCTGTGGATCTACAGAATAAGTCTGTTTGAGATAAATATTTGTTATCAAACTAACATCATGGCCATGGGTTGCAAAACCATTTGCCAACATCACCCCCACTCGTTCAGCTCCTCCCATTGTCATACTTGCACAAATTATACCAATTTTCATAAAAAACACCTTTTAACAAAATTTCTACTAATGAACAATTAAAATTGCCTAGCAAATAAGACTCCAATTGCATAACCTCTACTCTCATCCGCTTAGAAAAGCACGCAATTATATTTCATCTAATTAGCTTAGTTTTAGCAGATTTAACACTTTATCTACATAAACACTCCAAGTATAATCTTTAACGACTCTATGGGCTTCTATGCACATTTGGAAATAATTAGATGATTTCAAAAGTGCCATTATATTGGTAGAGACAGTAACTGTAGAAAAGTTGTCATTATACACTCCAAAAGATATATCTTTTCCAAATTCATCTACAAAAGCATCATAAGGTGAAACTACGACTGGCGTATAATAATACATAGCCTCTATCATGGCAGAATAAGCAGCCCAATGTGGAGCGGGATTAACAATGACTTTGGCCTCTTTCAAAAGATTATAATATAATTGACACTCACTTTCTACATCTTTATGAAGAAATCCATAACATTGAACTCCCATAGGCACATTTCCTAATTGTTTTGGTGTGATCCCTATTATATTCAGTCGAAAGTTAGCGAATGAAGGTTTTTTTTTCATCTCCAAATATGCTTCAATCAACAATTTTGCAGATGACAAATACCGATCTGGCTTACCAATAAATAAAATTGAATTAGATTTTTCTTTTTTCTCTAAAATGTTTTTTTCGTTTAAGATTTCCCCACTTAAATTATTAATTACATTTCCACCTAAAAAAGAAACTTTTGCATCTGGATAACTAACGCCCATTTCCATGGCACGAACCTTAAATATAGAGATAACATGTTTTGCATGTTCAATGGCATCTTTTTCTTGTTTATAAACACGCTTATATAAGAAACTATCCTTGCGGCCATCTCTATTTAAATCAAAAGTTTGTGGCCAATCACTTAACAATAAAGATGGAATACCATTAAACTTATTGTAGAAAAGATAGTTTATAAAAAAACAATAATCTGCTGAGGGATACATTGTAACAGCCTTTTTAATTTTCCTATATCCTAAAAAATTATAAATTCTTGAATTGAAATACCAAACAGGAGTTATTCCAATAGGTTTTAAAAGTATCTTCAATATTCTACGAAATAATAAATTATAAACAGCACCAACAAATGGATGAGTATCTAAATTTATTGTATGCACCACAATATTACGTAGTTCTAACTCCTTCACAAAACAGGCAGGGACATTCGACCACGTAGATGCACTACGAGGATCGCCATTTGCAAAGAAAATTATTTCTTTTATGTTTTTATTCATCGTTGTATTATCTTTGCTTTATATCCAACAACCGTACAATTGTCCGGTATACTTTTTGTCACAATAGCCCCAGCACCTATCCTCACATGATTTCCAACTTTGACTTCTCCCAAAATCATGGCCCCAGCACCTATAAACACATCATCCCCAATTATAGGAAAATCATTACCATGAATAGTTCCTACAGTCACTCCATGTAGCATTGTACAATTCTCACCAATCTTTGCTCCACCATTCAAGACACAACTAAAGCCATGGATAAGAACAAAACCGGGGCCAATCTTACATCCTTCAAAACTAATGTCATGGATAGGAGACAAAAATAATTGCAACAACTTTCTAATTACTCCAATACGAAAATAAAACTGTGTACGAAAATCCTTCTGTAAGATAAGCAATTTAATCAAACTCGAAAGACTTTTTTCTGGGTCTACATATATCCTAATCTTTGCCCAACGTCGTATATCTGCATCTATCACACTACGATTTTTAGAAATCATGTAGCATAAAACATGGGGAATAACAAGAGGTATATATAAAATAGATTTCAAACTTATTTTCATTCAAAATTAATTTGGATATTTTCTTGCAATTTTCAATTTTAACTGTAGCAAATAGCGGTAGATGTTAAAATCACACGCTGTATTATGATTTTCATACTCTATAAACTTATCAAACGTTTTCCATGATGTTCCCCAACATGCAGAACCTCTTTTATGTTTAGCTTCATAATTTGCATACGCCTTACTCCAATAATGATTAAGCTGGATATCATAATTTTTCGAATGACGATGAATTCCAAATAATACAAAATGCCCAAATTGGTTTATTGGTGGTACTTTCAATGATCGCCATTTAGCTAAAAAATAATGCATCATATCCACTTTATAATACCCAATCTCATAGTTTGTATTAAAGATAAGTTTCCCCAAACTGGTTAATTTAGGCCAACAGTTATAATACTGTTCTATAACTAAACGCGTAGTATCATGGGAAATCTTTCCTGAAGTCCCAAACATTTTCCAATATACCATGACTAAAGGATACCTCTTAAACTTATTGAGCCAATCAGAAATATTATCTACTCCAGTTGGACATAAGAATTCATCCAAATCTAAGAAAGAAATCCAATTTGTCTCATTTCTATAATGTTCGTACCAATGCCTAAAAGCAGTTATTTGCCCTGGCACTTCTGGCCATTCTACAAGAGTAACAATTCCTTTCTCTATATATGGACATAAAATTTCTTGATAATTGTCTGTAGAATTATTATTGTATAAATAAAAATGATCAATCCCTATCATGAGATAATACTCTATCCACTCTTTCATGTATAAAGCTTCATTTTTAAAAATTGAACATATACTGATATAATATTTTTTGTTTTTTTGCTTACGAGCCAAAAGGAACAATAGTTTATATCCCCACTCCATTAAGACTAGAATTGTAAAATACATACAATGTTTAACCCCATGCATTGGAGTTCCTTTAGCAATAAAAAAACCATTATCAAAAAACTCTTTATTCATTATTATTTGGTTTTTGGTAAAGTAATAAGTGATCCCATTTCTTTTTGATATGCCTCTGAAAAATACTGCATTTTTCCTTTTCCTGATGTAAATGTCAACTCTCCAAAATATATCTTACCATTAACATTATACAAATCAACTCTGACAACAGGAAAACCCTGACACAAACGCTCTGCCATCTTTATCATTTTATCCAAGTTTGGCGGCTCTTTTATTTCAATCTGTTGTTTAGGCTTATATCTTTCTGCCAACCCTTCCGGACACAATCGCCATGGATTCAACTTATATATACTATATTCTGCTGTATGCCCATCTGCCAGTCTATTATAAACAACAAAACAATGGTGGATTTTACCATCTAAGCACCAAAATTTATAATCAATTTGAGACGATGATTGTAAGGAGGCAGATAAGGGAAGAAACTCCTCTGCCATTATAAGGGGCTTTATCTTAATATAATGTAACTCGCAACTTTCATATCCAAATCGCGTTTTAAGATGCCTCTTTAGATCTGCATTAAGAGTTTTTTTATCAAACCCGCCACTCTTATCTATCACATGCGTTGATCCACAGTCATGATTACATTTAATAACAAACTTTTCGGGCAAATTTTCATAATTAATTTCATCTACATTCTTCCAAACGCCATAAAGTTTAGGTAACTCTTTTTCATATCCACATTCTTTTATATAGCTTCGCACTTTATATTTATCAGCACATTTTGCCCATAGCGTGAGATCTGTATTTAACATCATCCATTGGATTTTTTCATTCAATGTCTGAGGATTCTTTAAATTTAATCTTGTTTTAAATTTTAACCTCCAATCCCTCATTAAGGCTATTTTGGGGAAATAATCAATTAAAATATGATGTATTACATGTCTAATTATCTTTATCATAATCACTTAATTTATCATAGTCATTCTTCAAAGCATGCAAGATTGCCCACCTGTGCACCTCACATTGTAAATTATTCATTAAAAATACAGGAGAAAAATGATGCTGTCTCCCTAGAATTATCCGTAAAAGTTGCTTGACATACTTTTTCCAATTATATTTCATATAGCCACTATCAGAAAATGCTACATCATAATATTCTCTCAATCGTATGCAATATTCATTTACACATTTAAGATACTCTTGTTTATTAGCAAGAATACTATTGATTACAGCTAAATGGGAAATTATTGATTCGTCATTGGTAAAATCAACAGAATGAAGATCCATGTTATAATGTATAGGAACAACTTCGTAGTCCACACCACTATCTATAAATAATTTAACAGCCAATCCATATGTCCAAAAGGGAGGAAGCTTATTCCTATTATTATCAAAACAAAAATTTCCCAAACTATAAAAGATAGGTTTTCCCTGATAGTTTTCCCATCCTTGAGGAGTGTGAGGATGGGAAGCAAAAACCCCATCTACCCCTAAATCTATATAATGTCGATATAAAGTTCTCAATTCTGGTAAGGGATAATATTCATGTTCAATCCCTGCATGTGGTAAAACAAATAAATAATCGTTCTCTTTCTTGGCCTGTAAGATAAATTCATCAACTTTTGGATGAAGCATCCATGCTGTTCCATAATCGTGCTCATGCCCGCATCTTTCGGATAACACTCCAAATTCATGCTGTGTTAAAGCCATGAAGCCGACTCTGACCCCTTTTACTTTTAACGTTCTCACTTTATATGCTTCATCCCATTCACCAACTCCAATTGCCATATCCCCCAAAAGCCTTTTGGTATAAAGTATACTACTTTTTCCCCAATCCATAGCATGATTATTAGCTAAACTAATAACATTAAAACCTGTTTTTTTCAATAAAATAGGAGCATCTTTATGCTGATGAATCACCGGTCCAGATTTCAATAGTGGAAAGGCCCCCTCTACTTTCACTGGTGCCTCCAAATTTACCACATTTATATCACTACTATGCAATACCTTGAACAAAGAAGTGCCAAAAGAAAACTTCTCTATATCATCTACCTTAAAATCACCAAAGAAATTTATTTGCATACTATATCACTCTTTTAATAAAAATGATCCCAATTTATTAACGAGGTTACTTAAACGTCTTCCAATATACAAAAAATCTAAATATAAACATTTCGTATTAGACACACTAATTATAGCCATAAAACCATATAATAAGAGCATTAATGTTTTTTATATTGACTAAAACCAGTATTAAACTTCTTTATGCACAACATTTTAGCATTCAAAATGATACCCAAATTTTCAAACACATAATTTTACGCGCAAAATAAATCGGAGTAGATAGGGATATATTGATGCATCTTTACACCGATAACCAGAATTCCTCCTCAAATGACAATTCTGATATATTATTACTAAGTATGACAACAAATAGCCATATCACACAGAAGCTAAATATTATCTTTAACATTTAACCACCCTATTGACCACAGAAGCCTCAGAAATCTGACAGATATTACAACTGCTCATGCTAAGAGATTCGTATCTTACAATTCTGCTCATTACCCCCCATCAAGAAATACTGGCAAAACGTACTATTTTTTTAATTACAATTACTATTTTTTCCTTTTCCGATCTATCTAAACCTACAATATAAATTATCAAAAAAGTTATAATAAATAAAACAAATATACCTAATAAGTGTGCCCAAGCTGATTGTAGAAGTAAACTTTTATAGAAAAAAGATACAAACAACATCACAATCAGCACCTTTAAGGGGGCCCAATATGCTTCTTTTACAAATCTCCATGAATCAAAGTGGTTGATTTTTTTAAGAAGATATAGCTGATTTACTCTGTTAAAAAAATCTGAAAGAATAAATAAAATTAATATGGAATATGGTGGGAAACCTCTTTTAAATAATATAAATCCCAATGGCAATACAGCTATATATAAGAATGACATTTGAATCTTAAACCATTTAATCGTTCCACACGCATTGATCACTTGTCCCATACCAGCTGCCGTTGCTGCCAAAAAGGCAATAATGAGCGTATATTGACAAAAAACAGAAGCGCCATTCGGCACATTGCCAAGCCATAATCTTAATAAAAAATCTATTTCTAGGGAAACGGGAAAATACACTAATTCAATTATTAATACAGAAAATTTTCCCATTCTATAAACTAACAAATTAGACCTTTCAAAATTTCCTTTACTAACATTTTGGATGATTTGCGGGCTTGCAGCTCGATCAATATTATCAGTTAAAGTCAAAACATATTGCTGTACAGAGTAGGCTACAGAAAAAGCTCCATTCACCATTGTACCAAAGAAATAATTTATTAACATATTACAACCTTGAGAGCGACAAATTATAGCAACAACAGACAAAATGTTATAATTATTAAAAAACAAAATTTTTTTAAATTCATTCTTAGCTCCATACCATTTAAAAGAAATTACTTCCGGCCAGTTTTTGTAAGCTATATAATAATAAGTTATGAATGAGCTTAAAGTTATCAGACTCATTCCTAAAGCATATAAACGTAACGAATTTCCAGAATAAAACAGTAATGAAATTACTAAAAAAAATTTAACAAGCACATTAACAATATCAATAATAGCAACCATCCCAAATTTTTCATATGCAAAGAGTAAACTACTATAGGGAATGTTGATAACACCAACACTGGCGACCATAATCGATATCTGATATACAAACATGGCATCAGCTTCTTTGCCTGCATCAACATTTAAATAATTTAAAATATAATAAAGTCCAATTGATTCTGCTAAAAGTAGAAAAACCAAAGCAAATCCTACATGAATAATTAGACATACATTAAAGATCTTACGAGGTTTTCCATCAACTTTCCCCATCTCGTAGTTTATAAAACGAGTGGTCGTACTTGACATAGCTGCACTAATAAAGTTCAGTAACCCAACAAATCCCCCCACCACCCCATATAAGCCAAAATCAGATACACCTAACAACTGTAAGACATAGCGTGACATAAATAGTCCGACAATAGTAGTTATACCAATACGGGCATAAACATATCCTGTATTTTTAATAATCTTTTTATTATTATTTAGACTTAAATTTTCCATCTCGTTCATGATGTGAAGTCATTATCCATCAGTCGTTGATAGATTCTCTTACAAAACCTATCACAAAAGCACCTTTCCACCTCTTTTTATCGCCTTTATAGATTTTGAATTTGTATCATATATATTCTTTTCCACCTCCTCCAAATATTCTTGGACGAAGAAGTTGGCATCTTCGAGGTTGAAGGTTTCGGTGGGGTCAAAAACGTGGTATTGGGCGAGTTCACCGGTAGGATTTTCAAGCAGTTCGGCATAGCCCCACACACCGCCACAGTCTTCGGGAGGACAGGGGCCTTTGCCGGAAAGCACTCTTATGGACAAAGGAGCATCAGGGGCAGACGATATGGACGACAGGCTGACTTGATGGATCCAACTGTCACCGAAATCATATTCAAATTTCATTTTTTCACCTTTGGCTGCAAGCACTTCGCCGAGGGTGACATGACACATGTCATACTCCTTACGAAGATAGGGTTGCATGGTGGCTAAGAACGGGTCGTCGGCATCCACTGGGGCATCAGACAGACAATAGGGCAACTTATAGAAGTTCGAGCCCTTGGTGAACTGATAAAGATGGTCCCCCGCCCAACCAAACGCACGGATGATGATATGGGCCAAATGGATGAGACGGATCGTAGAAGGCACTTGCAGGCGACGCCATGTCTTGACGGGACACCCCTCGATAGTGATATAAAGCACATAGAGAGAGGGCTGCCGGGTGTTGTCAAGGAGAGGGGGCAGTTCATACGATCTCTCCTCATCGTCACTATAAATTTCAGGCAACTTGTCCAGACAGGTTTCCATTTTCTGCCAAAGTCCCTTTTCCGAAGCTATGGAAAATTTCTTGATTTTGCCCACAGCGGGAAGTCTTTTCAGCACACCCGGACTCTCTTCCTCACTTTCCGACATACTAAAACCGAGAGTGTCGAAGAAATCGGACAGATTGATCATAGGTGACTTTTTCTTTTTCGCCATTCTACTTGCAGTTACAGGGAAAAACAAGGGGACTTTTCCGCCAGTCGGTTTCCACACAAAACAAGGGAAGACAACTCGCCCTCCGCTGCAAGCTGATGCGCTTTCAGCGGTGTGA
>OGIR01001886.1_pt1 | contig 10311 bp, 6 predicted proteins | sample 1571831 | NCBI WGS metagenome assembly OGIR01 (sample SAMEA2582124, study PRJEB24529) | metagenome | biome: Human gut stool | place: China | collected 2011 | reverse complement strand
CCGAAGCGGGTAAAAAATACATCCGCCGCCTGATGCTTCAGGAGGGCGAGTATGCCGGCGACTACTCGATTTACAGCGCCGACAGCCTGAAATACTGGGTCGAGGCGTTCAAGGGACTTTACATCGCCCCGAACCCCGAGAAGCCGCTCACCGAGTACGGCAAGGGAACGATCTTCGCCACGGAACTGACCTATTCGGGCCTGTCGGTCTACGGACGTAACCGCGTGAAGGACGACCCCTCGCTGATCAAGGACACGATCGGCATGGTCTACTACTTCTACAAAGACGGCGCGGAATTCGGCAGCGTCTCGGTAAACAACGTCAAGCACGACTACGAGGAGGCCACGATCGCCCGAAGGATAAACATAGAGGAAGCCCGCGAGACGGCCGAGAACCGGCCCGAAAATCCCCTCGTCTATGTCGAGGGCATGGGCGGCGTGGTGACCGAGATGACCTTCAGCCCGGAGTTCTTCGCGGAGCTGGAGGCGGAGATCGCCAAGGGAAATGCCGACGGCAAGAATTTCAAAACACTCGCGTTCAGCCAGGTACGCATGTCGATCTACTTCAACGACAGCGACTACGAGTGGGAGAAGATCGCGGACGGAACGGCCGGCGACATCCTGCGCATGACCGACCAGATGAACGCATACCCGGCGCGGCTGGGCATGTACACCAATTACAAGACGCTGACGCCGATTTCGGACTACGCCTACATCTACGAGCAGAACTACGGTTCTTCGGTAACGCTCGCCTACAACGGCAAGATCAACCGCAGCCGCGGCTGCTACGTAATGGACATCACGGGCTACATGCAGCAGCTCTGGAACAGTTACATGGAAGCCAAGGCGGATGCGGGCGGCGAGGTTGCGAACATCGACTGGGACAAAGTCAAGAACCGCTCGGTATACATCGGACCCGAAGCGTACAGCCTCTACACGACCTCGTTCGGCGTGTTGCAGGGCATGCCGACACAGGCCGGGACTGCCGAACCGAACAACGCCCCGATCCGTTTCAGTATGGCGTACAACCTGATCAAGTAAACAACAGATAACCCCTTTTGCGGAACCTAAGTGTAATGCTTAGGTTTTCGCTTTTCTGAAAAAGCCATCAAAACAGCAATGCAGGAAAATTTAGTAATCGTAGAGTCCCCCGCCAAGGCCAAGACCATCGAGAAGTTTCTCGGCAAGGACTTTATCGTAAAATCGAGCTTCGGACACATCCGCGACCTTGCGAAGAAGGATCTCGGCATCAATATCGGAGAAGGCTACAAGCCCGTATACGAAATCCCCGGCGACAAGAAGAAAGTGGTCGACGAACTCACGAAGCTGGCCAAGTCGAAGACCGTCTGGCTCGCCTCCGATGAGGACCGCGAAGGAGAAGCCATCGCATGGCACCTGACCGAAGTGTTGGGGCTCCCCGTCGACCAGACCAAGCGCATCGTCTTCCACGAAATCACCAAGCGGGCGATCCTCGAAGCCATCGAGAACCCCCGCACGGTCAACATGGATCTGGTCAACGCACAGCAGGCACGCCGTATCCTCGACCGCCTGGTCGGTTTCGAGCTTTCGCCCGTGCTGTGGAAGAAAGTGCGGCCGTCGCTTTCGGCCGGCCGCGTGCAGAGCGTCGCCGTACGGCTGATCGTCGAGCGCGAGCGCGAGATCATCGCCTTCCGCTCGGCAGCCTATTTCCGTGTCGTGGCCCAGTTCTACGCCGCCGGAGACCCGGAGAAGACGCTCTTCAAGGCCGAACTTTCGTCGCGTTTCGAGACCGAGGCGCAGGCCGAAACCTTCCTGCAAAGCTGCATCGGCGCCACATTCACGGTGGCCAAGGCCGAGGAGAAACCCGCACAGCGCTACCCCGCGCCGCCGTTCACCACCTCGACGCTCCAGCAGGAGGCGGGCCGCAAGCTGGGTATGTCCGTATCGCAGACGATGTCCGTCGCGCAGCACCTCTACGAGCAGGGTCTGATCACCTACATGCGTACCGACTCGGTGAACCTCTCGCAGCAGGCGCTGGCCCAGTGCAAGGAGGAGATCACGAAACTCTACGGCGAGAAATATTCGCGCTGGTTCAACTACAAGACCAAGACCAAAGGTGCGCAGGAGGCCCACGAGGCCATCCGCCCGTCGTACATCGAGCGTCAGGAGATCGAGGGCACGCCCGCCGAGAAGAAGCTCTACGACCTGATCTGGAAGCGCACGGTCGCCTCGCAGATGGTCTGCGCCGAATTGGACCGCACGACCATCACCATCGACATGTCGGGCAGTTCGAACCAGTTCGTCGCACAGGGCGAGGTGGTCCGTTTCGACGGCTTCCTGCGCCTCTACTCCGAATCCACGGACGACGACCAGGCTGCCGAGAGCGGCGAGGGGCTGCTGCCGAAACTCACGGCCGGCGACCGGGTCCTCCCGTCGCAGATCACCGCCACGGAGCGCTTCACCTCGGCTCCGGCGCGCTATAACGAGGCCTCGCTCGTCAAACGCCTCGAAGAGCTGGGCATCGGCCGTCCTTCGACCTACGCCCCGACGATCACCACGATCATCAACCGCGGCTACGTCGTCAAACAGAACAGGGACGGGCAGAAGCGCAACTACGCACAGCTGACGCTCACGGGCGAAAAGATCGCCTCGAAGACCCTCTCGGAAAACTACGGCAAAGAGAAAAACCGCCTTTCGCCGACCGACATCGGCATGGTGGTCAACGATTACCTGGAGGAGCAGTTCGGCCCGATCATCGACTACAACTTCACGGCCAGCGTAGAGAAGGAGTTCGACCGCATCGCCGAGGGCGACATCACCTGGGACAAGATGATCGACGAGTTCTACGGTCCCTTCCACAAGATGGTCGATTCGGCCATCACGACGCAGACCGCCAAGACGCGCGAAGTGCGCATTCTGGGCAACGATCCCAAGACGGGGCACATCGTGAAGGCGCGCATCGGCCGTTACGGCCCGATGGTCGAGATCGAAGGGAACGAAGGCGAGAAGGGACGCTTCGCGTCGCTCAAGAAGGGCCAGCTGATCGAGTCGATCACGCTCGAAGAGGCGCTGGAGCTTTTCGCCCTGCCCCGCGACCTGGGACAGCTGGACGGCGAGGAGCTGATGGTCGGCATCGGCAAGTACGGTCCCTACGTGCGCTACGGAAAGTCGTTCGCGTCGCTGGCCAAGACCGACGACCCCTACACGATCGGCTACGACCGCGCCGTTGAGATCGTCCGCGCACACCAGGCGGCCGCGGCCGCGGCCAACACGCCGCTGAAGAGTTTCCCCGAGGATGCCGACATGCTCGTCAAGAACGGCCGCTACGGACCCTACATCGCCTACAAGGGCAAGAACCACCGCCTGCCGAAGGGAGCGAAGCCCGAGGAACTCACCCTCGACGACTGTCTGAAGATCGTCGCAGGATCGAAAAAGTAACCGCCCCGGACAAAAGGGGAAGGGCCGGCCGCAAAACAGGAAAACCTTCCCCGGAACAAAAAGGTCTGACTGCAAAACAGAAAAACTGTACCGAGATAAAAAGGTCTGACTGCAAAACGGAAAACCCTCCCCGGAACAAAAGGGTCTGACAGCGAAACGGAAAACCGTACCGGGACTGCGAAACGACCCGCAAGAAAGCAAACACCGAAAACCGAACGATTGATGAAAAAACCGATTCTCGCCGCACTTGCGCTCTGCTACGCACTCGGAGCCGCGGCACAAACGCCCGACACGGCCGCCCCGGAAGGCTACCGTTTCACCGACGTCAAAATCCTGCCCGTCACCCCGGTCAAGGACCAGAGCCGCAGCGGAACCTGCTGGTGTTACTCGACCCTCTCGTTCTTCGAAAGCGAAATCCTCCGCGCCGGAGGTCCCGAACTGGACCTTTCGGAGATGTGGATCGTGCGCAACATCTACTTCGAAAAGGCCGTGAAATACGTCCGCCTGCACGGCTCGCTGAACCTCGCCGTCGGCGGACAGGCCCACGATGTGCTGCACGGCATCGAGGCGTACGGCATCGTCCCCGAGGAGGTCTATCCGGGACTGAACTACGGCTACGACAAGCCCAATTTCGACGAGATCGACGCCGTGATCAAGGCCTACGCCGACGCGGTGATCAAGGCCGGCGGGAAGCGCAGCGACAGCCGCCTCACGACGGCCTGGCAGGCCGGGCTGAACGGCATCCTCGACGCTTATTTCGGCCCGATGCCCGGGAAGTTCACCTACCGGGGCAGGGAGTACACCCCGGCGTCGTTCGCCGCATCGCTGCCGATCGACCTCGGCGACTACATCGAATTCACCTCGTTCACCCACCACCCCTTCTACACGGAGTTCGCCATGGAGGTTCCCGACAACTGGAACTGGGACAAGGTATGGAACGTGCCCCTGGACGAGTTCATGCAGATCATCGACAACTCGCTGGAGAAGGGTTACACGATCTCCTGGGGAACCGACGTGAGCGAGAAGGGGTTCAGCCGCACCAAAGGTCTGGGCATCGTCCCTGAAGCCGACCTCGAAGGCATGCAGGGAACCGAAGCCGAGAAGTGGGGCAAACTCACCCAGAAGGAGAAGGACGAGGCGCTCTACAAGTTCGACAAACCCGGCAGGGAGCGCACCGTCACGCAGGAGCTTCGCCAAAAGGGCTACGACAACTACGAGACCACCGACGACCACGGCATGCAGATCGTGGGCACGGCCACCGACCAGAACGGAACGCCCTACTACAAGGTCAAGAACTCGTGGAACACGACAGGTCCCTACGACGGCTACTGGTATTTCTCGCGCCCGTTCGTCGCCTACAAGACGATGACCGTGCTGGTCAACAAAAACGCCGTTCCGAAGGCCATTCTCAAGAAAATCGGCGTCAAATAGACCGACGATCCCCGCAACGACAAAACAGCCCGGCTTGCAAAAGCCGGGCTGTTCGTTTATCGAAGTTTAAGTTTTTAAGTCTACTGAAAGGGAGATTTTACATCTCGCGCAGTTTGATGCTCTCTCCCAACATGATCAGGGCGGTACGGAACCACTCGTTAATCCTTGCTTTCATACTAAATAATTTTAATTAATTCTTAAAATATTTTATCATTTAAGACAGGACAAAAGTAGTGCGCGGAAACCAAACTTCCAAATATTTTATTAAGATTTTTTATAAAATTTGTAATTTTTTTGAATAAATCTCTATTCTTCGATTTCGACGCCCAGCAGACGGGCCAGCTCAACAGCCTGCAATGGACTAATTTTCAATCCTTTCAATTCAAACGACCCGATCTCGCGAACGCGAATGCCGCGGATGTCCGAATCGGCGAAAGAAAGTCCGCGCAGGCGGGTGCCGAAGAATTCGGCCTGTGTCAGGTCGCACTGCGCAAACTCGACACGTTCGAAACGGCAGTCCCCGAAAGCGGCGCCATGCATCGGACAGCCCGCAAAACGCACCGTGCGCAGCCGCGAAAAGGCGAAATTGGCGAACTCGCCCTTGCAACGTTCGAACAGCAGGTGGTTGAGCGCGGTTTCGGCGAAATTCGTTCCCGAAAGTTTGCAGTCGGCGAACCGTACGCGGTGGAGACTGCACCCCAGCAAGTCGGCGTTCGAGAAATCGCAGTTGCGGAAAACCACGTCCGAAAACTGCGAACGGGCAAGCACGCTCCCCGCGAAGAGACAGCCCGTGAAGAGGCATCCCTGCACCGAAAGGTGCTCGCGGTCGAGCGATGCGAAGTCCGCAGCGCGGAACGAAGCGTCGGCGATCTCCTCGTCACGGGTCATCCGAACGGGATCAGCGGACGCTGCTGACTCCCGGAGCAGTTGCGGTGCGGCGATTTCCATGGGCGGCAATTGTTTGAATTGCCGCAAAGGTAGGAATTTTTACCCGTTTCGTTACTACTTCCGGAGGTTGGGATTGTTCATTTTGCGCAACCGGAAATATTGGTTATCTTTGCTGTCGACTCCGAGCTCCAAATTCATGAAAAAGACCTGTTTCCTTCTCCTCACCGTTTTGCTGACGACAGCCGCGCTGCGCGCGTCGGCCCAGAACAAGGACACCTCGAAGGAGAATTTCCCATCGACCGAAACTACGCTTTCACAGATCGGACAGGCCGAGGCGCACCCGAACGCCAGGCACGTCCGGATGGCCGACACTTCAGCCTTCACCGCTCCGGTGAAACGTCCGGGGCTGATCCGCCGCATCATCGACTATTACAGCCGTTCGAACGTGGACCGCACCTTCGAAAAGAAGATCGACTGGAGCATCGCCCCGGGACCCAACTACTCCTCGGACGTAGGTTTCGGCATCGGATTCCTGTTGGCGGGACTCTACCGGCTCGACCGCACCGACTCGGTCACCGCACCGTCGAACATTTCGATTTACGGCAACTTCACGACCGAGAAATTCGTGCTGCTGCGCTTTTCGGGCGACAACATCTACAACCACAACAAACAGCGGCTGAGCTACTCGGGCGCATTCGTCTACTTCCCCGGCGCCTTCTACGGCGTGGGTTACAACGCCGGCAAGGAGGGTTACGCCCAGGACCTCACCACGACGATGGGCGCCTTCCGCATCTCCTACTGCACCTCGCTCGTGGGCCGCTTCTACATCGGCGTCAGCGGCGGCATCGACTACTCCGGAGCCAAGTACAAAAATTCGGGCATGGCCGACCGCATGAACGGCATCCAGGCCGACGTAGAGTCCGGAAAACCGGTTCCGGGCGGCAAGATGGGCGAGCTTTACAACCTCTGGCAGGAGGGACGCTACGACCCTGCGAAACAGGACCCGTTCTCGAATTACATCGCCACGACGGGCGACAAGCCCAACGCCTTCAACGCCAATGTCGGGCTTTTCGCCCAGTACGACACGCGCGACGTGACGTTCAACGCCTCGAAGGGCATCTTCATCAAGGCCGAGGCCAAATGGTATCCCGAATGGCTGGGAAACACGCGCCGCACGTTCGGACGCTTCACGCTGACCTTCGACTTCTACCAGAAACTCTGGAAAGGGGCCGTGCTGGCCTGCGACCTCTACGCCGACGCCACGACCGGAACCCCCTCGTGGCACATGTACGCCAAAATGGGCGGCATGGAACGCATGCGCGGTTACTACGAGGGACGCTACCGCGACAAAAAACTGGTGGAAACGCAGATCGAACTGCGGCAGAAAATCTACCGCCGCCACGGCATCGTGGGATGGATCGGCGGCGGGCAGGTCTGGGGCACGGAGAAATTCCGCTGGGGAAACACGCTTTGCAGTTTCGGCTGCGGCTACCGCTTCGAATTCAAGAACCGCATGAACATCCGCCTCGATTACGGCTGGGGCAATTTCGGCAACCAGAATCTGCCGTGGGACCGCAAGCGATCCTCGGCGTTCCTGTTCACCGCTTCGGAAGCATTCTAAAGAATATATACGAGGATAAAACCTTCGTCCAGAGAGACGGAGAGCCTGACCGGCTCTCCGTTTCCGATCCGTCCCGCCAGCGTCCCGGCAGCAAGGTCGAGCCGCACGACGTGCAGATCCCTCCGGAAATCCAGCTCCCGGCGTCCGGCATACTTGTAGAGCGTCTCTTTTGCACACCAGACGATCCCCGGCAGAAGCGGGTCGTCGGAAAGGGCCTCCTCTTCAGGCGTCAGGTAGCGGCTCGCGGCGCGTCTGAAATCGCGCGTTGCGGGTTCGATGTCCACGGCGCAACGCTCCGGGGAGGCGCAGACCGCGATGCGGCCGGCGCAATGGGCGACGGAGATATGGACGGCCCGGTTCGTCAGCACCGGGGCGCCCAGCGCATCGTAGGCGATCCCGACGTCGTCCCCCAGTTCGCGGCGCACCACAGCCCGCCACGTAAGGAACTCGGCCCGGCGGCGTTCCGACACGAACCCGGCTGCCGCGGCACGTTCTTCGGAAGTCGTCCACCGGGCGGACTCTTCGGCCGTCAGCGGCGGCGATGTCCACAGGGCCGGAATCATTGAAGGTCGACGCGGATTTTATCGACCCGGTGGCCGTCCATCTCCTGCACCGTGAAACGCAGGTCGTGCGAAGTGAAGACGTCGCCTTTGCGCGGAAAGTCGCGTTTGAGTTCGAGCATCAGCCCGGCAAGGGTTTCGGCCTCGCCCCGGACGTCGGCGAAAACGTCCTCGCCGATGTCGAGGATACGCTCGAAATCCCCGAGGTGGGTCTTTCCCTCGAAAATATAGCTCTTGGCGTCGAGCCGCGTGTAGAAGCACTCGTCGTTGTCGCTCTCGTCGGAAATCTCGCCGACGATCTCTTCGATGATGTCTTCGAGCGACACCAGCCCCAGCGTCGAACCGTACTCGTCGACGACGATGGCCATGTGGACCTTGTTCGACTGGAAGTCGGCCAGCAGGTCGTTGATCTTTTTGTGCTCGGGGACGAAATAGGGTTTGCGGATCAGCTGCTGCCACGCGAAATCGCCGCCGTTGTTGATGTAGGGCAGCAGGTCCTTGACGTAGAGCGTCCCGCGGATATTGTCCACATCCTCCTCGTAGACCGGGATGCGCGAGAAGCCCGATTCGATGATCGTCCTCTTGACCGTCTCGTAATCGGCCGTCATGGAGAGCGCCGTGATGTCCACACGGGGTTTCATAATCTCCTGCACTTCGGTATTGACGAAGTTGACGATGCCCGAAAGCATCACGTGCTCCTCGGGGCTGGAACTCTGCGTCATGTCGACGGCGTCGGCCAGTTCGTCGAGCGAAATCTCGCTCTTGTGCGCAGCCTTTTCGCTGATGCGGCTGCTCGTGCGGACCAGCGCATAGGAGAGCGGATAGAAAACCCACCGCAGCACCAGCAGCGGACGGGCCACCATCGAGGCGAAGCGCAGGGGAATCGTCTGCGCCAGCACTTTGGGCAGTATCTCGCCGAAAAGCAGCAGCAGGAAAGTCACCAGCACGGTCTTGAACAGGAACTCGAACCGCAGGAAAGTGAAGACCGAGTCGATGATCCCGGCCGTGAGGATGACGATGCAGATATTCACCAGATTGTTGACCACCAGGATCGTGGCCAGCAGCAGGTCGACGTTCGCCAGCAGCCGCAGCATGGCGGCGGCCGATGCGCTTCTGCGGCTCTGCAAATGACGTATATCATTGTGCGAGAGGGAGAAAAAAGAAGTCTCGGCCCCCGAAACGAGCGCCGAAACACACAACAGGCAGAGCGTCACCGCGCAAAGCACGGCGATATGGGGTGAAAACCCGTTGAACGTAATCCAGGAATGCGCGTCTTCCAAATTGAAAATCGGTTAGTTAATCGAATAGCGAGCCGCCCTGCGACTCCTCTTTCTGCGCCTGGGCATCGGTCGTATCGTCCTTCAGCACCTCCTTGCGGCTGCCGGGGACGCGCACGATGAACTTCGAGTTGCGCGACTGGTAGGCGGGTTTGGCCAGCAGGGTGTCGATGTTGCTGTAACGGGTCGGCTTGGCGCCGAGCATCACCAGTTCGGGCTGACGCTGGGCGGGTTTGGGGGGCAGGGGTTTGATCGGCTCCAGCACGGGTGCCGCGGCGGACGTCTCCTTGACGGCCGGTTCGACGGTGCGGACCGGGGGAATGATCTGCTTCATCACGCCGGGCTGCGCGTCGCCTTCGAATCCCGTGGCCACGACCACCAGCTCGATGAAATTGCCCAGCTGCGGCTTCTCGCTCGTACCCCAAATGATGTTGGCGTTGTGGATCACCCCGTTGTCGTCCTGCACGCTGGCGTGGGCCTGAATATACTCCAGAATCTGCACCACCTCCTCGTACATCAGGGCGTCGGCGTCCGACACCGAAATATTCAGCAGGATGTTCTTGGCGCCCGAAATCAGGTTGTGATCCAGCAGCGGGGAGCGCAGCGACGCTTCGGCCACCGCCTCGGCGCGCTTGTCGCCGTCGGCCGTAGCCACGGCCATATGCGCCCGGCCGCTGTTGCGCATCACCTTCGAGACATCGGCGAAGTCGACGTTTACCAGATCGCTCTCGACGGTGATGATCTCCGCGATGCCCTTGGCCGCGGAGGCCAGAATGTCGTCGGCCTTGCCGAAAGCCTGCTTCAGCGAGAGGCGGCCGTAGATTTCCAGAATGTTTTCGTTGTTGATGATCAGCAGCGAATCGGTGTTCTGGCGCAGCTCCTCGATACCACGGAACGCCTGTTCGTAACGGATCTTGCCCTCGACGGCCAGCGGCGAGGTGACGATGGCCACGGTCAGCAGCCCCATCTCCTTGGCCAGCTTGGCGATGACGGGCGATGCTCCCGTGCCCGTTCCGCCGCCCATGCCGGCGGTGATGAAGAGCATCTTCGTACCGGCCTCTTCGAGCACCTGACGGATTTCGGGCAGCGACTCGACGGCCGCGCGGCGGCCGTTCTCC
>OGIR01001884.1_pt1 | contig 10315 bp, 7 predicted proteins | sample 1571831 | NCBI WGS metagenome assembly OGIR01 (sample SAMEA2582124, study PRJEB24529) | metagenome | biome: Human gut stool | place: China | collected 2011 | reverse complement strand
ACCCCATAAAGTTCGTCTGTGGGTACAGCCTGTGCCTGCAAACTACTATAGGCAAACAGGCAAAAAAGTGTAAATAGCAATTGTTTCATGTGTACTAGTATTTATCTTTAATATTGCTTTATACGATTGATCAATTCATCCTGCGGACGTCTTTTCGCCAGATCGGCCGGATCAGCCTGCTGGATAAAGACATTCTTCAAACGTATGTTTTCCTCATTAAAAAACACTATTTCCTCGTCAGAGAAACTGCCTTTTAACAGATCAAGGGGAGTATATAAGGAATACCCCAGTTGCTGCAATAGATCTCCGGCTACGGATTCAAAGATAGCAATATCTTCGGAAGATAATTCACGCAGAAACTTTTTTGTATTGTCTTTCAGGATCGGTTTGGTTACATTTGCCCACATTTTGCCTGCAACCGCTGTATTTTTAGACTCGCGGCTCTTATAATAATCCATCACCCTATCAGAATAAGGAAGATGCAGGAAATTGCAAAGCTGCCGCATCACTTTTTCCGGACTGGCAATAAGTGTTTCGTAATTCAGCATAAAGAAATGATCGGCCGCCGTCCTGTCCTTCAAACGGAGAGCAGCTTCCTGATCCTTTTTCCAATTTTCAGCCAGTGCATAAATATGTTTCTCTCCGACAATAGCCTTTTTAAACGAAAGAGCGACATCACGACCGTCCCGGTATAGATAGATATAATAAGGAGAAATCCCGGTAGATTCAATGCCTTCTGCATACAGCATATTTTTCATGCTTTTACATAACCAGAAAGAAGCTCCGGTCTGACGGGCTGCTGATTCATAAATCACCCGGAACAACTCATACAACGTTTGTTGCCTGCAGGCTGCTACTACTTCATCTGCACGAATCGTAATACCTTCCCAGGGAACCGGATTCACTGTGACTAACTCGCACACATCCTGTGCCAACCGATAAAAATTAGACTGATCCGTCAAATCGCCATATTTGGGAAGCAATGGTAAGAAACGCTGAAGAATATGCGGAGGATGGGGAGCAGCGATCTCCCGGATTCCATCTAGCATGACACGCAACAGATTGGATCCGGATCGCTGGGTTCCAATCATTTGTATACCTTGTATTGTATTCATAGAATTAGAATAAGATAACGCCCGCCACACCTGCTCCGATGATCAGGTAAACCGGACTGATTGTGTATTTTAGTGAAATAAAAAATGTAACCAGGAAGATAATAACCGAAACAACCGACAGCATAATCGTCTGTCCGATCGTAACGGCTGAAGCAAAGATCATTCCGATAACAGCCGCCCGTACCCCTTTCATGGCTGCTTTTACAACGGATGACTGATTCAGTATTTTTACAAAACGGGATAATAAGACGGTTAATACAGCCGGCGGAGTGAACATCGCCAACGTTGCCAGCAACGCCCCCGTGATACCTGCCACTTTATACCCGATGAAGGTCGCTGTAATAAATATCGGTCCGGGAGTGATCTGCCCTATCGCTATCCCGTCGGCAAACTCAGCCGAGGTCAGCCAGTTCAAGTTATCCACGAACAACTCATGCAAAGCCGGAATAACAACATATCCTCCTCCGAACAAAGTCAGGCTGATACCGGAGAAGGTCGATACAATCTGAATACCTTCTGGAGCACCCGGATATTGTCCTCCCCAAAGTAAGATACAGAGTAATAGCAAAAGAACAATCCCGGAAGTCATCAGCTGCCTGCTACCCGTCCGCTTCTCCCCATCTGATATCAACTCTTGTCCCACAGACTGGCGAAACAAGAAACCGCCGACTATCCCGCTACCGATAATCAACAGAAAAGTAACCGTAAAACCACCGATAAAAATCAGCAACAAAGCCGCCAGCAGGCAAAGAACCCATTGGGCAGGTAATTTGATCGTCTTACGTGTCATCCCGATAGCCACCGTAACGATCAAAGCAGTAATAGCCGGAGTGATTCCGCTGAACACATTCTTTACCGCAGGTATATTTCCGTAGGAGAAATACAACCACGAAAGAAATATAACCAGTAAGAACGAGGGAATAATGATTCCGGCAAAAGTCACAACCGCCCCCGGTATCCCCCTTAAATGGTACCCGACATAGGCAATCGTATTTACGGCTACGGGTCCTGGCAGTACGGAGGTCAGGAAAATCCCATCCAGCAGATCTTCTTCTTTCAGTTTCTTGTCTACTTCCACTAACTGCTTCTGTACGATAGCCACTAGCGACATATAACCGCCAAATGCCGTAGCTCCCAATTTCAGGAATGTAAAGAAGATATAGGATAGCGATGCACGTTCCATATTACTTGATTTCTTTAAAATATTTATCCCAGGTTTCTACCGGAACATACACTGCCCGATAAGGAGCAAAATGCAGGACACTTTCCCAAAGAACCTTTCCTTCCTTATCCGTAACCATCACCGAACCGGTCTTCGAGCTACATTGCAGTAAGTTCCCATTCGGCAAAATAGAGGCATTGCCCATCCGCGAAGTATATTTATCGGCAGGTAATAAAGCATTGATTGTTATTTGGGCCGTACGGTTCTCTTCATCCAACCGGAAAGCCTTACCTCCGGAACGTTGATTATGTAAACCATTATCGAAAAGCATCAGATCGCCATTCTCCATAATATAAGGTGAATGTTGGAAAGAGAAATAAGCCGTTGTATCCATTCTAAAGTCTCCGTCCCTCCCAAAACGCCAGACCAGTTCACCGCTTTTGGCATCCACCTTCCAAATCTGATCTTCAATAGGGGCCGATAATAAATAATTATCGTCTCTATCAAAACAAAGCCCATTGATATGAAAACGATCGTATCGGTATTCTCCGATATACGGATCATTCTCTATATCCCATACATCCCAGGCAGACCATGTCTTTAACACATTCCCCAGTGTATCGATAACCATAATGCCATCGCCCCCTAACGTATCCGTTTCCATTTTACCGTTTACGGATATTGTAGCAATCTTCTTCGGACGGTACAATGTATGTATATGATGGTCTTTATCCATTAATACATCATGATGAATCACCTGATAATCCTTTTCCTTTTCTATTTTATCCAAGTCTAGGCGCCACATCGTTTCGCCCGTCAGAGATACTTCCGCCAGCCCGGTTCCGCCGGCAAACCCAATCGAACCTCGACGCATCGGTTTTTTATGTTCATCGTTGCGTACTTGCTCCGGAGTCATCGTATAATCATCTATTACGTCCTTCACAAACGGACGCAGCATTGCCAGGAATGTACCTCTCGGCGTAATAGAAGCTGCACGTACTCCAATATCATCCACCTGCCAAACCCAACGTACTTCACCCTCATTGTCAATCAATGCCATGTAGCCAGGCAAACGACCAAAACAAATTAATATCATCCCATCCCCCAAAGCCGTTGTGTCATGCGGATGTAGTTCATTAAACCAATGATTGACCAACCAAGAAGACTGCTCACGAGTTTTAAAAGTCAGTTCTTTTGATTTTTGCTTAAAAAGGTTATCGATAACCACTCGATAAGTATATTCGGTATTAGCCTTCAAAAGTAACAAATCCAAATGATGAAGCGTATCCGCCGGAGAAGTTCGGGTCCGATAAGACTTCCCGGTCTTTTTTTCCGTATATTCAATATATACAGGAGCTGGCTTGGCTATTGAAACATCTACCTTATTATACATGGCTGTATTACGAGGTGAAGTCAGAGTTATCGATCTCAATGTATTCTTTTCAATCCATATAAAAATAGCTGACAACAAACAGATGGCAACAACAATTCCTATCAAACGCTTCATATCGATCTTATGTATTAATTAAATGTAAGGGGGGCATGTCAAAAGTCGGAATTAAGGAATACAGCCCCCCCCTTGAAGATTATTTATTTCGGCAACCGTGAAGGATTCTCTGCTGCCAAATTCGGATTCAATTGAGCATCATTCAACGGATACGGGAAATACCGCAAACTAGAAGTTACATTTGTCGGCTGAGCGATACCCAGCTTCTTTAAATGCGCATTTACGACTTCCTCATATTTTCCAAAACGAATCAAGTCTGCACGACGCTGGAATTCAAACACAAGTTCATAACCACGTTCTTTAAGAATAGCATCATTCATTGTTTCTTTTGTTGAAGGAGCTGGGAAACGATTATGCTTTCCATATTCCGGAGCACCGGCACGAGCACGAATCTGATTCAAGTAAGGAAGAGCTGCAGCCGGACCATTCAAGTTATTCTCGATTTCCGCCTTACAAAGGATCACATCCGACAAGCGGAAAATACAAATCGTACGCCCATCATAATAAGCATCTGAAATCATGTCGTACGTATATTTCATGGTAGCTACATTTTGCATATACTTGGTCGTATCATTCGGAACAACCGTTACCCCCTCTTCCGGAACCATGTAATGGAAACCGTAATCAGATTGATCATCCCGTTTTGCATCTCCCGTATAATCATAATAAAAGAACTCACGGCGTGGATCTTCTTTGTCATAACTACGCCAAAACGGAAGGGATACGCCATAATATTGCCAACGTCCCGGTACTTCCGGATGATCCGAAGGACCAAAGTGACAGGCAATCTCGGCAGCATTATTTCCCGTTTCATGCAATAAGGCAAAAATCATTTCCTTTCCATATTTGTTGTTTTCCGACCATACATATTTGAAATCACTTTCCAATTCATACTGGCCACTGTTCAACACCATGTCGATATATGTTTTCGCATTCGCATAATCATGATTACGCAAGTAGATCTTTCCCAGCAACGTAGCGGCGGCTCCACTTGTGGCACGAGCCAAATCCTGACCACTCCAGCTAGCAGGTAAAAGGTTGATACATTCTTTCAAATCAGAAATCAATGTCGCTTCAATTTCGGATACCGGAGTCAATGTCGCATCATTCATTGTAAAAGGATTCTTCACCAACGAAGTGATAAAAGGAACTGCTCCCCATGCATCTGTCAAATCACGATAAGCCATTGCACGCAAAAATTTAGCCTGCCCCTTCACCAGATTCTTCTTTTCTTCCGACATATTGACAGCATCCACATTATCTAAAATCGTATTGGCATTCGATACCACATTATACATATCCCTCCAGTTGTTACTGAAATAGCGGTTGCTGGCATCATACGTCATATTACTCAGTTTAGTCGGGTCGCCAGCCGCTGTAGAATAACCTATATCGGTAGCATAATCGGTAATCATAATCATATACCCCCCGTAATATAACCAAGCATCTCCCGGATAAGGATTCATATCCGAATATAAACCCACGACGGCTGCTTCAATATCCGACTCCGTACTATAAGCATTCGTTGTCGTCAAATTACTATATATTTCAGGATCCAGATCGGTACAAGCCGTAACCAACCCCATCGTAACCAGACCTAATAAATATTTCTTACAATTCATTTTCAAATTCTCCTTTCCATTAGAACGTAATATTCAAACCTACCGTATAAGTACGCATAGCAGGATAAGCATTGAAATCCATACCTGCACCAGCATTTGCCGTTTGTTGGCTTCCACCTGACTGGGCAGCCTCGTTAGCTTTTGTATCCACTTCCGGATCCCAACCGGAATAACCTGTGATTGTAAACAAGTTCTCGGCTGAGAAATAAACCCGGCAAGAACTTACTATCTTTTTAAACGGAATCGTATAACCCAATGTCAAATTCTTCAAACGAAGGAATGAAGCATCTTCGATAAAATGGTCGTTCACATATCCGCCATACTGCGAATAGTAGAAACCGTTACGCGGGATATCTGTATTTTTGTTTGAAGGTGTCCAACGATTCAATGCGTCTGTAGTACGTTTCCACTCCAAATTCATACGTGTCATGTTTAACAGATCATTGCCAATAGATCCCTGGAAGAAAATTGACAAGTCAAATCCTTTCCAGGCAAAGTTATTGGTCAAACCAAAAATCAAATCAGGATTGGCATTGCCTATAATTGTACGGTCATCTGCATCGATTTTACCATCATTATTCACATCCTCGAATTTCGGATCACCTGGTTTTGAATTCGGTTGAGCAGCATACGATTCACCTTCTTGCAATACACCTATATACTTCCATCCATACAAAGAGCCCAGAGGTTCTCCTTCACGTACGATAGCATAATCATTTTCCGATACAGTTCCCATCGGTTTTGAAGAAGTGATACGTATGTCACCACTACTTCCTAAGTCTAATACCTTATTCCGGTTGAGTGCTAAATTAAACTTTGTATCCCAAACGAAATCACCAGTCAAATTATGAGAAGTAATATCCAATTCAAAACCGCGATTCGATATCTCACCAACATTCTGCTGACCGGAAGTAAAACCGGTATAATAAGGTAAGGAAACTTTCAGTAACAAATCTTTTGTTTTTTTCCAGTAACCATCTAAAGTAACAGACAAACGATTGTTAAAAAAGCCCATATCGAAACCGACATTATACTGAGTTGTCGTTTCCCACTTCAAACTGGCATTTTCAGGACTGCTTTGGTTAAGATGCGTACCCGGCATATTGTTTGAACCATCTAAAGTGACATGATTGGTAGAAACCAACGCATACGATGCATAATCGCCAATACGTTCGTTCCCAGTAACACCATAGCCGGCACGTACTTTCAAGTTGCTGAAAACACCCCAATTCTTCACAAAATCTTCTTCGCTGGCACGCCATGCCAAAGATCCTGAAGGAAATGTTCCCCAATGATTGTTAGCTCCAAACCGAGAAGAACCATCTCGACGAACTGTTACCGTTGCCAAATACTTATCATTGAACGTATAATTTACACGACCAAAGAATGAGGCCAACAAATTCTCTGTCTTAGAAGAAGAGACTCCTTTAATCGAAGCTGCCCCCAAATTGTTCCATTCAAACAAGTCGGTAGAGAAACCTTTTCCGTTTGCCGAACGAGACTCCGCACTGTACTTCTCATACGAATACCCCAACATTACATTCAAGTCGTGTATATTGTTGAAAGTTTTCATATAATTTAAAATACCTTCAAACACCTGTCGAGTTGACCTGAAATCATACGTAGAAGCAATACCCCCTTCTATTTCTCCTGCATAAGTAGTAGATTTCGGCAAATAAGAACCTTTGAAATTATGCAACAATTCGACACCGGCTGTAGCCTTAGCCGTAAATCCATCAAATGGATTGACTTCAAGGAAAGCTGTTCCGTTGAACTTGTCATTTACCATTTCTTTTTTACGTTCCAGCAAATTGGCCAATGGATTATCCCCACGACCACCTGGAACACGTCCATACGTACCATCTTCATTATAAGGTTTTACCGTAGGATCATACTCCATCACGCTCAACATGACGTTCTCACCCAAAATATTTCCGCTATAGGTTTGAGCATTCGAACGTTCGCGGTGGGCATACATCGTAGCACCGGCTTTAATGAAATCGTTAATGGTTTGATCTACATTCACACGTCCTGAAATACGGTTAAAATCCGTATTCTTCAAAACACCCTCTTGCTTATAATATCCTAAACTGGTCAATACCTTTGTCTTTTCAGAACCTCCACGGAACTGGATATTATGATCTTGTACCAAAGCTAGGCGTGTACAAACATCCAACCAATCAGTATCTACGGTAGACTGTAATTGAGAGGGCGTATAAACTCCGTTAGGGTTGCCTTCTTGGCCATCAATTTCCTGATACAATGCATTTTGCAAGTTCATATAATCCTTTGCATTGAGAAACTCAAACGGATTATCCACCTTCTGAGTTCCCAAGTAACCACTGTAAGAAATCTTGTTTTCGCCTGCTTTTCCTCGTTTCGTCGTAATCAATACGACCCCATTCGCACCACGTGCTCCATAAATAGCCGTGGCCGACGCATCCTTTAAGATTTGCATGGATTCAATATCATTCGGATTCAGATTCAAGCCTTCAGAAGAAGGGAAACCATCCACTACATAAAGTGGTTCGTTAGTAGACGAGATTGAGTTATTGCCACGGACACGTACCGCAATAGTACCACCCGGTGCTTTTGAACTTTGCGATACCTGCACACCGGCCGTTTTACCTTGCAATGCCTGGGCTGCGTTACTCACCGTACCACCCAGCACCATGTCATCTGCCGATACAGTCGAAACAGCACCGGTCAGGTCTTTCTTCTTTACATAACCATAACCAATGGCAACCACCTCATTCAGACCGATTGCCTCTTCTACTAAACTGACATTCAACACAGACTGGCTACCTACTTTAATTTCTTTCGTAGTATAACCAATAAAAGAAATAACCAAAGTTGCATTGTTAGGTACATCCAAGGTATACTTACCGTTCATATCGGTAACTGTACCATTTGTGGTTTCTTTCTGCACGACATTAGCACCAGGTATAGGTTCTCCGGCACTATCCGTTACAACCCCCGACACCCTTTTAGCCTGTTGAGTGATCATAACACTTTCATTCTTTGCTTTCGTTGCATCCACTCCACCTGGAATAGCATACGAAGAAACGAGGGAAGATAAACATAATCCAGCTATAAGACCGGACCTTGAAAACACCTTCCGCGTCTGAGAATCCACTGCTCTTGCAGCAAGATTGTCTTTCAGTAAAGCGTTGTTCATAAATTTGAATTATTAGATTTATATCTGCATTACAATAACATCACTCTTTAGAATAACTTGTCGGAATACCAACAATCAACCATAGTCCTATGGGAACTATGGCATTTTGTAAAATATGACCTGTGATAAATTTAAAACTTTTGCAATCGACATAGCGATAATCAGGCTTATAGCCTGATTATCGCTGATAGTATTATCCAATAATCGCTAAGAATTTTACAATTCAACTGTTAAAAATAAGATCAATGTGATTTTTCTCGTAAAAACGTGTAACGAAATAAAAAAAATCATATCTTTGACCCAGACATGAAATATCCATAAAGACATAGTTCCCATAGAACTATGATTCTTGACTTTAACTTTGCTCGTTAAAAACAATACCACTTTCTAATATTATATATTCTCTCAGACATTTTAATTCTAATCTGCACATAACATAATTCTATATCACTCAAATAAGCAAGGGCATAGACAATGAACATAATACCTCTTTTAAATTATCCCACATGAAAAATAAGATTGGAAGAGAAATGTTTATTGTATATTCAGTGTGCATATTACAAAATAAATTGTTTTTGCCTTTTCATGCATACATTCCCTATTGACCATTTCGGAATTCAGTATCCAGAATAGAATTTGAGAGAGATAGTCAGGAAACTCAATTCCCAAATTGATAAAATTTACAAATCAATAGTTTAAATAACGGAACAGTTCACAATCCATACACATTTTATTATGTAACATTGTCCGGTACGCATTAAGGAGTCTGCTGTCCGGTCTGCGGTCAGTTTAGTAATCATGTGAAGGGCCATTATCTATGTTCCCTGCAAGGGCTTGAAATAGCGGGGCATCCGCTTACGCTTATGGTCAATGTGCGTAAGTTCCGCTGCAGAAATACCGCGTGTCAAAGAAAAGTCTTCAGCCCCTCTCTCCCGCTGGCTTCTTCGCACGCGCGAAATACCCGGAAAGTGGAGGAACGCATCCGGAGCATATCCTTGAAGACCACTTCCCGTATCGCCGGTAATCTGCTGCATGAACAAAACATCGTCTGCAGCCAGTCCTCTTGCCTGAGACGTGCCAATGTCCGTCATAATGGAGTCCTTTTATAATATGGGGGACGAAAGGCACCGGCGCAGACTGAGACGGTTCATTGATGCAGAGGACTGTATGAGGAAGGGGATAATGGACGATCGTGACGTAGAGCGTGCGACTCAAGAAATCAGTAATGACATCAAAGAGGGACAATGGAAAATAAGGGAATACAACAGAAGTGTGGCAGGTAGAAAAAATAAAAACCACGCCTCTGTAAAGGCGATACATGATTTGAAAAAGTGATCTGAAGACCTTAAGAGAATTTGCCGTAGGCATAAAGAGAGACAAGGAGGCTGTCCAAAATGCAATGGATATCTATCTGAACAATGGAGTATTGGAAAGGACAGTTAATAAAACTAAAGCTATCAAAAGACAAATGTTCAACAGGGCAAACATTACTTTGCTAGTCAATAAACTTATTAGCTTGAACACTTGAACTGCTCCGAAAGTGACGAAGATTCAAGTTTTTCCCATTTCCTCTGTCACTGTATCACTGATTTCTTTTTACCAATTGATATTCAACTTGTTTGATTAGTGATATATGCCCGTTTTCTCTATCACTACGGTATCACAACCCTATCACTTGTCTCGTCCTGATTTTGGTTGACTGTGTATTAAAAAAATCCTGTTATAGGTTGT
>OGIR01001881.1_pt1 | contig 10327 bp, 9 predicted proteins | sample 1571831 | NCBI WGS metagenome assembly OGIR01 (sample SAMEA2582124, study PRJEB24529) | metagenome | biome: Human gut stool | place: China | collected 2011 | reverse complement strand
ACCCGTTAGCAAAACCTAAAACGTACTATTGTTTATATTGAAGCGAATGTTACTACGAGGAGCCGTATGCGGGAAAACCGCACGTACGGATCTGTGAGGGGCTAAGATTGAGAGGTCTTAGTCTACTCGACTCTCAAGATTATTTATTAAATTGTTATATGTATTCATCAATCCTCCTTGTCTGTATCGAATGGTAATTCAGTGGTTGTGGAGACATTCATATCTGGTTTATGAGAATCTTCGGGAAGTATAGTTTCTCTCCGGTCATCTAATCCCCAGTCTTTTGACATTTGTGCCATATCCTTATATATCTTGTCTTTGTACTTATCATAAAGGAACTCAAATCCATCTTTGCAAAGAATTGATGGTGAATTATCCATACGCATGCAGTCTTCCATAACACAGTCATATGCAAGATTTCTGCACATATCTGATTTCATGGAATATTTGATGTGTGATATGAATAGTTCCCTGTCAGCAATGTAGGGAAGCACTTCATTTATGTCTTTTCTGAAAGTTACTTTATCTGTGTCTGACAAATGTGCATAACTATTTATAATCCATCTCCCATAATCACTCTGATTAATATAGGCTATAAGTGCTTCCTCAGATTTTACTGCATCTTTTTCAGTCACAGTGACTTTCCGGCTATCTAATAATCTGTCCATCATCTTTAGATTTCCTGTAACTACTGTTTCCATGTCTGCATCATTAATTTTGCCTTTCATCAGCTGCTCATAGTGGTACTTTTTATAATTGACAGGATTGTCATTTAGTGCGTGAATTGTTACAAGTTTTCCGTTATAATATATGTAAAGCTTGTTGTCTAAGCAGTCCACTGTAACTTCTTCGTCAATGAGCTTTGGGTCAACTGAGTATCTGTTGCCATTAAAGCGGATAAGTGCTTCAGATGACACTCTGTATCTATTTGGTGTGAGATAGGTGTCAATAATGCTTTTATGCGGAAGTGGTTTCAGATACTCTTTTTCTTTGTAAAAGAGCGCTGTCGGAGACATTTTTGTCTCCTGATTAATTGATATATTCATGTCTTTATTAACTGCACTGATAAGCACCTCCAGTTCTTCTATTGTTTCGAATTCGCCTTCATAAGCCCTGATCCAGTCAATTATCTTATTTCTTGCTTCTACAGTTCCTTTAGTCAGCGGTGAGCGTGCTTTACACAGCCGCACTTTAAAGCCAAAGTCTTTTGCCATCTGCATGATGGAATTTGTAGGCTTTTTGGGTGTTACATTTGTATTGGAAACTGTCGCCATGTTGTCAAAAAGTAATTCTTTTGGAACGTCTCCAAACTTTCTGAAACTATTAATAAGCCCTCTTGCAACATCATTGAATCTTTTTTGTGCGGTCATTTCAAGATGGGCATATCTTGAATATTTCAGTGTTGTATGCAGAACGTTTATAACGAATTTTTCACCATATATGTTAGTAATGCTGATATCCTCCTTCCAATCTACCTGTGCCTGTTCTCCCGGATTTTTTTCAAATCTTGGATGCCCATGTGTTCTGGCTTTGGGTTTTAGTTTGTTGACAGTTACATATCTGTTAAAGTTTGAATATGAACCTATTCGGTTTACACCATATTTCTTTAACATGAACTGATATAACCCCTGAACTGTAATTCTTTTGACAGCCAGTTTGTCTTTTATTTCATTCCTGTATTCATCTAATTTACTTCCTTTGTTTCGCTTATCAGGCCTCCCTTCATAACCATTGTGGTATTTTTTAACTGTCCGCCAGTCCATACCATACTTTCTTCCCAGAGCAGCATAGTTGGGCTTGATATCAAGACTATCCATAACTGCCAGTTCTCCTTTAAGATTGTTTTTTATGCCGTGTTCACCTCCATAAGGAAGTGTAACAATACACCTAAAAATACAAAATAAGAATGTAGGTTTTCCGACATTTTTATATGCCATAATTCCTACATTCTTATATTAGCATTTGCATATGTATGCCAATGATATTTCCAAGAGGGTTGCAGTCAGTCGCAGGCTTGATATGGAACGGGGTAAATTTACCGGAAGCAATGCACCATATGGATATAAGGTGGATAGTACGGATGCTTTTCGTAAGTATCTTGTGGATGAAGAGGCGGCAGCTGTGGTACGTCAGATTTTTGAACTGGCAGCAGATGGTGTAACGCTGAGGAAAATCGGAAGGGCACTTCAAAGTTATCGCTTGGCTTTGCCGGGTGCTTATCTGAAAACCGGAAATATTTATGTGGATGAGGGGCAGGAGGCAAAAGCATGGTATGCCGGAACCATTTCCAATATCCTGAAGAATCAGGCTTATATCGGAAATATGGTACAGGGCAAGAGGCACACCAGACTGAGTGAGAATGAGTCAAGGCATGTTACTGATGAAGAGGACTGGATTATTGTGGAGAACACCCATGAGACTATTGTTGACAAGGAGTTGTTTGACAGGGTAAGAAAAGTGCTTGCACAGAAGGTGGAAGAGAGTTGCTTTTCTTCGGACAGAGGAAAGAATTTACCGATAAAAGATGATATTTTCGCAGGGATTTTGTTCTGTGGAAATTGTAAGAGAAGGATTTCACAACTGTCACGAATCGCGGAAAAGGATGGGAGACTGGAACGACAGTATTTTTATTCATGCAGATATAATTATGATTTCGGTGGTGAGAAGTGCGGTTGTACCATCTTAGAGCAGGAACTGGTAAAGGCGGTTTATAAGATTCTGGAAGTGAATATTGAAGCACTTTCAGATTGTGAGAAGATGGAAAATGTGCTACAGAGCACTATGGACAAGGAACTGAAACAGTGTGATGTGCAGATACGACATTTGGAGAAGAAGATTGAGAAGCAGAATTATGAGGAGAGCAAGGCTTATCAGGGGTATGTGACCGGAGAAGAGAGCAGAGAAGAGTTCAGGCGTATGCAGGAAAAGTCTGCGGATGCAGTTATGAGACTTCGAGGACAGATTTCTAAAGAGGAGGCAGACAGACGTCGTTACAAAAGATTTTTTGGAAAGAAACTACAATGGATGAGGGCAATTTACCGTTTTCAGAGTGAACCGTATCTGGATAGAAATATGCTGGAACATTTGGTGCACAGTATTTATTTGTATCCGGATAACAGGTTGGAGATTAACTTGAATTTCAAAGACGAGTATGCAGAGAGAATGAAGGAGGAGGCTTAGTATGGAACAGATTGCAATGTATTTGAGATTGTCAAAGAAAGATGAATTTATTAGGGATGAGAGCAACAGTATTACCAATCAGCGTGCTTTTATCCGTAGTTACATCAATAAGGATAATGCTCTTCGTAAAATGAATGTGCTGGAATTTGTGGACGATGGTTATACCGGTAAAAATATGGATCGACCGGATATGCAGAGGATGCTGGACCTTGTGAAGAAGAAACAGATCAGCTGTGTTATTGTGAAGGATTTTTCCAGATTTTCCAGAGACCATATTGAACAGGGAAAATACATCGAGCAGATATTTCCTTTTATGGGAGTGCGTTTTATTGCTATCAATGACAATTACGATAGTGCAGATTATGTGGGCGGTATCGGTGAAATTGATGTTGCATTTAAGGGAATTCTTTATGATTTTTCAGTGAGGAACAGTCGGTAAAGGTGAGTACAACTCTTGATGCCAAGCGTGGCATTGGGAAATACATTTCTGCTTTTGCACCTTACGGATATGTAAAGAGTCCTGAGGACAAGCACAAGCTGGTGGTGGATGAATATGCCGGTCAGATTGTGAAGCGTATTTTCAAAGAGTATTTATCCGGAAAGTCCATGTATAAAATTGCTGAGGCTTTGAATCAGGAAGGAATTGCGACACCGGGAGTGTATATTGCCATGAAGGAAGAAAATGAAAACCAGCTGGCAAAATACCGAGAGAAAAAGCCTTTTTGGAGTAATGTTGCTGTGGGTAGAATCCTCAGTAATGAACAATACACCGGGACGATGGTTTACAACCGTTTCAAGAGCGAAAATGTGGGTGACAAGCATGCTAAGGCTCTTCCAGAGGAAGAATGGAAGCGTGTGGAGAACTGCTATGTAGCCATTATAAGTAGGGGAGATTTTGAAAAGGTGGCATCTATGAGAAAAGGAAATACCTGTGCCGGTGCAGAGAGGAAGTATGAGACACATTGCCTGATCGGTAAAATGATATGTGGTAACTGCGGACATCGTTTGTCTCATTCATATTCCGGTCGCCCTAAGTATTATTGCGCCAAGCATTACTTGGATAAAGCAGATGGAAAATGTAATATCAGTGTTCTTGATGCGGATATGGAAGAAGTCGTGATGAGGTCCTTGCAGTTGTTTGTTGATATGTGGGTGGATTCCAGAAAGATTGTGGACATGCAGCGTGAGAAACAGGCACAGCGATTGAAACTGGCGGAACATCATCTTGTAGATATGGAGAACAGCAACGAGCGCATCAATAGGGATTTGCGTGATGCATACGAAAGCTACAAACTTGGTTTCACCGATAAGGAAACTTATTTGGAGCAGAAAAAGACTTATGAGCAGTTACTTATGCGTATGCAGGGAAATATCGAAAAGCAGAAGGTAGCAGTCAGTAAGATGGCTCAGGTAGAATTGCCGGAAGTGGATGGCTTTGAGATGCTGGAAGGGCAGATGAAACTGCAGAAACTGAATAAGGAAATTGTGGATGCTTTCGTGGCGGAGATTGTTGTGTATGACAGAGAGAGGGTTGAGATTAAGTGGAAGTTTCGGGATGAGTTTTTGCTATGAGTTTTTGGAGGCGGAAAAGGGCGAAATTAGTGGAGAATAAAAGCTGATGGTGATATAATGAACAAGACAATTACAAGAGAAGAGAGGATTGAACTTTGGAAAATACGACTAATGTAATAATGCAAAGAATGTTTTCTTCGTTAGAAATCAATTATCGGACAGCAATTTGTGAAAATGAAGAAGTATATATGCAAGTAATTATGTATCTAAATTCTGTTGAGAAATTTTCTACTTTAGTAGAAGATGAACAAATTGTATTGGTTATGAAGGAAGTTTGTCATGATCTGATATCTTCGGTTTATATGGCATCGAACGGGATGTATAGAAACGCATATATTTGTCTTAGAAGTGCGATTGAATTAGCATTGGCGGTGTTATATTTTTTAGATCATAATTTTGATTTTTTGTTATGGAAACAAAATAAGTATGATGTAAAATGGTCTGTGTTAAATAATAGAGAACTAGGTGTTTTGTCTAACAAATATTTTAATTTGTTTTGTGAAACCAAAGCTGATTTTACAGATTTTATTGAAAGAGTAGAAAATATATATCATAATTGCTCGGAATATGTTCATGGTAAATTCTCATTTATGCAAACTAATTTTATGAATACAGCAATAAAATATGAGCCTTCGGTTTTTAAAGCATGGAGCGAAGATTGGGTTGAAGAAGTAAAAGTTATTATACTATTGTTTGCTGTAAGATTGTGCAAAAGAGTTGATGAATTAGATGGTGAAACCAAGAAACAATTATTAGAAGATGCAAAAGATTTTGAATTGAGAGGTGTTTTCAATGAACGATAATTTATTGATTGATGATGAGATTATTTTTAGAACGGAAGACTTGAAATTAAAAGAAATAGGAACCAAATTTGTTGAGACAAAGAAAGATAGGGAAAATATCGAGTATTTAAAAAAGAAAACACCAATAATACTATCTGGAAGTCGTGGAACAGGAAAGACAATGTTGTTGAAAATGGCAGAAAAGGAAATGGATGATTCTTATGAAAAGAATAAAGTTTTGCCAGTATTTATTAGCTTTAGTAAAGCAATATTCGTAGATATAGATAAAGATATATTGTTTTTTAAACAGTGGATGCTTTCTAAAATATTGTTTGAACTGAGAGTGAAACTAAGAAAACATGGTATAGGAATGAGCCAACCAAGTATTTTTGGGAGCCTCTTTGGCTGCAGTGATGAAGTTGATGAGTTATCGGATAAGTTGAATTCCTTTATTACGGTTATGGAAGAGACGTGGAGAAAGAAGGACGATGAATCCAATGAGAGATTACGACAAGTATTTGGAATTGAGCCGGAACGAATAAGTGTGATTTCTGATGTGGATTATTTTAAAAAGTTAATTGAAGAGTTGTGTGAATATTATGATATAGAAAGAGTTGTGCTTTTGTTTGACGAGGCATGTCATAACTTTATTCCTATTCAACAAAGAGAATTTTTCACTTTTTTTAGAGATTTGAGAACACCTTATATTAGTTGCAAGGCAGCAGTTTATCCTGGTATTACATCATATGGTACATTTCAGGCATTTCATGATGCAGAAATAAGAAAAATAGAAAGAGATATATCGGATAAAGATTATATAGCTAATATGCGCGAGATGGTTAAAAATCAGCTCGGAGAAGATGTATATAAAATATTTGAAAGTAATGGTGATAATTTTAATGCATTAATTTATGCGGCGTCAGGAAATCCCCGATTGATGTTAAAAAGCATATATGCTGCAAGTAATGAATTGAAAAGTTTAAATGTATTGAACACGAATAATACAATTAAGCAATTTTATAGAACTAATATATGGAATGAACATACAAAATTAGGGGAAATATATACTGGTTATAAGCCACTTATAGATTGGGGAAGAGATTTTATTGAGAATAAGGTTTTAGAAGAAACATATAACAAAAATGAAAAAAGACTTGGGTCTGACGATTATTCTCAGACGATATTTTTTGCTATTAATCGGAAGGCTCCGGAAGCTGTTAAGAAAGCAATGAAAATTCTTGAGTATTCTGGAATGGTTACATTACATACTGAGGGAACAAAGGTTAGAACAGAAATTCTTGATAGATATCAATTGAATTTTGGTATAGTTTTGGCTTCTGAATCCAAGGATACACCTGTTAAAAGATATAAGGAAATTGTTGAACACTTATCAGTGAAATTGTATACAGAATATGGAGAAAATTCGCCAGCGTATGGTAATGTGACGGGGATTGTTTTAAATGGTAACAATGAAAAATCTTCTTCCGTTTTAGCTAGTATTTTGGATAGTAAAATAGAGAAGCTGGATATAACAAGGTTTCAAATGGAAACATTAAAGAATAGTGGCTTTGTTACTGTTGGCGATGTTTTAAGAGGAAATGAAAATGACTTGCAGCGTGCATATGGAATTGGACCTGTTAGAGCAAGAAGAATATTTAATATTATATTTAATGCATCTATTGAATATATCTCTGGTTAAAATAAAACTATTAGAAACATAAAATTGCGGTGCATTCTAGGCAATTTCAAAGAGGAAGCCATAACCCGCTACCGCATTCGATTCCGTCAGGAGTCTTAAAACTGAATAAACCTATCCTCAAAAATATTTAAAAATATCTCCTCACACCCTTGACACGAGCGGGAACAGGTAAGACTTATGCTTCTGCATTTGCAATGAGAGAGCTTGGATTTAAAAAAGTTTTATTTTTAGTTCATAGAGGACAGCTTGCAAGACAGACTAAGAAATCTTATGAGAAGGTGTTTGCAAAATCTGTTTCTATGGGTTTGGTTGGTGCAGGTTATCATGAATATGAAGCGGATTATGTATTTGCTACTGTTCAGACTTTAAATAGGGATGAACATTTGCTTCAATATAATAAAAATGCATTTGACTGTATTATTTTTGATGAAGCACATCATGTAACTGCTGATACATATCAGAAGATTATGAAACATTTTACGCCTAAGTTGTGGCTTGGAATGACAGCAACTCCTGATAAGCGGGATGATAATATTGCAGGTAGAAATGTTTATGAGTTGTTCAATTATAAGATTGCATACGAGATACGTTTACAACAGGCCATGGAAGAAAATTTGTTGTGCCCATTTCATTATTTTGGAATTACTGACTTGTCTGTAGTTGGAGATGTTAAAGAAAATCATGATTTTAGTATGCTTACAAGCGATGAACGTGTAAGGCATATAATCCAGCAGGCAAATTATTATGGATATAGTGGAGAAAAAGTTAAAGGTCTTATATTTTGTAGCAGTATCAAAGAAACACAGGAATTATCACATAAATTTAATAATATAGTTAATCCAGACACAGGAAAATATTTTCGTACGATAGCGTTGAATGGTGATGCAACGGAACAGGAAAGGCAGAATGCATTTGAGAGACTTGCAATGGATGAGAATGAGAAAAATATTAATAAGAAGCCATTAGACTATATATTTTCCGTAGAAATATTGAATGAAGGTGTTGACATTGTAGAGGTTAATCAGGTTATTATGCTTAGACCGACACAATCGCCGATAATATTTATACAGCAGTTGGGACGAGGACTTAGAAAGGCCGATGGAAAAGAGTATGTTGTTATTCTTGATTTTATTGGTAATTATAATAATAATTTTATGATTCCAATAGCACTGTCAGGGGATAGAACTTACAATAAAGATAATATACGTAGATACATTATGGAAGGTGGAAGGGTTATTCCAGGTGCATCTACAGTGCATTTTGATGAAATAAGTAAGAAAAGAATATTTGCATCTGTTGATAATGCTAATTTTAGTGATATTAAACTGATAAAAGAAAATTACACAAATCTTAAGAATAAATTAGGAAGAATACCACATTTACGGGATTTTGATGATTATGGAGAAATGGATGTTGCCCGTATTTTTGATAATAATAGTCTGGGTTCGTATTATAAGTTTTTAGTTAAATATGAGAAGGATTATAAGCTTCGTCTTTCACAGGAAGAAGAAAAAATAGTTGAATTTATTTCCAAGAAACTGGCAAATGGTAAGAGAATTCAAGAATTACAATTACTTAAGAGAATGCTTATGTATGCAAAAGGATTGTCTAAATGTGGATTATTTTCAAGCCTTTCACAGGATATGTTGACTTATGGTAAATCAATTAGCAAGGAACAGAAGGAAAATATTATAAATGTTATGACTAATGAATTTCCGGCAGGATCTGGTAAGAAAACATATGCACAGTGTGTTTTTATAGAAAAGGAAGGCAATGATTATAAGACAACAAAGACATTTCGTGAAATGCTATCAAATAAAGATTTTTATAATATTATTAAAGAACTTGTTGATTTTGGAATAAGTAGATATGAGAGAGATTATAAACAAAGTTATGATGTAACAGATTTTGTCCTTTATCAAAAATATACATATGAGGATGTATGTCGTCTGCTTAATTGGGAACAGAATGAAGTTCCATTAAATATTGGTGGTTATAAATATGATAAGAAAACAAAGACATTTCCAGTATTTATTAATTATGATAAATCGTATGATATTAGTGACACAACAAAATATGAGGATCATTTTGAACCAGGATTTAGGGATCGATTGATAGCAATATCAAAATCGGGAAGGAGTCTGCAATCTGAGGATGTACAGAATTTTCTCAAGGCTAAAGAGAGAGGAATTAGGGTAGAACTTTTTGTGCGAAAGAATAAGGACGATAAGATTTCTAAGGAATTTTATTATCTTGGGCATATGACGGCTAGTGGAAATACTAAGGAATTTACAATGCCCAATACACAGAAAACAGCAGTTGAGATAGAGTGGATACTTGATGTTCCAGTACGTGAAGATATATATGAGTATATTGTAAATTCATAAATATTATGTATATGTCAAAAGTATAAAAAGTCGTGTGTGCTTGCAGAAAAAGACTTTTTTACTTAATTTATTGCATTAAATCACGATATTAAAAGAAAGAAGGAAAGTGAGATAATTAGTTTTATAATTGTCACACAAGAATTATATGAAAACAGTTAAAGTAGTTGCAGCAGTAATAAAAGAAGTTAATGATAATGGGGAGCCAATTATATTCGCAACGCAGCGCGGATATGGAGAATTCAAAGATGGCTGGGAATTTCCAGGAGGAAAAATAGAAACAGGAGAGACAACACAGGAAGCATTAAAACGAGAAATTATGGAAGAATTAGATACAGAAGTTAAAGTTGGAACTTTAATTGATACAATTGAGTATGATTATCCCAATTTTCACCTTTTAATGGATTGTTTTTGGTGTGAGATAGTAAGCGGAGAATTGAAGTTAAAGGAACATGAAAATGCAAAATGGCTGACTAAGGAGCATCTTGATGAGGTTGAATGGCTGCCGGCAGATGTTATTTTGATTGATAAGATAAGAATGGATATGTAGGAGAATTTCATGAATATAATAAGTTTCACTACATGAGTGAAAGCGGTGATATAAGTGGATATTTTATTTAAAAATGATGATTTTGTATTTTCATATAGAGTTGGCGGTATATTGAAACATAATGGTAAAATCTTGTTACAGCGTCCGAAGAATGATGATT
>OGIR01001871.1_pt1 | contig 10366 bp, 6 predicted proteins | sample 1571831 | NCBI WGS metagenome assembly OGIR01 (sample SAMEA2582124, study PRJEB24529) | metagenome | biome: Human gut stool | place: China | collected 2011 | reverse complement strand
AGTTATCCGCTATCTTCAAGCGGCTGTATGAGGACAGCGTGACCGGGCGCATATCAGACGAGCGTTTCACAGAGCTGTCGGCAGACTATGAAGCAGAGCAACGGGAACTGAAAGAAAGAGCCGCCGCTATCCAAGCGGAGCTTTCCAAAGCACAGGAAGCCACCGTGAACGCAGAAAAGTTTATGAATGTTGTCCGGCGGCATACCAGCTTTGAAGAACTTACCCCTACTCTGCTGCGGGAGTTTGTAGAGAAAATCGTTGTGCATGAGTGCAGCTATGACGAGAACAAGACCCGCAGACAGGACATTGAGATTTATTATTCTTTTGTTGGCAAGGTGGACTTGCCCGAATAACCGCCCGACCTATCCGACACAAGAGCTAAGTGCCGGATAGGAACGGCAAAATTTTTTACACTTCTATTACTTCTTTATCGCACATCAATAAAATCACAGGGCATCAAGCAGCTTATGAGTGGCGGTGGCATCATCATTGTGGCACAGACGGTAATTCCACAGCTTACTACGCTGTTCTCATAATTCATGGGCGGGATCATTGACAAGATTACTGAATTCATAAAGGAACTGTTGCAGGGGTGGGTTCTGACCAACTTTGAAACCATGTTTACCGATGTCAATGACAAGGTAGGCACGATTGCAGGGGAGGTCAGCAAAACTCCCAGCACATGGAACTCCGGTATTTTTGATATGATAAAAGCCTTGTCCGACAACGTGATGATTCCCATAGCGGGTATGATCATCAGCTTTGTACTCGTCTATGAGCTTATTTCCATGGTCATTGATAAAAACAACCTGCATGACTTCAATACAGCAATCTTTATCCGCTTTTTTATGAAAGCATGTATTGCAGTCATGCTTCTTAGCAAGACTTTTGACATTGTAATGGCGGTATTTGATGTGGGAAGCCATATCGTAAATTCTGCCGCATCAGCGATTACCGGAAGCACCAGTATTGATGTGGCAAGCACTTTGCAAACAATGTTCAATGAGCAGTTTTCGGAAATGAGCATAGGAGAGCTGTTGGGACTGGGAATGGAGACCATGATCGTCAGTTTATGTATGAAAATCATGTCAGTCCTTATCACCGTCATTCTTTATGGGCGAATGATTGAAATATATCTTTATGTATCAGTAGCACCAGTTCCCTGTGCAACCGTAACCAACCGGGAATGGGGAACGATAGGAACGAATTATTTTAAGGGGCTTTGTGCTCTAGCATTTCAGGGATTTTTTATGATGGTATGTGTTGCAATCTATGCAGTGCTTGTGGCAGGTGTGGCGGTTGCTGATAACCTGCATACCGCACTCTGGTCAGTGGCGGCATATACCGTTATCTTATGTTTTTCACTCTTTAAGACTGGTTCATTATCGAAATCTATCTGGAATGCGCACTAAGGGAGGAACGATATGGCAATATCCGTGCAGGTGCCAAAGGATTTGTCCGGTATCAAGACAAAAGTGGCACTGAACTTAACAAAGAGACAGATCATCTGTTTCAGCGGTGCGGCAGTAGCCGGAATCCCCTTGTATTTTTTAACAAAGGGACTGATCGGAACATCAGCTGCATCACTGCTTATGATGGGAGCAATGCTTCCGTTCTTCTTTTTTGCAATGTATGAGAAAAACGGGTTCCCGGCGGAGAAGATTTTGTATTTTATGCTCCGGCAGAAGATACTCACACCGGGCATAAGACCATACCGGTCGGAAAATTTATACAAGCAGTTGGAAGAAAAAGAAAAATTACGAAGGGAGGTTCGTTATCTTGAAGAAAAAGCAAAAGGCAGAACCGGAAAGTCGCAGAAAAAGCAGTTATAAGGGCAATAGCAGGAATAACAGCAAAAGCGGTGGTCTTACCTTTTCAGAGAAGAAGCGTCTTATACAGTTGAAACATATTTTATCGGGAAAGAGCAATGAGAAAGAAAAGCCGACTACCGCACAAAAGACGATTACTTTTGAAAAGATGTTCCGGGACGGTATCTGTCAGGTCAGCCACCGTTATTATACAAAGATGGTGGAATTTTTTGATATAAACTATTCGCTTTTGGAAGTGGATGAGCAGGCGGACATACTGGCACAGTACAGTAAGCTCATCAATTACTTTGATCCGTCTGTGAAGTTTGAACTGGTGCTTTTCAACAGGCAGGTCAACGAGCAGATGCTTACGGAACAGTTTGACATTCCATGGCAGGAGGACGATTTTAACGACATTCGTGAAGAATATACGGAAATGTTAAAGAAGCAGGCGGCAAAGGGAAACAATGGTATCATCAAATCAAAATATCTGATTTTTGGTGTGGAGAGCAATGGCTACAAGGAAGCCAAGAGCCGCCTTAATAACATTGAAAAAGATGTCATACGGAACTTAAATAACATAGGAACCCTTGCGAGGGGACTGGACGGAAAGGAAAGACTGCGTATCCTACATGAATATTTTAACCAGGATACCATGAAGCCTTTTCGCTTTTCGTTTAAGGATCTGGCAGAATCCGGTAAGTCGGTCAAGGACTATATTGCACCGCCGGGATTTGATTTCCGCTATCCAAACCGCTTTAAGTCGGGAAATATGTATGGCTGCGTATCCTATCTGGATATTATCGCACCGAAGTTTACGGACGAGCTGATCAAGCAGCTTCTTGACATTGATGCCAACCTGACAATCTCCATGCACATGCAGACGGAAGATCCGGTAAAGGCAATCAAGAAGTTAAAAGCGGTCATTTCCAATATTCAGAAGATGAAAATTGAGGAGCAGAAAAAGGCAGTCCGGAGCGGTTACGATATGGATATTTTACCGACTGACATTGTGACCTATGAAAAGGATACGCTGGAATTTCTGGACGACCTGAATACGAGTAACCAGAAGATGATCAACATGACATTCCTTATTACCTGTTATGGCAGAACCAAGCGGGAACTGGAGAGCTTAATGCAGAGGGTGTCCGGTATCATTCAGCAGGCAAACTGTGACCTTAGATGTTTACAGTATTTACAGGAGCAGGGCCTTATGGCATCTGCACCGATTGGTTGCAATGAAACCGGAATTGAACGCACCCTTTCCACAAAGAGTACCGCAATCTTAGTACCATTCTGCACACAGGAATTGTTTATGCCTGCTCCGGCAATCTATTATGGATTAAATGCACTCAGCAACAACATGATCATGGCTGACCGCAAAAGACTTCGTACACCAAACGGAGTTATCCTTGGAACACCGGGAAGTGGTAAGAGTTTTAGTGCAAAGCGTGAGATTTTAAGCTGTTTCCTTATCACAAAGGACGATATTATCATCTGCGATCCGGAGGGCGAGTATTTTGCACTTGTGGCGGCATTACATGGACAAGTGGTAAAACTTGCCACCAATTCCAAAGACTATCTGAACCCTATGGATATTCAGTTGAGCCATAAGGGGGATAAGGAAGCATTAAAACTGAAATCGGATTTTATCATAACATTATGTGACCTGATCGCAGGTGGCAAGGATGGTCTGGAGAACGATGAGAAAGGTATCATCGACGAATGCATCCGTCATATTTACGATAAATATTTTGAAAATCCGGTGCCGGAAAATATGCCGATACTGGAGGATTTATACAACGCACTTCTGAAGCATAAGAATCCAAAGGCAGAGCGTATCGCAAACAGCCTTGTGCTGTATGTGCATGGTTCCCAGAATTATTTCAACCACCATACCAATGTGGACAGTGGCAACCGTATCATGTGCTTTGACATCAGAGACTTGGGAAATCAGTTAAAGGAACTTGGAATGTTGATCGTGCAGGATGCGGTTTGGAACAGGGTATCACAGAACAGGGAGCGAAAGATTGCAACACGTTATTACTGTGATGAGTTCCACCTTCTTCTGAAGGAAAAGCAGACAGCTATCTATTCTGTGGAAATCTGGAAGCGTTTCAGAAAATGGGGCGGTATTCCTACAGGTCTGACACAGAATGTGGGCGATTTTCTCCGCTCAGAGGAGATTGAGGGTATTTTGGGTAACAGCGATTTTGTGTATCTGCTAAATCAGAATGCCAAAGATCAGGCAATTTTAGCGGATAAACTGGGACTTTCCGATAAACAGCTTTCCTATGTTACCAACTCCGAGCCGGGAAGTGGTTTGATATTGTTTGACAATGTGGTAATCCCATTCGTGGATAAATACCCGACAGACACCAAGACCTACAGAATTATGAATACCAAGCCGGAGGAATCGGTGCAGAAGGAGGACGCAGTATAAATGGCAGAAAAGAGACAGAAGAAGCAGGCGGCAAAGGCATTTGAAAAAGAGGCATTTTCCAAAGACAAGGAAGTGACTGGAGCAAAGCATACAGAACACAGGCAGGATAACACCTTTTCTGCGGAAAACCAGTATAGTGCCAAAGAGAAGCCTGTGAGCAATCTGCCACGGGATGCAAACCATGGCAGTCATAGAAGAAATGCAACTTCTGGTCACAGCGTCCAGAAGTCGGAAGCCGAAGCGGAAAAGACATTCTTAAAGGAAAACAGCTTTATCAATGAGGAAAACGGTAATGCTACAAATTTCCATACAGAGGACGCAGACAGTTTTCAGGACAATTACCACGTTAGAAATACCTACCAACGGTCTGAGGAAAAAGGAAAATATCACAAAAGGCGTGTGCAGAGAGAACACGCACACAGAGAGCGTGCAAAGTCAGAAAATGCAAAGCAGTCCGATTATGGAGATCTTCAGACAAAGGATGCCACATTTTCGCAGGGGCAGGCGGAAGAATTTACCGACAAAAAGGTACAGAAAGCCTTTGATAAGTCAGAGAAAAACCGCATGAAGTTGCAGAAGGCAAAAGATAAGATGCCGAAAAAGCGGCAGTATGAGATGAAGCGTGTCTTTGATGAACAGACCGGAAAAGCAAAATATGTGGTTATCCCGGTGGAGGTGGAGAAGCCATTTAAGCCGGACGGACTTGGGAAAGCTGCGGTTCACAAGCTCAAAACCGAAAATATGTACTTTGTGCATCGCAAGATTGCTGAGACAGAAAAGGATAATTCTGCTGTGGAGGGCGCACACAAGACGGAACAGCGTGCCGAGGATGTTTACCACTATATGAAGTATCACCGCAAGAGCAAGGCACAGAGAAAGCTTGACCGTTTGGAGCGATTGCAGAAAAAGCAGGTCATAGCGGATATGAAGCTGGAGTATGAAAAATTTATCAGCGAAAATCCGCACTTAAAGGGTAACAGTCCAAAGAAGCAGTTGCAAAGGCAGTTACAGAAACAGCGTATCAAGCGTGAGTATGCCAAAGCAAGGAGGGCAGGAGCAGAAGCCAAGACTGCAAAGGAAGCATTTACCAAAACAGCAAATACCGCAACCGGGATTGCAAAGAAGTTACAGGAAATTGTCACGAAAAATAGAACACTCATTATCACAGTCGGTATTTTTGCACTTCTGCTAATCATGATCATGTCGGCATTATCAAGCTGTGGTTCCATGTTTACCGGAACTGTGACAACAACAATGGCAAGCACATATCTTAGCCTTCCGGCAGAGATTGATGCGGCAGATTTATCTTTTACAGAAAAGGAAATGGAGCTGCAAAATAAGATTGACCGGATTGAAACTGATTATCCGGGATACGATGAATACGATTATAACCTTGGTGCAATCGGGCATGATCCATATACGCTGATCAGTTATCTTTCCGCAGTCCATACGGAATTTACTGCCGCAGGAATGGAGAGTGAGATTCAGGAATTATTTGATGCCATGTATTCACTTACTACCGAGGAAGTGGAGGAAACTCGCACGAGGACGGTCACAAAGACCGGAACCAGAACAGTTACAAATGCAGATAGAAGCACTAGCACAGAGGAATATGAGTACGAGGAGGAAGAAGAATATACCGTCACAATCCTTCGAGTAACACTTGCGGTCACACCGTTGGAAAGCATTGTTGCAGGACGCATGGATAGTGAGCAGACGGAAATCTTTGGAGCCTATACGGAGACAAAGGGCGGTTTACAGGTTTTCGCTTCTCCGGTTGATTATTACTGGTATTACTATATCAGCAGTTATTACGGATACCGGAAAAATCCAAACACCGGAGCAGAGGAACTTCACCGAGGTGTGGATATAGCAGTGCCGACCGGAACCATGGTACATGCAGCACATGACGGAACAGTTACGGAAGCGGCTTACGATTCCTATTATGGGAATTATGTGGTGATTACGGACAGCAAGGGATATACCACAAAATATGCCCACATGGACAGTCTGAATGTATCCACGAGGCAGAGTGTAAAAAAGGGTGACAACATAGGGAAAAGCGGAAATACGGGAAGCAGTACCGGAAGCCACCTTCATATCGAATGTCTGTATAACGGGGAGTATTATAACCCGTTATTTTATTTTGAGGCAGGCGAGCAGACTATTTATGGGGAAACACCGGGCGGCACCGGAGGAGGAACCGGCAATGTGATACCGCCGGAATCCTATGATGATGCTACGGTGCAGACGCTTATGTGGGAAGCAAACAGGTATCTGGGAATGCCATATACATTCGGGGGAACAGCTCCGGCAAGTTTTGACTGTTCCGGATTTGTATGCTGGGTATTTTCAAACAGCGGCGTACATAACCTGCCAAGAACCACAGCACAAGGCATTTATGACCGGTGTACTCCGGTATCAGCGGCAGACGCAAAGGCAGGAGACATTATCTTTTTTACCGGAACCTATAATGCAGGACGTCCGGTTACACATGTCGGTATCTATTGTGGTAACGGTACGATGGTGCATTGTGGCGATCCAATCCAGTACACCTCAATCAATACCTCTTACTGGCAGAGCCATTTTTATGGTTTTGGAAGATTGAATTAGCGAAGGGAGGAATTATTTTTGTCAGTAGAGCGAATCAATTCACAGCTTAAAAAGGTCAGAGAGCAGATAGCACAGCTACAGGAAAAGGAAAAAGACCTTGCTGAGCAGAAACAGATGGCGGAGGATGCCGAAGCCATGAAGATCATACGAAAATATAAAATCTCATCGGAGCGTTTGCAGATGTTAAACAAGCTCAGTGAGGATGAAGTCAGAAATTTATTACAGAAACGGGAACAGGAAAAGGAGGTTTCAATCAATGAAAAACAGAAAATTATCGGCTAGGGTGGTAGTGTCCCTTATGCTGTCGGCAATACTTTTTTGTATGCCGATTGGGGCATTTTTTGCCAACAGGACAAATACGATAGAGGTTCATGCGGAGGATACTGCCGAGCAGAAAACGGAAAGTGCAAGTGACGCAGAAAATACAGTTACACCCGGCAATGGCAGGGAAGAAAATTCAGGAACAGATACCGGAGAGGGAAAGACGGAAAATTCCACAGAAGGCACAACAGAAGATTCGTCTGAAGAAACACAGCCCGCCGCAAAATGCACCTGCAAAGAAAAGTGCAGCCAGTATGCGGTGGATGAAGATTGTGAGGTGTGTGCAAAGAACTATAAGGAATGTACCTATATCAATCCGAGCGTAAAAATCACAATCAATACACCTTCTGGGTGGCATAACGATACCACTAAGGTGACAGTCAAAGTAGAAGATATGATAGTTTCCGGTAATTTTACCGTTCAGACAGTAAAGGCGAAAGTTGGGCAGAATGGAAGCTGGACAGATATTACCGAGGATATGTACATAGAGATTTCCGAAAACAGCACTATTTATGTGCAGGTCACAGACCAGAAGGGCAAGACCTATGAGAAAAATCGCTATATCAAGTGCTTTGATTTTACGAAGCCTACCTTAAATGCGGCAGTCAGCGATGGTCTATTGAGTATTCAGGCACATGATACGGATTCCGGTATCAAGGCAATCTATGTCAATGGCTATGAGTTTACCGACCATACGAATGGTGCTTTGAATATCCGTCTGCAACAGTTTGATGCAGGATATCAGTATTTCACGATTTCAGCCATGGATAATGCGGGAAACATCTCAGAAATCTATAAAACAGCCAATCCCTATTACACCGATCCGGAGAATAAGGACAGTAATGAAAAAGATCCGGCACAGCAACTCCCGGTGGATGCGTCGGCAACCAAACCTAGCTCTGCAACAGCACAGGTCACAGAACATACAAAAACGGATGTGAATGGAAATACAGTTTCCCAGACAGGCAGTGGAACAACTTCAAGCAGTTCCACATCAGCAAAGCAGTCTCCAAGTACGGGAGATACCTCTAGTGCAGACCAGAGCAGTGACAGCCAGACTTCTGAAAAAGGCAAAGAATTTTACACAATCCAGACTGCATCAGAAAAGGTATTTTATCTTGTGATTGACCGTGATGGGGAAGATGAAAAGGTGTATTTCCTTACCGAAGTCAGTGAAAACGACCTGTTGAATACTACAACGGATAACAGCGAGACACTTCCGAAAAACTCTGCGGCTTTGGAATCTGCAATCCCGACCAAAGACAGCGCATTATCAAACAATAATGCCGATAATGCAGGGGATAAGAAGCAGGGAACAGAAAATGTAGAGAGCAGTACTGAGGACAGCACAGAAGAAACAAGTGAGCAGAAAGAAGATACTCTAAAAACAGACAATTCCGGATTTACTTATATCATAATGGGCATTGCTGCGGTAGCTGTGATCGGAGTGGTATATGTTGTGAAATCCAAGAAGAAAAAGGAAAACTTCATTGATGAGGATGAAGATGAGGACGAGCTTGACGAGGACTACGATTATGATGACGAGGAAGAAACCGAGCAGGATTCCGACGAAGCATTCATAAATGGTGGTGATGATACAGAATCAGTAGACACAGACGAGAATGACAATGAAGATAACAACAATGAGAATGATGAAGAAAATGGGGAGGAATAGAGATGGAGCTTGTAATTGCAGAGAAGCCGAGTGTGGCACAGAGCATTGCGGCAGTTCTTGGTGCCACACAGCGTAAGGACGGATATTTGGAAGGCAATGAGTATCTAGTATCATGGTGTGTGGGACATCTGGTAGAACTGGTACAGCCGGAAAGCTATGAGGAAGCATGGAAGAAATGGAGTTATGACAATCTTCCGATCATCCCACAGGAATGGCAGCATGAAGTGAAAAGTGATACGAAAGCACAGTATCAGATTTTGAAAAAACTTATGCATGATGACAGGGTGGATGCAGTCGTGTGTGCTACCGATGCCGGAAGGGAGGGAGAGTTGATCTTCCGCCTGACCTACAACATGGCAGGGTGCAGAAAACCGATGAAACGATTATGGATTTCTTCCATGGAGGAGAGTGCTATCCGTGACGGCTTCCATAATCTTCGCCCAGGCAGCGATTATGACAATCTGTATCATTCGGCACTATGCAGGCAGGAAGCAGACTGGCTTGTGGGTATCAATGGCACAAGGCTTTTTACCGTATTATATGGCGGCAAGGCATTAAAGGTTGGCAGAGTGCAGACACCGACACTTGCCATGCTTGTGGATCGTGAAAGCAAGATCATGAATTTCAAGAAAGAAGCCTATTATATGGCTCATATCATTGGAAATGGTCTGGATGCGGTATCCGAGCATATCAGCGATAAAACGGAAGTAGAAAGGATTGCAGGAGCCTGTGAAAACGGACAGGCTCTTGTCACTTCTGTGGTAAAGGAAGAGAAGTGGGTAGCACCGCCGAAGCTCTATGACCTTACCACACTCCAGAGGGATGCAAACCGTCTGTTTGGCTTTACTGCCAAGCAGACATTGGAATATACCCAGAGCCTTTATGAAAAGAAACTTGTCACTTATCCGAGAACGGACAGCCAGTACCTTTCTGATGATATGGATGGTACAGCAAGAAATGTGATCGAAGCAATCTTTAATTCCTTATTATTTGAGCAGAATGTCATGTTTAATCCGGATATAAAAAGGATTTTGAACAGCAAGAAAGTGACAGATCACCATGCGATCATTCCGACCATGGAGATTATTAAGCAGGACTTAAAAGCAATCCCGGAGAGTGAAATGAAGATACTTTCCCTGTGTGCAAACCGTCTGCTGTGTGCTACCGGGGAGAAGCACATTTATAATTCCACAAAGGCAGAGCTTACCTGCAATGATACAGTATTTAAGGTGTCTGGCAAGGAAGTATGGAAAAATGGATGGAAGGAATTTGAGGATTTCTTCAAAAATTCCTATAAGACTACAGAAGATAAAACAGATGCCGAGGAAGAAAAAAAGCTGCCGGAACTTCGTGAGGGTATGACGATTGCAGTAGAGCAGACAAAAGTTTCCGAGCATTTCACACAGCCACCAAAGCATTACACGGAGGATAGCTTGCTTTCCGCTATGGAACGAGCCGGAGCAGAGGATATGGGCGATGAAGTGGAGAGGAAAGGACTTGGCACAC
>OGIR01001851.1_pt1 | contig 10420 bp, 9 predicted proteins | sample 1571831 | NCBI WGS metagenome assembly OGIR01 (sample SAMEA2582124, study PRJEB24529) | metagenome | biome: Human gut stool | place: China | collected 2011 | reverse complement strand
TCGACCACACCCGGACATGTCCGGAACCCAGTTTACAGGTATTACAGGTAGCCAATCTGCTTCTCCACCGGTAGATACAAAAGCAGGCTCGACGGTTGGCTCGGCAGCCGGGCGATGCCCAACCGCTAAACTCCATCCTCCCCGTCTTCGTCATCCATAGGCTCACTTCCACCCTCCTCCTGTCCGGAAGCCGTTGCAGACGGTGCACTGTCCAACTGCGTATCCTTACTGATGCTGACAGCCCCCATGCGGGAAATCTTCAGCACCATAGGAATATACTCATCGCTCGTGACATCGGGAGAACCGACACTGGCTGCAAAGAAGAGCCAGTCGCCCTCTGCTTTGACATAGACAATGCCCAGTAAGGCACCGTGTTTCTTAGTGCCGGAATCAATGTAAGACAAAAAATCAGCCTTAGTGAAAACACGTTTGAAGAACTCCGAACCGTCTTTTCGCAAGATGCGCACCGAAATCTTGTTGTCGAAATACTTGCTGCCATCTTCCAATGCCACAACATCGAGCGTGGCATCCGACATGCGCTTCACCTCCACTTGGTAGGTCGCCCCCAACCACGGCACCTCACGCATCTGCACATAATTGCTCATCTGTTGTGTTTTCTTAGGAACTTTGACCACCGGCTTCGTCGTAATGATGTCCGTACTCTTTTTCTCTTTCTTGCACGAAGAAAAGGCCATTGACATCATGACGGCCACACCTATTATAAGAATCTTTTTCATACGTAATTGCCATATAACGATTTGCAGCAAGGACTTGCCACAGGTAAACATGTTTGCAAAGTTAATAAAAAAAGCGGAACAGACAAAAAGACACCGGCTAAATTCATAGCCGGTGCCTTCACCTGAATACCTTCTCAATCAACCTATCGGATTTTCACATAATATCACCGATGTTCAATCCTTGTACCACTATTCATTTTCGCACATTAGTGCATCTATTGACCATTATAACTACATGACGTATCGGAAGGCATAAAGTTTAACGGACAACCTAAAAATAATGGCTCCAAACTAAGACTTTGACATTTTTTTATTATCTTTGCGCACATAACGAAAGTTCATTTCCGTATGAAAAGAATAGCCATCCATACAGCTCTCCTTGCTGTCCTGCTCCTGTCGTGCAGCAAGGGAAAAACTCCGGACGGGCCGGAAGCCATCGACACCATTCCGTTGCTGGTGATGCAGATACAGAAATGCTCCAAACTGTACACCTCCGAATTCAGAATACACAAGATCGTGACCCACGACGACAAGCTGCAGCTCAACGGTTCGTTTTTCAAAAAGGATTTCAGCATCAATCTGCCGGCCGGCAAAAGAAAGGTGGCCATCCCTATGGATGCCACGCTCAAGACCTATATCGACTTCACGGGATTCTCCGAAAAGAATGTGCGCAGGCAAGGCAAAAAGATAGAAATCACCCTCCCCGACCCTAAGGTGGATCTCACTTCTACGAAGATAGACCACAAGGACGTGAAGCAATATGTGGCCCTCACCCGCAGCAACTTCACTGACGAGGAGCTGGCTAACTATGAGCAGCAGGGCCGTCAGGCCATCATCAATGACATCGCCCGCATGGACATTATGGAGCAAGCCCGCCAAAGTGCCGCCAACACGCTCATCCCCTTGATAGAACAGATGGGATATGAGGACAAAGACATCACTGTGACTTTCCGTAAAGAGTTCACGCCAAGCGAAATCAAGAGTTTCCTAAACATCAATTCCACCGAATATGGAAAAGCACAATAATAATCTTCAACGCTTTGTGAAAAACGTGACAGGGGCCGTGGGCATCGCACTGGTGGCCATCATCCTTGTTGTCATAGCCGGTATGACGGCCCTCTATTATTTCGACAAAGACAACCGACTGACTATCAGCAAGGATGACAAGATAAGTCTTAGCCCCACTCAAATCACAGCCATTGAGCAAATCGGCGAATGGGAGTTCCTCTCCGTCAACACCGAAGAACTCGTCGACACTGTCAAGCACGGTTTCTTCGGCGACAGCGAACTCGTCCGCATCTACTACGGAACGCTCCGGTTGGGCATCAATCTGCACGAACTGGGCCCCCATTGGCTCTCCAAAGACGGGGACACGCTGTGCTGCACACTCCCCCCGGTAAAACTTCTCGACCAAGACTTCATTGATGAAGCACGCACCCAATCATTTTACGAGAGCGGCTCTTGGAGCGATGCCGACCGAGAAACCCTTTACAACAGGGCATACGAGCGAATGAAGGCACGCTGCCTCACTGCTGCCAACATCGCCACCGCCCAAGCCAATGCCCAAGAACAGTTTACCCGTTTGCTCAATTCGATGGGACACGAGAAGGTGAAAATAGATTTTAGCGGCGAAACTGTCAAGGCACGACCACATTGAATGCGCCCTACACAGACAGTATAGCACGAACCATTAAAACTTTTGAAAAAGCCTTACACGCAATATCTCCCCGCCCTTCTGTCCATCTTATCCCATTTGCCTTATTAGCCCCATCGGGCCCATCAATTTTCCCACCAAACCCGACCGACATTGCAAAACGGGCACACTCAGAAGCTCGTTCGGGCCGAACGAAAATGTGAAAGAGGCCATTTGACAAGGCCACTTGGGCCAAACAACACTCCACGACAGGGAAATGCCACCTTCAGGGGGGGAGGGGCTAAAAAAAGGGAAGCACCTACATGCTTCCCTTGCCAATGCAAAGATAGTGAATAAACGACCAAAATGCAAATCGACAAAGATTTTTTCTTACATTCAAAACGACATACAAATCATCTCCATGTGCAAACGATTGCCCAAAGTCTGAAAGCGAAAGACACAAGAGTTATGCCATCAATGAATGCAAATATAGAGAAAGCCGGACGAAACGTAACCCTATCAAAATAGCCCCCAAAGCAAGAAGACTCTTCCACCGAACAATGGACTCATAAAATAAAACCCTCAGTCGCAACCACTGCGCCTGAGGATTTTGAACTCACTAAATCAACAAAAACTAATTATTTTTCTTTCTAAACTTTCTGATTCTAACAATCAATCTACTAAAACACAAACTACAAAACTATCAAACACTTAAATACCCTAATCTGTTCTCACTATTCTATCAACCTTCCAACAATCTTCCTACCTCTTCGACTGATACCCATTGACACGAAAAACAATCTCTACCTTAACTTTTACCTCTTCGTATATGTTTAATCGACAATAAGTATATATCTTTCACTTCGATGATGCAAAGATACGACGAATCTCCCTCGTTGATACCAAAAAGAAGAAAAAATGCGTGCAAACGCCTTGCAATCGTTTGCACGCATAGTTCTTTGGAATGTGGCTGATGGCCTCTCGCTCTATCTGCCACACCGGCTTGAAGCCGATACCGGCTAGGTCAGAAAGTCATGTCAAAGCCAAAGCGGATGCCCCACTTGTCAATTTTCTCATTGTGGAGATAGGATAAGCGGCGCACATATTCCATAGAGAAGAATTTAAAAATGTTGTGCACACCTGCCACAGCCTCCCAGTAGGGCTGGCCGTCCATGCGGTGTGCTCCGGTGGGGAAGCGGAAAAGGTTGTCGTCGTAGTCGGGATTGTTCTTGGAAGTAAGCGTACCCATCATGCCTTTGAGGGCAAAATATTCACGCCATTTAAGCCGCTTGACAAGTGGAATGCGGTTGAGCAGTTTACCGTTCATATCCCAACACACAGCCCAGAACAGCTGGCGGTCGTTGAGAAATTCCCAATCGCGCATGAGGTTGAAGGTGTTCTCGTGCTCAAAATAGCTCAAGTTGATGGGGGGAAGGACAAGCAGCGGGAAGGGCACCTTGTTCCATTGCGCCTCCCCCTTGGCATGAATGTCCACATATCCCCAACTGCCCAGCCACTGACGCTTGTAGAAACCAAGTTCGGTGATGTTGCTGTTGTACTGCCCACCGAGGAAATGTTTGAATCCCGCACGGTGTACAACCCAAAACTCGGGAGAATCGAGATTGATGGGCAAACGCTGTTGTTTGGTGTTGACGTATGTCACACCGGGATGATATTTGAATCCCAGTGAAACCTCCGACATGCGGATTTTCTTGACCTCCCGCCCCACGACGCGCCCATTGGCGATGCGTTTCATATTGGCTGTCGACGGCCCGAGCCAATAGTGCAGGTCACCCACAGTCTCGTTGCTCTCGGTTTTGACACCTGCCCTGAACGAGAATCCCCAGTCGGTTTCATAGACAAACGACAGCTTCTGGCGGTTGAAGAGATACATCTCTTTCTGTGTCGAGGCGCGGAATGTCATGAAGATATTATCCTTGTTGTGAAGCAGATTCTTGTCGGAAGGCGACATCACATCTTTGCTGCTCTCAAAGATGATGTTGCGTTGCGGAAACTCAAAAGACGAACTCTTCTTCTTATTGAATGAATAGGTAAACTCACTGCCGTAGTACCAACGCTTGGAGTCGGTGCCGTATGCTCCATAACCGTTCCAAAAGAAATGCGGATTGAGGGCAGCCATGGTGCGCCCGGCCAACCGCAAGCGTATGCCGTCGACATAGTTTTTGGAAAGGAAGGTGTTGATGGGACCAAAGTCGAACTTGCTCTTCGCGTCTTTCTTGCCCGTCTCCACATAGTTTTCCATCAATGCCCGCACGCTGACGATAATCCATTTCCATCCCTTGGAGTTCTCAAGCCGGTGGATAAACTGATTCATCGACGACTCGCTCTTGGTCAAATCCACCGACCGATAGTCTTTCCAGAAACTCTCGTCGCGGTTCATAGCCTCGGCATCGTGCTTGACAAGAGCCTTGCCCCGCAGCAGCTGATGGGATATTTCGGCAAACTGATAGTCGCTCAGCCGCGTGTTGCGCACCACAAGCAACTTGGAGAGATAGTTCGTGATGGAGAGTTCGGCCACCATGTCGTCTTTGGTAAGCACCCACTCGCCGTTGTCAAGCTTGGTATATTCCTGTTCTATCTTCATGTTGTCCACCCAGTTCACATCGGAGTTGTGGGGCATGAAGAGGTTGCATCGCTTCACGTGGAGCGACGAGTCGGCCAGCACATAGAGTTCGCCACGGAAGCCGAAGTCCTGGGAGTTGGCGGGAATAAACTGCAAATGGTAACACAAGTCGCGGTCCACATAGACCGTGTCTTCGATGTAAAAATGATAAAACGATATGGCTGTCCTGCCTATCGGTGACGGAAAAGGATATTGAAGCAACCGGATGTGGTCGTCGTAGATGTCTACATCGGTGAACAATTCCTTCAAAGTAGTGTTGATCACATCGCCCGTCTGCAAGATGTTTCCAATGCCCGTGCTCTGTTGGCCTTTGATGATGTCGCGCTCCTTGTGCGGATTCTTGCGATAGAGATGCTGGGTCACGGTTTCGTCTACCGAGAGCGGGAGTGTGAGTTTGTTGTTGTAGGGCGACACCTCCACTTGGTCAATGAGGTACTGGCGCTTCTTGAAAAAGCCGTTCTCCAACTGCTCAGGCTTGATGTCGTTGACAGCCATCGTCAGTTTCTGGTATTTGTCATACTGGTAGTAGTCGTGGTTCTGCAGATCTGTCTTCTTCTTGGCCGCTATCACACGGCGCATCAGCTCCACGGCCGGATTGTCTTTGCGCGAATACTTGCCCCGACGCGATTTCACCACCACCTCATCAAGCTTATGACTGTCCTCCTTGAGTTTGATTTCAAGGTTCTTCGTGTCGTTGTCCACCTTGACTGCCTGCGACTTGAACCCCAAACTGCTGATGGTGAGCACCCACCCGTTGTGGCGCTCTATCGTGAAACGGCCCTCCACATCACTCGAAACAGCCACCTGATGGCCTTTATACGCCACACTGGCATAAGGAATGGCATAGCCATTGGCATCCACCACACGACCGTTGATTTGTGCTTTCACCGACAAACAGAGGGAAAGCAACATGAGAAGTATGCTGATTCTGATTTTCAAAACTCTCTATTTTACCTTATTCTATCACTATAAAAACGGGTGCAAAGTTATATATAATATTGTGAAAAGCAGGAAAACTTTTTGGATATTTACGTTTTTTCTATTATTTTTGCAGAGCAAATGAACAACAAAGGAAACATTTCTGACCAAAAGGCACCGCTCCTCCCCGTGATAATAGGCACCGGTTTCGGCAGCGGTTTTTGGCCTTGGGGCCCCGGAACGGCCGGTTCCGTGTTGGCCGGCATCATCTGGGTGGGCTTGGCCTATGTGGTCCCCATCGCGGCGCTTGAGGCTTTCACCGTGGCCCTCATCCTCCTTTTCAGTGTGCTGGGTGTTTGGGCCACCGCCAAGTTGATGCCGATGTGGGGCGAAGACCCTTCTCGGGTGGTGGTCGACGAGATGGTGGGGCTATGGACTGCCTTGCTGGCCGCCCCTTTCTTTGAGATTGAAAACCGGATATGGATGGCACTGGCCGCACTTGTGCTGTTCAGATTCTTCGACATTGTGAAACCTTTGGGCATCAAGCGACTCGACCGGAAGACCGGTGCTTTTTGGGTGATTGCCGATGACTTGCTCGGCGGACTCTATGCGCTTATCGTGTTATCAATCATTGGCAACATTCCGGGATGGGTCATCTGAAACATGAGTTATGGTTGCTCAGCAAAGCGGAAATGAGCGCATCAATGGCCGGAATTGTCGATTTCGGACTGGCCATCGGGCTGACCGATCTGAACGTGCTAAGCTATGCCTGGGCCAATCTTATCGGGGTGTTCAGTGGCGGTGTGACCAACTGTTGCATCAACTACCGCTATGTCTTCAGACAAAACAACCGTAAAAAGAAGCAGGTGGCTTGGCGTTATTTTCTCGTCTGGGTCATCAGTCTGACGCTCAATGGGGGCGGAACCAACCTCATCACCAACCATGTGGGGGCACGCTACTTCATCATTGTGAAGTGTCTGATGGCCTTTCTCGTGGCCATATTCATCAATTATCCGGCCCAACGCAAATTTGTTTTCAAGGAAAAAGATCCCCTCCAACACCCGCCTTTGCCCCGGAATGGCACAAACAACGAATACTAATAATTGTCAGATATGAATTATCGAGATTTCCTTCAGAAAGTCATTTATTGGGTAATCAATCCCCTCATCAAAGCCATGATCAAAGTGGGACTTACCCCCAACATCATAACTTTTATCGGTTTTGTGGGCAACATCGTTGCAGCGGCCCTTTTTGTCAAGAGTGCCATGCAGTTCAACGACGAGGCCATCAATGCCTCCGACAACACCATGGCGGCTTTCCAACTGCTGGGTTGGGGCGGTGCCGTGATACTCTTTGCCGGCTTGTTCGACATGATAGACGGTCGGTTGGCACGCCTGGGCAACATGTCGAGTACTTTCGGGGCTCTATGGGACTCTACGCTCGACCGCTACAGCGAACTCATCAGTCTCTTCGGTATCTGCCTGATATTCATTCAGGCCGGTTGGTTTTGGATGGGAATAACCACCTTTGCAGCCATGATCGGGTCGGTCATGGTGAGCTATGTGAGGGCCCGGGCCGAAGGGCTCGGCATAGAATGCAAGGTGGGACTCATGCAACGGCCCGAGCGTGTGGTGGTAACGGCTTTTGTAGCCATCCTTGCCGGCCTCACGGAAAATCTGTGGTGGCTTGCCGGCGGCATGACAGTCATCGCCATTTTGGCCAACATCACAGCCTTTTGGCGCGTGGCCCATTGCCATAAGGAATTGAAAGACCGATAGGAGACATCCAACACCGGCCCGACAATCCGTCCCCATCAAAGGATAACCGACATGACATCATTATACCTCATCTTTGTTTTCGCCCTCATGCTGGCATGGAGGAAGACCCGTCGGCCGGCTGTTTTCTTTCTCCCGTGGGTGCTCTTTGCCGTGACCTACGATGCCATGCGTTTCTACCCCAACTACCAAGTCAACGCCATTGATGTGAGCAGTCTCTATACCACAGAAAAGCACTTCTTTGGCATAGAAGCCGACCCGACCACTTGGAGACAGCAGTTGGAAGTCGCTTGCCCAGGGTCGGCAGCTGCCATCGTGCGCGACAGGGCACTCATCCCAAGCGAATATTTCGCCATCCACCACACACCGGCAGCCGACTTCATGGCCGGCATCTTCTACCTCTGTTGGGTGCCCGTGCCCATCGGGTTTGCCATTTACCTCTATGCCACGCGCCGGCGGCGTTGGTTCTTGCGTTTCTCATGGGCCTTCCTGCTCGTCAACTGGCTCGGTTTCGTAGGCTACTACATCCATCCGGCCGCCCCACCTTGGTATGCCATGCACTACGGTTTCACCCCCATTCTTCACACGCCCGGCAACGTGGCCGGCCTCGGCCGTTGGGATGCCATGACCGGTCTGCCCGTCTTCCACGCTCTATATGGCAAAAATGCCAATGTATTTGCCGCCGTGCCCAGCCTACATGCAGCCTACATGTTCGTCACCACCATCTATGCAGCCATGAGCCGGCAGCACCGATATGTGACGGGGGGGTTCGCTTTCATCTGTGTCGGCATCTGGTGGACAGCCGTCTACACGGGTCACCATTACATCATCGATGTCCTGCTCGGCATCTTGACAGCCCTCGCAGGAGTCTGTCTGTGGGAATGGGCCTACCGATTCGTGACAAGACACCATTAAAAAGACACAGTCAGACGGGCAAGCCACGCCACACATATCTCCCCTTCCCGACACTTTAGCGGACTTTCTCCATTCCCGAGAACCGCCCCCCAAAAAACGCAAAAGAAACCCTTTCGCTCTCTCATGGCCCCGACAAATGGGGCACGAGCGAAAGGGTTTCTTTCGTATATATACCGTCGTTGAAAGCCGTACTGCCGGCTTCCAACCATCAATCTATCTCTTCATCGGGCTCATAGCCTCCCATCTCACGAATCGCATTCTTGAGCATCGTGTATTGCTGATAGAGATTGTTCACCGGCTCCTCGCCCTGCGTGTAGTCGTGCATCGGACTCTTGAGGAAGAAACTCAGGAATCGCTGTATGCCATAACGGCCGGCACGCGCCGCAAGGTCGCTAAGCAACGTGAGGTCAAGCAACAACGGAGCGGCAAGAATGGAGTCACGGCAAAGGAAGTTGATCTTGATTTGCATGGGATAGCCCATCCATCCGAAGATGTCGATATTGTCCCAACCCTCCTTGTTGTCGTTGCGGGGCGGATAGTAATTGATGCGCACCTTGTGATAGATGTCCCCATACAGGTCGGGCTGGTCCTCTTTCTTCAAGATGGTTTCGAGCGTAGAGAGCTTGCTCACCTCCTTGGTGTGGAAGTTGGCCGGCTCGTCGAGCACCAGTCCGTCACGGTTGCCGAGGATGTTGGTAGAGAACCAACCGTTCAGCCCCAGACAGCGGGTGCCGATGATGGGCGCAAAACCCGACTTGACCAGTGTCTGCCCCGTCTTGAAGTCTTTGCCGGAAATGGGCATACGGGTTTGTTCGGCCAGTTCCCACATAGCCGGAATGTCGACTGTGGTGTTGGGGGCACCCATGATGAAGGGAGCACCCTCTTTCAGAGCCGCATAGGCATAGCACATCGACGGAGCCACATGCTCGCGGTCGTCGGCCTTCATGGCAGCCTCAAGCGCAGCCAGCGTACCATGCACCCGCTCGTCTACGGGCACATAAATTTCCGTGGAAGCCGCCCAGATGACCACGATGCGCGCGCAGCCGTTTTCCTCCTTAAACCGATGCATGTCCCGGCGCAGTTCCTCCACCATTTCCCAACGCGTCTTGCAGTCTTTCACGTTGTCACCGTCAAGACGCTTGGCATAATTCTTGTCGAAAGCGGCCTTGAGAGGCACGATTTTCTCCAGTTCGTCACGCACGGGGTTGATGTCTTTCTCTTGCAGCACCTCTGCATACATCGCTGCCTGATAGGCGTTTTGGGGATAAACATCCCATGTGCCGAAAACGATATCGTCCAGTTTGGCCAACGGCACAATGTCAGCATAGGACAAATACTTCTTGTTGTCACCTTTGCCCACCCGTATCTTGTCATACTGTGTCATCGAACCCACGGGTTTGGCCAGTCCCTTGCGGGCCATCAATACACCTGTCATGAAAGTCGTGGCAACAGCACCGCAGCCCACGACCATAATTCCCAACTTGCCCTCAGCGGGCTTCACGTTTGTTCGTTCCATAAACTTCTCATTAAGTTTTTCAGAGTCATAAATCTGCAGGCAAATATAGTCAATAAATGTAAAAGCACAAAACCTTTTAGTGTTTTTTAGTTTTAAATACGCCGTTTGGTAGAATTGCCTTCGCTAAAGGAACACAGCTCCCCATTCCCCCGGAACTATTAAACGACTGCAAGGCCAATATTAACGGCAGTCCCGGTCTCAATGGAAAAGTCACCAAGCGACACTCGGGCCGGTGCAAGACCGCTGCACGCCCCGTGCAAAGCTCTTGCACAAGTGGTTCAC
>OGIR01001839.1_pt1 | contig 10442 bp, 9 predicted proteins | sample 1571831 | NCBI WGS metagenome assembly OGIR01 (sample SAMEA2582124, study PRJEB24529) | metagenome | biome: Human gut stool | place: China | collected 2011 | reverse complement strand
TGTCTTACGACAGGAGAGCCATTTTTTGTCTGTAGATCCGTATGAAATAGAGGATTTCCGCCACTGCGGTGATACTCCATGAAAAGACATATAGCAGATACAGGGACGGTATCGTATGGAAATAGGCAAATATGGTGTAAACCCAGATTACACGGAACACGCAGGAACCCATGATGACAATGAACATAGGTATAATGCTCTTGCCCATGGCTCTGGCCGCCGCAATGGTACAGTCCATAAATGCCGAAATACAATACGAAAATCCCATGATCGTCAGACGGTACATACCGGCATTCATAACTGCCTCATCCCTGGTAAACAGGGACAAAAACGCTCTTCCGAAAAATACCAGTGACACTCCCAGGATCAGACCGATGCCGAAGGAATATGCCAGGCTGATGAGGTAACTGTTCCGCACCCTTTTCTTCTTGCCCGCACCGTAATTCTGTCCCATAAAGCTGCCGCAGGCGGTATAGAATGCTGCCATGACATCGTATACCATGGCATCTGCATTGGTGGCTGCGGAATTGCCTGCCACCATGGTGGCATCAAAGGAATTCACACCCATCTGCACAAAGCTGTTGGCAAACTGGAAAATTACGTTCTGCAATCCGGAGGGCATTCCCAGCTTCAGAATATCCTTCGTAAGTTCCGGATCCAACCGCAGCTTTCCCGGATGCAGGGCATAAATGTCTTTGCAGCGAAGCAGTGCCTGCAGGATTAATGCTGCAGATACATACTGGGAAATGATACTGGCCAATGCCACTCCTGCCACATCCATATGACAGACGATCACAAAAAACAGGTTCAGAATAATATTCAGCACTCCGGAAAAACCAAGATAATACAGAGGCTTCTTCGTATTCCCCACTGCGCTGTACACCGCATTACCAAAGTTGTAAATGGCCAGCGCCGGCATTCCCAGATAATAGATCCGCAGGTACAATACTGCTTTGTCCAAAAGTTCCTCTCTGGTCTTCAGCATTGTCAGCATCCACTCGGATAAGCCGACTCCCAGTACCAGTAACAGCACTCCCATGATCAGGCTGACCAGTGCGGCGGAATGAATCGTCTTCGACAGGCTTTCCCTATCCTTTGCCCCGTAATACAGTGCCGTCAGTACATTGATACCGCCGGACAGACCAATGAGGAATCCGGTAAACATGGTGACCAGTGTGGCTGTGGACCCTACCGCTCCCAGCGACAGGGAACCGGCGAACTGACCGATCACCGCAATATCCGCCATGTTGAAAAGCACTTGTAACAGATTGGACAGCATTAACGGCACGCTGAAGATCAGTATTTTCTTTCCTAAGGGTCCTTCCGTCAGATCCTGCATATTCTGTTTCATTTTCAATCCTATCCTTTTATCTTCTTCCCATATTTGTATCTCTGTTATTACTCTTCCCATCAGCGTCCACTCTGACGAAAAGAACGGTCAAAGAGTTTTTTGCTCCTTGACCGTTCCTTATTCTAGCATATCTTATCTTTCTTTTCTACCGAAAAATCAATTTTTTTGACAACTTATGCTGCCTCTTTTTCTGAATTTTTCCCGGCACCGAACAGCTTGCGGATGCAGCTGTAAGCAACCATAACTCCCAGTACCATAAGCAGTATGGCTACGATCAGCTGTAAGCCGTCTACCAGGAAGGCAGCCTGTCCGGATGCCACATTTTTCACCAGGGCAACTGTCTTCTGGATCAATGCAGTAAAGGTTACGACCAGCATCATTCCCATAGGGAAGTACAGTGTCCAGCCGGTACGACCGGTAGTCTTTAAGAATACTGACAGGGCGATCAATACCAGTGCTGCCAACAGCTGGTTCGCAGAACCGAACAGCGGCCATACATTGTTGTATCCGCCAAGAGTCAGCAGATAACCGAAAAACAAAGTGATCACAGTTGCAAAATACTTATTGGTCAGAACTCTCTGCACGGGAGTCATCTTTGCGGTATCTGTGGTGTCTCCCAGGAACAGCTCCTGGAAGGACATACGCCCGATTCTTGCTACGGAATCCAGAGAAGTCAGTGCCAATGCAGATACACACATGGTCATGAATACAGTTGCTACGGTTACGGGAACCCCCATCTTCTCCAGGAATCCTGCGACACCGGAGGAGAAAATGGAGAACGGTGTACCATCGGGCTTCGTGCCATTGACTGCAACTGCACCGACAACTACCAGTGCAACCACACCCAGCAGACTCTCTACGATCATGGCACCATAACCTACCATGGGCATATCTTTTTCATTGCTGATAGTCTTGGATGAAGTACCGGAGGATACCAGGCTGTGGAAGCCGGATACCGCACCGCAGGCGATGGTGACGAACAGAGTCGGGAACAGGCTGCTGTTACCTACCTGAAAACCGTTAAATGCATTCAGCTCCATATCGGGATGAGCCACAACCACACCAAGTACGGCACCGATGATCATACCCAGCAGCATAAAGGTGGTCATGTAATCTCTGGGCTGCATCAGAAGCCACATGGGCATTACGGATGCAAGGAACAGGTATGCCATGATGATGTAGATCCATGCAGTCTTGGAAGCATAGATGGGAAGATGCATACCTACAGCGAACATTACTACCAACAGACCGATGGCTACGACTGCCTTGACCCACTCGTTCATCTTGCCGACCTTTTTCTGGATCAGACCGAAGATCACTGCTACAACGATGAACAACATGGAAATGGATGCCGCACTGCCGTTGGCATATGCCACACTGGCATCTTCCAGTCCGGTACCTACGAAGGTACCTGCCACCATATCGGTAAATGCTGCAATGACTAACAGAGTGAACAGCCAGCAGAACAGCATGAACAACTTTCTGCCGGTCTTACCAATGTATTTTTCAATGATCATTCCCATGGATTTTCCTTCGTTCTTCACGGAGGCATACAGCGCACCGAAATCCTGTACGGCACCGAAGAACAGACCGCCGATCAGAAGCCACAGGAGCACGGGAACCCATCCGAATACCGATGCGAGGATGGGACCCGTCACAGGACCTGCTCCGGCGATAGAGGAAAACTGATGAGAAAATACAGTGAATTTGGAGGAAGGCACGAAGTCCTCTCCGTCTTCATGGGTAAACGCAGGCGTCTTCGCCTTCTCATCGATTCCCCACTTTTTTGCAAGCCATCTTCCGTAGAAGACATAGCCTGCTACCAGCACTACCATTGCGATCAGAATGATTACCAAACTGTTCATTTTTGTTTCCTTCTTTCTTGTGTCTTGTTGTTTTGTCGTGACAGAAAGAAAAATTCTGATTGCCCTTAAAACAAAAAAGCTTTCCGTCTCCAGTGCTTTATAAGCACTCAAAGACGAAAAGCTCTAAGCTCTCCGCGTTACCACTTTGCTTGCCGTATATCTTATACGACCTCTTTTTCCCATCTCCATGAAACACAAATATCTCATTTCCAACAGGCTTCTAAATAACGGTAGAATACCGGTGACACCTACTTAACTGCTTCAGTGTACTTCTCACAGAGGATAGTCTGCCATACTCACATGCCGTCTCACACCAGCCGGCGGCTCTCTGAAATGCTTCCGTATGCAGATCTTGTTCTGCTCATCGAATTTCACTTTCTGTTCGATAGCAAAGATACCACTCTGATTTTATAATGTCAATAGTTTTCTTTTAATTTTTTGTTGATCTATTTTATCATTTCCCCTTTTTATCCGCGATCAGAGGTTTGATAGCGGAATAAATCTCGCTGGTACGTTTGCTGTCCTTGAACTCTTTGTTCAGGGCATTGTTGATTCCCTGTTTGGTCTTGTACTGGCGGATGAATTTTACCACCTGAGGGACGATGGTCTGGTCGGAAAGCACCTTTTCCACTGCCTGGGCCAGTTCATCCGGTTCTTCTGCTGCCTTCTTCTCTGAAGCCTTCTTATCAACAGTTTTCTCCGTCGTTTTCTTTTCTGCCATATTTGCAGTATTCTTCTTCCGGGTATTTCCGCTCTTTTTCCTTACCGTTTTTTTCACGGGTTCCACAGGCACAGGTTCCAGGATCTCAGTCAACGGCTCTTCCAGGATCTGCACGCTCACAAATGCTGGCTCTGCAATCTCCTCTGCATCCACTTCCGCCTTCGGTTCCTCCGTCATTACCGCTGTTGCGTTCTCTGTCTCCTGTTCTGTGATTTCCACTGCCATCGGCTCTGCAGCTTCCACCGACAGAGCCTGCACGCTCTCCTGTTCCGTACTTTCCGTTACTTCCATTGCATTTTCTTCGGCCGCAGGATTCTGTTCCGCTGTCGGGTTCTTTCCCCACAGAAGATTGCGGGTGATCCGCACGGGAACTCCCTGTGCTTTCCAGTATACCATCAGGCTGGTGAATCCATTGTCCTTGGTCACGATAAAGTAATCCGGGTGTATCCCTTCCCTCTGCTGCTCACAGATCAGGTAACCGAGATACGTTGCCAGCTGGAAATCCAGTGCATTCTTGGTACCCACTGCTACCTTGTGGTAAATGATCTGTGCTTTCGTCTCATTCAACTTCCGATGCAGGTCAAAAGTCATGCTGTCCGCATTGTCACTGTAGAAAATGCAGACGGTATCCTCCTCCGCCAGCAGTTCCACTCCCTCCATGCCTCGACTCTTTACATTTTCAAAATCAATCAGATAATAGGCCATTATTTCTCCTCCCCATTTGTTGTATCAATTTCTTCCGCTTTACCAGTCTCTTCCGGTGTCCCCTGCTCCGGTTCCGCCGGTGCATCCTTCTGTTCCACAGTCTCTACAGGCTCTGTGTCTACCGGTCCGGTTGTCTCCGGCGTCCCGGACTCCTCTGCACCTGCCTGCGGCTTTTCCTCCGTCACGGCTTCCGGCTCTTTTGAGATGCCTGTCTTCGTTCTGCTCTCCTCTGTGGCTTTCTTCTTCGCCGGAAGCTTTTCGCGAATGCTTTCTTTCCAGCCGGTGAGCTTCTCATCCCTCCGGTTCTTCCGTTCCCTTCGCTTTGCTGCCCGTTCCTGTCTGGCCTCTTCCTTAAGTTCCAGTTTTTCCTGTTTTCTGGCCTGTTTTGCCAGTGCCTTTTCTTCCAGTTCCACTTCCTTGACAGCGGCTTTTTCTATATCCCGGATATAGCGGTCCGCCTTTTTGTGGTTCTTACGGTCCAGGCGGTATGGGTCATACACAAAGTACGATACCGCTCCCAGCACCAGAATCACCACACCGGCAATCGTCAGTACCGGTACGACGATCCCATACTCCGTAAATCCCAGTTCAAAACAGACAAATACGATCAGCATGGCCGGAAACAACAGCAGATACAGAATTCTTGTCACCATATCCAACAATGCATGCTGTCTTTTCCCATTGGTCAGAAGTGTTCCCTCAATAGCGGTATAAAATGCCATAAAAATACACAATTCCGAACCGAAGCCATGAAGATATCCGCAGATTCCGGTCAGAATCAGCGACAGAAAAAACATGCCGAACGCCGTTCCCTGATACCAGGCATTGCGGTACTCCGTCATTCCCTGCAGCTTGTCCTCACTGATGCCGTGCATCCGATAGACATCCTTGCGGATCAGCCGTTCAAATTCTTCGTTATACCGCTGTTCCTCTCTGGTATTGCGCAGGTGGTCTTCCACTGCCTTGCTCATCTGCTCGATATATTCCTGCTCCTTGCGGATCCGTTTGGTTCTGAGCTGCTCCAGCTCATTCTGGCGCCTGACTTCCTCTTCCAGTTTCCGTACCTTTCCGATCCGGGGATTCTTTACCATAATCTCCGGATTCTCCGGAAGCACAGTTGTTTCGTTCTTCTCCTGATTCTCCATTGGGTCCTCTTTCCGTTTATATTATCATCCAATAGCCTTATTATAGATTTTCCGGCCCAGAAAAACAACCTTTTGTTCCCTGTTTTCATTGCTTTGGCTCTTCATCCTGTCACTCGAGAAAAATGCCGCAAGTACCGGCAGCATTACCATAATGGGGAATAAATAACGTACCTGCACTACCGGCCCCAGCAACATAGTCCCAAAGTATAAAAACGGCAGTAAGCTCATCTGGAAACACCAGTATTTTCTTCGATACAGGCACAACACCATCAAAAAGAACAGGCTCCAGCTGTATAGAGATCCATGAAAAATAACGGAAAGCACCGGCCATTCATTAAAGCAGTTACCACTGACGATCTTTTCCAGCACTTTTTCCAGAGCCGGGAATTTCGACCGATGTTCAATACTGCCATAGCCTTCGATTTCCGAGGAAGTATAGGTAAAGAGCACACCATACCTTGTGTCTGTGCCATAGCCCAGATTTTCCGCCCAGGAGAAATCATCCCAGAACCAGTATCCTCTGGTCAGTTCCAGAAAAGCATCCAGGAACTCGTTCGGATACCGTTTGCCCACTCGTAGCCAGTCTCTCAAAAACTGCCTGGAATTCTCCGTATATGCCGAAGCATTTACCGCGCCCTTGATGGTATCCGCCAGCGGCGCATAATAAGCATCCCAATGATCTCTCGGCACATATTTTTCCAGCAATGCCGCCAGCTCCGGATCCTGCGCCTCCAGTTCCTCTCCATGATAATATGCCACTCTGGCAAACTGCTGGATGGGAACGCTGTAAGCCTCGATCTTCGGAGCCTCCAGCCGGGTCCCTATGGCTGTCTGGATCACATTTCGCATTCCGGTCTCTCCCAGTACCAGACAAATCCCCAGAATCAGAATACCCAGTTTTTCCTTTTTCGGCCGCAGGATCAATAACAGCAGCATAAATACCGCCACCGCATATACTGCATTATTACGAAACTGCATCATCAGACAGCCCTCAGCCACCAGAAGAATGTTCATGAGGATTTTCTTTTTTCCGTTGCTGAAATAATTTCTCTCCAGAAAAAGTAAAAAGAACAACGTAAACAATATGGTAAACAAGGTATCCTTTGTGGTACACACCACTAAAACCGTGTTGTATGGGAAAAGCGCCAGAAATAGTGTTGTTACCACCACCGGCCATTTTTTAGCAGTCATCCGCCAGATCATGGACGTTGCATAACCCATGACCAGAGCATACAGCACCATCTGGAATACCGCCATACAGGCCATTCCCGCCTCGTAGGATCCGATGGCCGTTCCAATCTGTAAAAACAGCCGGATCAGCCATGTATGTGCAATGGGCTGCAAGGGATAAAACCATTCCAGGCCCTTATACGCTTCGTTGACCTGTCTGTGAAAATCGTAAGACATGATGATCGGGTAATAAGCCAGCCATACCGGAATCAGGCACAGGAAAATAACGACTGCCGTTACTGCGAATACAATGCCGGACTTCCAATATCTCCCCGACATCGTTGCTTCTCCTCTCGCAGAGAGTCGGTCTATCCCGTCAAGCAACAGATTTGCAAAAGGAAATGCGGCAACACTTAAGCACAGCGCACGGATCAGGATCATCCCTTTGCCCCGGACTCCGCAATCCGTCATTCCCAGATTCTGCAACTGATATCCCATGACCATGGACAAGGCAAACAGGAAGCGGATCCCTGCCACATAACAGATTCTGCGCTTCCTGTCCCTTTTCTCCTCTATTTTCCGGAGATTTTGCTCCGTCTGCTGCAACATAGAATAGATTCCCACAGCCAGCAGCACATTCAGAACACTGTAATAGATCCGGTTCACCGGCTGTAAGCTGAACAGATATGCCACCCCGTAGACACCGCACAGAGTCAGAACCGCTCTGCCCGAAGTTCCTTTGTATTTCATCCATTTATCCTTTGCAATAGTCAATCGTAAGATGCCTCCATACATTTATTTCCATTTCTTCCACTATATTGAAATTTACACTTTCTGTCAATCATTGTAAGTTCTTTTCTATTTGATATATTGTATATATTCAACAAATATAGTAATGATTCCTATTATTATATTTATAATTTTTGCGCATTTCTTTTTTTTATAAAAAGAGATATACTATATACAGAAACAAGGAAATGTTTCCACAAACTCATAAACCAACAGAAAGGATGATAGATTATGGCAAAATTATATACGATCACTTTAAATGGCGTTACAGAGGAAACTTACAATCAGGCTACCGATTATATTCAGAAAAACGCACTGCGTCTGAACTACCGGCCGGTTGCTTCCACCATTGATGTGGAATTTCCAGATGACATCGATCCCGCGAAAGCTCCGGAGCTTACCGACGCAGTGATCCGCGAGGTGCATCAGACTCTGTAATTTTTTTGATTTTTACTTTTGTAAAATAGCAAAACAAAAAAAGTCCGTCGATGCTTTAACGCTCCGACGGACTTTTTTGTTGTGCCCGCTAACTTGCGGACACTTTTCGCATGAAGACCCTTAAGGTTCAAGTGGTTGCCGGTATTCCTCATATAAGATATCCATGTGCAGCCAGTCATAGTGGTTCCGCATATAGTAACAATGTCCCCGGTATCTGCCACTTATTCTGAATCCTGCCTTCTCGTAACACTTAATGGCAGGGGTGTTCGTTTCCAGTACATCCAGATGGACACTATACACTCCCAGCGCCATAAAGCAGTACCGCAAGAGGATCTGCACGACTTCGGTTCCAATGCCTTTTCCACGCACCGACTTTTCTCCGATGTTAATGGATAACCAGGCTGACATATCCTCAGTTCGATGGTCAATATGACAATATCCAATCAATGTGTCTGTCTCTTTCAGGACAATTCCCATCCGCATGACAGAATGGTCTCTTACCCAACCGGGCATCCGGGTGATGTCCACCACAGAATGCGCATGCTCTATAAAGACACAGGTGGTTTCATCCGACATCCACTTCGCGTATAAGCCGACTGCCTCCTCATCATCCCTCAGTACGGATAAAAAAATTTGATTTCCATCTAATCTGCATATATTTTTACTCATCATGCCACCTTACATCTGCTCTGTGTGTTGCGAAGTCCTTGATGTTATTTGAATTATAACATAGAACTTCCTTTTTGGGCACTATATTCTTCGAACATCCGCCGCTTACGCAAAGCCCAAAGTCTCCGCAGACAATCACATAGTCCTGTTCGCCTTCACAATCTCATTCAGGCGTACCGGTCCGTATCCATATAACATGCAGCCCACATTATAAGCGTTCTCCCCCTGATTCATATATTCCCATGTTTCATCCCTCTTATCGTGAATATGACCATAAAAGTGCAAGTGACCTCTGTAAGAGCCATTCCATTCCGACATCGGATAATGGTACAGACCCAAGAACCAGATGCTTATGTCCCTTTAGTTGACTCAGATACCATTCCGCACTTTTTTCGTTTCTATAGCAGAAATCCCCCAAAATATACACATTGTCATCATGATTTACTCTTTGATTCCATAAGGATATCATTGCCTCATCCATGACTTCCACATTTTTAAAGGGGCGATGGTCAAAGTCAATTACTCGCCCTGCATCTTGGGCATAAAGGGATACCCGCAGGGTGTTTTCTTAATTTTGCCCTGCTTTCTGGGCATAGAAGTATGCCGCAGGCAAGGGCGGAAAAAAGGAACTGCCGCATAGACAGCCCGAAAAACATGGATTCCGTGTAATTGCGGATTTCTTTATTTATCTTTACTTCCAATCCATAAACACCTCCTTTTTAGCACAAAAAAATTGCCATCTTTGGAAAAATGACGATTCTTCAAGTTTTACTCCGTTTACTTCCAACTCATTCTTGCGTTATATACATTGTTTACAGCTTCAATATAGCATATGAAAGAGGGATGGTCGTGGTCGTTCTGCCGCAGGTATCTGTTTTTGATATTCAAATACTGCGTTCTGACAAGCTGCCATTTTCCCCTTTTCTTAATATACTTAGCCTTTTTCTGTATTCCTGCGGAATGAGGGGCTTTGTTCCAATAGTATTCATCCCGATAAGTGAACCCTGTTTTTTTGTGAATAAGTCTGTAAAAATCTTCCTCTGTATCTCTGCATACAATGCAGACATCCATTGAAAACTCAGTAGGATTTCCTCTAACAAAATGAATTTCCCCCGTAGTCAGAGAAGATGTTGAATCCTCACAATCTCCTAAATCACGCTCGTTTAACGCCTTATTAAAGGATTTCCTCGCACATTCTTTTAGATTTATGCGATCCTCAAAATCTTCACATCTTACAATCTCAAGGTTGTAATCCAAATCTATCGACAACGAAGCATTTTGTACCCCGTCCTTAAATATATATACACGTTTCATCCGCTTTCTCCCTTACAAGCCCATCATTTCACGCACGACACGGTCTGCCATCTTGACCGCACCGACAAGGACGAGCATATTGAATACCAGTTCCCCGATATAGCTCCACACCATCGTGACCGTAGCCGCATCGGGATTGCCCACGGGCGGGGAAGCCGCAAACACCGAAAAGATAATGCAGGCAAGCACGATGATTGCACCCTCAAGGCACACGGCACAATAACTCTTGATAAAGCTCCTGCCGACATTCTGGCTCGGCTCTCCCGCAAAGAAGC
>OGIR01001832.1_pt1 | contig 10483 bp, 5 predicted proteins | sample 1571831 | NCBI WGS metagenome assembly OGIR01 (sample SAMEA2582124, study PRJEB24529) | metagenome | biome: Human gut stool | place: China | collected 2011 | reverse complement strand
TGGCTTTTTTAAGCAACTCGATTTATTCAAACTCAATCGTTCCCGGTGGCTTACTAGTCAGGTCATAGAATACCCTATTAACCCCACGCACCTCGTTTATAATTCTACTCATAACTGTCTGGAGTACCTCAAATGGTATCTCGGCACTTTCGGCTGTCATAAAGTCAATTGTATTGACTGCACGAAGTGCAACTGCGTAGTCATAAGTTCTTTCATCACCCATAACACCAACTGAACGCATATTAGTGAGGGCTGCAAAGTACTGGTTTGGCATCCAGGCTGGTGCCTTGCCATTTTCTTTCTTGTAGGCTTCTACTGCCTTGTCTACTTCTTCACGGTAGATGTAATCGGCATCCTGTACGATACGAACCTTGTCACCTGTTACTTCGCCGATAATTCTTATTCCAAGTCCCGGACCTGGGAATGGCTGACGGAACACAAGATGTTCTGGTATGCCAAGTTCAAGACCAGCCTTACGTACTTCATCCTTGAATAAATCACGGAGTGGCTCAATAATCTCCTTGAAATCAACGAAATCTGGAAGACCACCTACATTGTGATGTGACTTGATTACCGCTGATTCACCGCCAAGTCCACTCTCTACAACGTCTGGATATATAGTTCCCTGTGCAAGGAAGTCAACTGCACCAATCTTCTTGGCTTCTTCCTCAAACACACGAATGAACTCTTCACCGATTATCTTTCTCTTAGCTTCTGGTTCAGTAACACCTGCAAGCTTAGAGTAATATCTTTCCTGTGCATTTACCCTTATAAAGTTAAGGTCAAACTGTCCTTCTGGACCGAATACATTTTCAACCTCATCGCCCTCGTTCTTACGAAGAAGACCATGGTCTACGAATACGCATGTAAGCTGCTTTCCGATAGCTCTTGAAAGAAGACCTGCTGCCACTGATGAATCAACTCCACCAGAAAGTGCAAGCAATACCTTACCATCGCCAACCTTTTCACGTATTTCCTTAATAGTATTCTCTACAAATGCATCCATTTTCCAGGTTCCAGCACATCCGCATACTCCACGCACAAAGTTGTGAAGCATCTTTGTACCTTCCTGTGTATGAAGAACTTCTGGATGGAACTGGATTGCATATAGGTTCTTTTCTGAACACTCTGCTGCTGCCACTGGACAGTCTGCTGTATGTGCAATTATCTTAAATCCTGGAGCAACCTGTGAAATGTAGTCAAAATGGCTCATCCACACGATAGTCTTTTCTGAAACATCTCCAAATAAAGCACTGCTCTTATCAACAAATGTCTCTGTCTTTCCATACTCTCTTACTGGAGCTTTCTCAACCTTGCCACCAAGAACGTGCTGCATAAGCTGAGCACCATAACATAATCCAAGCACTGGAACACCAAGTTCAAAAAGCTCTTTAGTACAAGTAGGTGAACCTTCTTCATAGCAGCTATTCGGACCACCTGTAAGGATAATTCCTTTAGGGTTCATCGCCTTAATCTGCTCAAGAGGTGTTTTGTAAGAATATATCTCACAATATACGTTACATTCACGGACACGACGTGCAACTAACTGGTTGTACTGTCCGCCAAAGTCAATAACTATAACCTTTTCCTGATTCATATTGTCCCTTTCCTAATCATAAGTTTGCGTTGAAGATGTATTTTATGTGCATTTCTATACTTTAATCAACCAATCATAAAAAATATCCAGACACAATATGCATATATATAACATATACATATATAATATATACATATAACACACATATATTAATTAGATATTTTACATAACAATTTTTTATATCAATCTACAGCTTTTATTGTCTTATATTTCTTTCTATTGCTTTTAAAGTATATATCAGTATATATAACACATCTACAACTCATATATACATTTATTATAGTAAACAAGCAGTATAATGACAAGCATATTCTTCAATCTTTATTACAATCCCATACAACACAACCTCCTATTATTAATCTGTTGTATGCTTATACCGCTTAATTTCAGATTTATACAGCTTTATATTTCCATAAGGAACTCGTCTACATATTTCCTCATATCGTCAAATTCTGCATTAACCTCAGGTACATCAGACTTAAAATCCAGCAGTTTATATACATAACCTTGTTCCTTGGCCTGTCTATAACTTTCTTTGTATACAAGTTCAAAAAGCAGTGATATATGCCCTACGATATGGTCAACAGCACTCCTTCTTACACTTTTAAGTACTGTTTCCTTCTTATAAAAGCTCTCAAGTACCTCTTTTGTTATAATTCCATTCTTAAGTTCCTCTGTTGTTACATCATATATAATCTCCATAGGAATATCCGCATTCACCTTAAATATGTCAACCTTATCCGCATCACGCAGTATATCACAAAACATACGCTGTCTTTCGGTGAGGTCTTCTTTTACACGATACTTATTATGCTGTCTTATCGCCAGTTCAAGAAGTCCTGTATCTTTATTGTGGTACTCATTATTTTTTATTATCTGCTCATCATCGACAGTCGTTGCATCATTATTAACTAAGAATTCTTTAATTTTCCGTTCTTCCTGACAATAATCAGACTGATTATACGATTGTGCAAGCTCACATTCTTCATAATACCCTTCTGCAAACTTCCTTATAAGACATTCCTTAAACAGCAGATCTGCCCCGAATTCTGCATGGTCTACTGACTGGGCATCATTAAATGTACCGAAACGCCTTATCTGCTCAAATCTTCCTATATCGTGTAACATTCCAAGAAGCCATGCAATATCTACATCCGGTTCACTTAAGCCTAATGATTCTGCAATTCTTTGACACAGTCCTGCTACTCTGTAGGTATGATCTATCTTAAGCTTTATCTTTTCATCTGATGGGTCATAATTTCTTACATACTCTGCAAATGCATTGATAACATTTTTCCTGTTAATAACTGGTTTGTTAATACTTTCCACAACATTAATAAGTCCATTAAGGTCAGCACATACCATATATGTAAGTTTCCTGATATCATCATCTATTGCTATTGTATCAGGAATATGAACAACTCTCATATCTGCCGCATATCCAGCCTTAATGCCATTAATGCTGTCCTCAACTACTACTGCCTCTGACGGATTTACGCCTATTGCCTTAGCCGCACGAAGGAATATATCTGGTTCTGGCTTTCCATGTTCGACTTCATCTCCATATACAACCGCATCAAGATAATCCCACACTCCTATTTCATGAAGTGTTTTCTCAGCACTTTCACGCCTTGTTGATGTAGCAACTGCACACTTTAATCCATTATTTCTTATATATTCAAATATATCCTTTACGCCCTTTTTAACAGGAATACCTTCTGTTTCCCTTATCTTGTATACATGCTGTGTTCTAAGCTCCTTCGCTTCCCAATAATCTATCACACCCTTGTAATAATCATCAAAGAACTTGCAGCAAAGCTCTGCCGGAGCACCCTTAAAGCTGTCTATAAGCCACATGGGCATATCCACTCCAAGCTGCCCTGCCGCCCATAGCCAGCCCTCATTAGACTGTCTTTCTGAATCTATAAGAACGCCATCCATATCAAATATAATGCCTGATACCATTTTTCTTCTCCTAGCAATCAAATGTCGTATTTTTACACTTTATATTATTTAAAGTAACTATAAAAGATATGTTTTTATAATTTATAACGCTGACCAGCACCTGCAATTTTCAAATTTGCCAATTTAGAGACTTTAAACATCTTCTATCATTGAACTTTCATCCACAATGCCGTCATCTGCACCATCCTTATAAATACTTCTTAACATACTGTCCCGTATAAGACTTCTTAACCTTGGCAACCTCTTCTGGTGTACCCTTTGCAATAACTGTACCACCTCTGTCGCCGCCTTCTGGTCCCATATCTATAATATAATCGGCTGTTTTGATAACATCAAGATTATGCTCAATAACAACAACAGTGTTACCGCCCTCTGCAAGCTTATGAAGTATATCAACAAGCTTGTGGACATCGGCAAAATGAAGTCCTGTTGTAGGTTCATCAAGAATATATATAGTCTTTCCTGTACTTCTTTTAGAAAGCTCTGTAGCAAGCTTTATTCTCTGTGCCTCTCCACCTGAAAGCTCTGTAGATGGCTGTCCTAACTTAATGTATGAAAGTCCAACGTCATTAAGAGTTTCTATTTTCCTTCTGACTGATGGCACATTTTCAAAGAAATCAACTGCATCCTCAACTGTCATATCAAGCACGTCATATATGCTCTTTCCCTTATACTTTACTTCAAGTGTTTCCCTGTTATAACGCTTTCCATCACACACTTCACAAGGCACGTATACATCCGGCAGGAAATGCATTTCTATCTTGATAATACCATCTCCAGAACAAGCCTCACAACGTCCTCCCTTTACATTAAAGCTGAAACGTCCTTTGTTATAACCTCTTTCCTTAGCATCTGTTGTTGAAGCAAAAAGATCCCTTATCATATCAAATACGCCTGTATATGTCGCAGGATTAGAACGTGGAGTTCTTCCTATTGGCGACTGGTCAATATCTATAACCTTATCAAGCTGCTCGATTCCTGTAATATCATCATGGTCACCAGCGATACATCTTGCACGGTTTAAAGACTTAGCAAGGTGCTTATACAGAATTTCATTCACTAGGGAACTCTTTCCTGAACCCGATACACCTGTTACACATGTAAATACTCCGAGTGGTATATCAACATCAATATTTTTAAGATTATTCTCCCTTGCACCCTTAACAGTTATCCAGCCTGTCGGCTTTCTTCTCTTAGCCGGCACTGGAATCCTGATTCTTCCGCTAAGATATGCACCTGTAAGTGAATCCTTGCATGCCATAATATCAGCTGCTGTTCCTGTCGCAACAACTTCTCCTCCATTACGTCCGGCACCCGGTCCTATATCAACAATATAATCTGCGGCACGCATAGTATCTTCATCGTGTTCAACCACAATAACTGAGTTACCAAGGTCACGCAAATGTATAAGTGTCCCAAGCAGCTTGTCGTTATCTCTCTGATGAAGTCCGATACTTGGCTCATCAAGTATATAAGCCACACCAACAAGTCCTGAACCTATCTGTGTCGCAAGTCTTATTCTCTGTGCCTCACCACCTGAAAGCGTACCTGTTGCTCTTGATAATGAAAGATAATCAAGTCCTACATCCATAAGAAACTGTATTCTTGCCTTAATCTCCTTAAGTATATCTGCACCGATAAACTTCTGTCTGTCTGTAAGCTCAAGCTCATCTAAGAACTTCTTTAACTTAACAATAGACATATCCGTTATCTGATATATATTCTTATCTGCTATCGTAACAGCAAGAGATGATGGCTTTAATCTCTGTCCGTGGCAGGATTTACAAGGTCTTATGCGCATGAATTCCTCATACTGCTGCTTTGCACTGTCTGAGTAAGTTTCCCTGTATCTTTTCTCCATATTATGGATAAGGCCTTCAAATGCTATATCGTATTCTCCAACGCCTCTCTGGCCTTTGTAATGCACTTTAACACTCCTGCCATTAGTACCATTTATAATCATATCCTTAATATCATCTGGATAATCCTTAAATGGTGTTGATAAACTGAAGTTATATTCCTTTGCAAGTGCACTCATAATAGCCCTTGAAAAGCTGCCCTCATCCTTTACAGACTGCCATCCCATACCAACTATAGCTCCCTCATCGATGCTTAATGAATCATCTGGTATAAGAAGCTCTGCATCAAAATTCATTGTATAACCAAGTCCGTAACAATCAGGACACGCACCAAATGGATTGTTGAACGAAAAGCTTCTTGGCTCTATCTCATCTATGCTTATGCCACAATCCGGACACGAAAAGCTCTGTGAAAAGTTAATCGGCTCACCGTCTATAACATCAACTGTCATAAGTCCCTCTGCAAGCTTAAGTGCTGTTTCTATTGAGTCTGTAAGTCTTTTGTTAATTCCATCTTTAACTACAAGACGGTCAACAACAATTTCTATATTATGCTTCTTGTTCTTATCAAGATTTATCTCATCTGTAAGCTCATACATATTGCCATCAGCAATAACTCTTACATAACCACTCTTTTTAGCCTGTTCAAAAAGCTTCTTATGTTCACCTTTTCTTCCTCTTACAACTGGAGCTAATATCTGTATCTTTGTTCTTTCTGGAAGCTCCATAATAGTATCAACCATCTGGTCTACAGTCTGCTTGTTGATTACTTTGCCACACTTTGGACAATGTGGTGTACCTATTCTTGCATATAATAATCTGAAATAATCATATATCTCTGTAACAGTTCCAACTGTTGAACGTGGATTTCTGTTAGTTGACTTCTGGTCTATGGAAATAGCTGGTGAAAGTCCTTCTATGCTCTCTACCGCCGGCTTTTCCATCTGTCCTAAGAATTGCCTTGCATATGAAGATAATGACTCCATATATCTTCTCTGGCCTTCTGCATATATAGTGTCAAAGGCAAGACTTGACTTACCAGAACCAGACAGACCCGTAAGTACTACAAGACTGTCCCTTGGTATATCTACATCAATATTTTTAAGATTATGCTCACTTGCACCTCTTATTCTTATATAATTCCTGTAATCGCCTTTTTCCATATTCTATTTTCTCCGTTATTTCTTCTTTCTTAATCCTTAATCGTCTCAGGTACATAAAGCTTTTTCTGTAATCAGCAACTGCTTTTTATAATTCTGACTGCGTAATATTGCTTTTGAACTTATAGCCTCACCTGGTATAATAGCTATTAATTCTATCTGCCTGACTTCTTATCCTCATAAATATACTTATTAATCTCGATCATCTTATCACGAAGCATAGCCGCCTGTTCAAAGTCAAGCTCTGCTGCAGCCTTACGCATATTTTTCTCAATCTGCTTCTTAACCTTTTCAAGATCTTTAATGCTCATAGATTCATAATCTACCTCAAGCCTTCCATTTGAATTATCTGCTTCTGCTGCCTTAGATATACTTATAAGATCTCTTACTGCCTTCTTTATAGTCTGAGGGGTTATTCCGTGTACCTCATTGTACTCCTGCTGTATCTTTCTACGTCTTTCCGTCTCAGATATAGCCTTTTCCATAGACTCTGTTATAGTATCTGCATACATAATAACGTGTCCCTCTGCATTTCTGGCAGCTCGTCCTATAGTCTGGATAAGTGAAGTCTCTGTTCTTAGGAAGCCCTCTTTATCAGCATCAAGAATAGCCACAAGACTTATCTCCGGAATATCAAGTCCCTCTCTAAGCAGATTAATACCAACAAGCACATCGAATCCATCAAGTCGCATATCCCTTATAATCTTCTGTCTCTCTAGTGTATCAATATCCGCATGAAGATACTTGACTCTTATTCCGACTTCCTTTAGATAATCTGTGAGATCCTCTGCCATTCGCTTGGTAAGTGTAGTCACAAGTATCTTATTCTTCTTCTCAACTTCCTTATTAATCTCACTTATAAGATCATCTATCTGACCCTCTATTGGTCTGACTGTTATCTCTGGATCAAGAAGTCCTGTAGGTCTTATAATCTGCTCTGCCCTCATAAGCTCGTGTTCTTCCTCATACCTGCTAGGCGTAGCAGATACGAAAAGCATCTGTGATATCTTGCCCTCAAACTCCTGAAAATTAAGCGGTCTGTTATCCTTAGCTGAAGGAAGCCTGAAGCCATAGTCTACAAGTGTCGTCTTTCTTGCCTGATCGCCTGCATACATTCCCCTTATCTGTGGAATAGTAATATGTGACTCATCGACAATAATCATAAAATCATCTGGAAAATAGTCCATAAGAGTATATGGTGGACACCCTGCCGGAAGCCCTGCTAAATGTCTTGAATAATTCTCAATACCTGAACAGAAGCCTGTTTCCTGCATCATCTCTATATCAAAGTTCGTTCGTTCTTCTATTCTCTGTGCCTCAAGAAGCTTATCCTCACTCTTAAAATACTCTATTCTCTCTGCAAGCTCTTTCTTTATATTCTCAATCGCCTTTTCCATCTTCTCTTTTTCAACAACATAATGTGAATTAGGAAATATAGCAACATGGTCAAGGTTACATTTAACCGCACCGGTAAGAGAATCAATCTCGCTTATCCTGTCTATCTCATCACCAAAAAACTCTACTCTCACAGCATCTCCACTGGAAGCTGACGGATATATCTCTACAACATCTCCCCTTACCCTGAATGTTCCTCGCTTAAAATCCTGGTCATTGCGCATATACTGTATATCTATAAGCTTTCTTATCATCTCATCTCTGTCTTTTTCCATACCTGGACGAAGTGAGATAACCATATTCTTATAATCAATAGGTGCACCTAATCCATATATACATGAAACTGAAGCAACTATGATTACATCATTTCTTTCAGACAGTGCCGCTGTTGCTGAATGTCTTAACTTATCTATCTCGTCATTAATCGAAGAATCCTTGGCTATATAAGTATCGCTCTGTGGCACATAAGCCTCCGGCTGATAATAATCATAATAAGAGACAAAATACTCTACTGCATTCTCAGGAAAGAACTCTTTCATCTCAGAGTACAGCTGTGCTGCTAATGTTTTATTATGACTGATTATAAGAGTAGGCTTCTGTACATGCTGGATAATGTTTGCCATAGTAAATGTCTTACCAGAGCCTGTAACTCCAACTAAAGTTTCAAACTGATTACCTTCATTAAATCCTTCTACAAGTTCCTCTATAGCCTGGGGCTGGTCGCCTGTTGGCTCATATGGGGCATGTAACTTAAACTCCATAATGCCATCTCCTTCCTGAAATAAGATTCACACAAAACATTTCTAAAAAAAGACAAAGTCAATATTTCATAGTATGCACTTACATGCTTAATTCTACTACAAAAAATAGACTTTGTCTATCTAATACAGAACATCTGTTCCTATTTTATTAGTGGATAATCCATTAACATTCCTTTTATAAACAGAACATTTATCTGCACCTGTTATTATATTTCGTTTTCATTCAGTATCATGCAAGGCCTGAATACTACTAACAATACTAACAATACTAATAATGCTAATAACAATATTAATAATACTGACAATATTAATAATAATACAGCTTAATTCATAACTGCCTTCAGGCTGTCTATGGCTGCGTTAAACTGTGTATCCTCATCAGCATTCTTATCAAATTCCACAACAACATCCGGGGTAACACCATTTCCATGTATATCCTGTCCCTTAGGTGTAAAATACTTGGCTATTGTAAACTTAATTGCACTTCCATCGGTAAGCGGCTTTAGTGTCTGTACAATACCCTTTCCATATGTCTGTGTTCCAACTATGATACCTTTTTTGTAATCCTGTATAGCACCTGCAAATATTTCTGAAGCACTCGCACTATTTCCATTGACAAGTACTGCAAGTGGAATATCCAGTTCTTCATTATCACTATCGCTGTATTCTTTTCTATTTCCTGCCTTATCTTCTGTATACACAATAAGACCATTTGGAAGTATATATTTAAGCATAGTAACTACAGTTGTAAGCAAGCCTCCTGGATTATTTCTTATATCTATAACTATCCCTTTAGCTCCCTGCGCCTTAAGGTCTTCAATAGCTGCCTTAAACTGTTTTGCCGTAACACTTTCAAACTGTGAAATTGCTATATATCCTATGGAATCATCTGTCATTGCATAGTTTACAGTCTGGATTTCAACTTCGTCCCTTACCACTGTATACTCGCATGTAACCCCTTCTCTTACAATACCAAGTCTGACTGTTGTACCTTTCTCACCTTTGACAAGTGCAACTGCCGAGGACAGATCCATATCAGTAACATCTGTATCATCTACTTTGACTATCCTGTCTCCAGTTCTTAATCCAGCCTTATATCCTGCACCATTATCATATACATCTACAAGCAGGATTCCGCCTTCTTCACTTAACTGACAGACAGCTCCTATTCCGTAAAATGTACCATTTGTAGTTTCCTTAAGTTTATTATACTCATCAGCTGTATAATAAACAGTATATTTATCTCCATAAGAACTAAGATAAGCTTTATATATGTTATTCTTGGCCTTTTCCTCATCAACTTCGTCAAAATAGAAAGAATCCAGGACAGAATCTATAGCATTCAGCTTAGCCTCAACCTCACTTCCTATTCCACTTCCATCTGTAACTGCATCTGACTGGATATATACATCACCATTAATACCTATATGAATATATCCCTTCTGTATACACACACCAGCCACACTTACAACAATTATAACCATTACAAGAAATGCAGCTACTATACCAAGCAGCAATCCATTCTTAAAATAATGAGACCTTTCTCTTTTTTTCTCATACTTTGCTGCTTGTTCAAATATGTTATCTTCATTTGCTGCTATCTGTTCTTTTGTATGGATTGATATATCATCTTCCTTATTATCCATAACAACCTCCATTATCATATAAATGATGTCGGGGGCAAAAGCCCACGACTTTGATACCTACGAATTGCTCCGTGCTACGCACTCCCACAATTCTCCCCAA
>OGIR01001819.1_pt1 | contig 10535 bp, 8 predicted proteins | sample 1571831 | NCBI WGS metagenome assembly OGIR01 (sample SAMEA2582124, study PRJEB24529) | metagenome | biome: Human gut stool | place: China | collected 2011 | reverse complement strand
CCCATCCTGCCGGATATCGGCATGTTCGCCTCGTTTGACCCGGTGGCGCTGGACCAGGCCTGCGCAGATGCCTGCCTTGCCGCTGCGCCGCTGCCCAACAGCCAGCTGGGCCAGAACCTTGCAAAGCCAGGCTGGAACTGCCACCACGATAACTTCAAGGACTCCAACCCGAACATCGAGTGGAAGGCAACGCTGGAACAGGCCGAAAAGATCGGCATGGGCACCCGCCGGTACACTCTGAAAAAGGTCTGAGATAACGCAAACCGTGGCTCGTTCTGTTTGCTGGACTTAATATTCGCTGGACGCCGGGACGAGGGCGTCGATGACGTCCTGCAGGGCCTGCCAGTTCTCTTCCGAGCAGTCGGGCAGTTTTTTGGCGTTCAGACCGGCATCCTCGATGCGGCCGGTCATGCTGGACGTGTCGGTCAGCAGGGCGTTGGCGTCCTCCTTGATGAGAGGCCAGGCGTCTGCAAAGCTGTCCTGCTCATCGGTGGAGAGGCTGTCGTACCACTCGGTATAGGCGTCTTCGATGACATCGGTGGTCTGCATGGCCAGATTGCCGTTCTCGGCCCAGCTCAGCAGGGAATCCGCCGCGATGACCGACTTCAGCGAGCAGCCCGAAACGCCAGGGCCCCAGCCCAGGCAGGGCGCAAAGGCGTCCTCTGTGGAGGCGGGGGAGAAGATGGAGTTGTCGCTCTCATCCAGATTCGGGGTCAGCTTGCCGGTGTTGGCCTGCGTCGTGGAAGAAGGGATGCTCTCGCTGGAAGCAGCGGAGCTGGACGACGAAGCGGCCTCGCCGCCGTCGGTTCCGGACGAAGTGCTGCATCCGGCCAGCAGGCAGGCGAGCAGGGCTGCACACACCAGCAGGGAAAGGATACGGTTGCGGATCATAGCGTGTTCCTCCTTTTATCGGTTCCCGGTCAAAGCCGGGGGAGCTCTTGGTACAGTTCTAGTATACTGTTCCGCTGCGCGGTTGTCAATTGTCGTGTGCAGGACGAATTTCAACCCGCCCTGTGCAAAGTGTACAAACTTTGACAGTAATTTTTGCCTTCGGGCAGGATTGACAATTTTTGCGCTGTCTCGTATAATTCATTCGTAAAATAAAATGGGCTGGCCGGTGCGCCATGCCGGAAAGGAGGACAAACAAGTGCAGAAATTCCTGCAAAAGCTCGAAGGAGTCTCGCAGGCGCTTCTGGACCCGCTGTCTTATCTGACGGCGGCGGGCCTGTTGCTGGTGGTGGGGGCACTGCTCACCAGCAGCCCGCTGCGCCAGCTTCTCCCGGTGCTGAACTGGACGCCGATCCGCCTTGCGGGCGGGCTGCTGTACAACAGCATGATGGCGATCATCAACAACCTCAGCATCTTCCTCTGCGTGGGCATCGCCGCTGCGCGCACCCGCACCGAAAAGCAGGAGGCCGCACTGCTGGCCCTCATGGCCTATCTCGTCTTCCTGACGGCCAACCACACGACGCTGGAGATCCTGGGCCGCCTGGCCGAGGCCGACGGCCTGACCGGCCTTGCCGCCACGGGTCAGACGAGCATCCTGGGCGTCCAGGTCATGGACACCGGTGTGACGGGCGGCATCCTGCTGGGCTTTGCCGCTGCGAAGATCTTTGACCGCACCTGCGAAACGCAGTTCACCGGGCTTGTCACACAGGTGTATTCGGGTCTGCGGTGGTCGTTCCTGTGCATCACGGCTTTTGCGGCGGCGTTCGGGATGGCGGTCTGCTTTGTCTGGCCGCCTCTGCAGGAGGGCATCCGCGCCATGACGGGATGGATCGCAGCTTCGGGCCATGCGGGCATTTTTCTGTATGGCTTCCTCGAACGGCTGCTCATCCCCACCGGCCTGCACCATCTCATCTATATGCCGTTCCAGTTCTCGGCGCTGGGCGGTTCCATGACGGTGGGTTCGGTGACCTACACGGGGGCCTATATGGTCACGATGGCGGAATACTCCTATGGCCTGCCCCTGACCGATGACGTCGTCTGGATGTACACCGGATTCACCAAAACGTTCGGCTATCTGGGCATCGCGGCGGCGTTCATCCTCACTGCCAAAAAGGAGCGCCGGAAGCGCACGGCTGCGGCCATCCTGCCGCTGGCGGTCACAGCGTCGCTGGCGTCCATCACCGAACCGGTCGATTTCCTGTTCTGCTTCGTCTCGCCGGTGCTGTGGGTGCTCCATGCGGCCCTTGCAGGCGGCTTTATGGTCCTGCTGAATGCGCTGCAGGTCCGGGCGTTCACCTCCAACCTGCTGGGTTCACTGGTGTTCAACCTGAGCGCCGCCCCGCAGCAGACGCATCGCGTCCTGCTGCTCTACCTGCTGGGCGTTCTGGAGATCCTGACCTATGCGGTGGTCTTTTCGGCCATCATCCGTGTGTTCGACCTGCCCACGCCCGGCCGGGCACCGGAGCGGGAAACAGCCGCGCGGCAGATCGACCCGGAAGGCATCCGGCGGCTCCTGGCGGCGCTGGGCGGGCCGGGGAATATCTGCACGGTGGACAACTGCTTCACCCGGCTGCGCATCACCGTGAAAGATCCCGACCGGCTGGATACGGCGGCGCTGCTGGCCATGCCCCATAAAGGGCTGGTGCAGGACGGCCCCTATTTGCAGCTGGTCTGCGGCTTGCAGGCAGCACAGGTGCGCCGGGCCGTGGAGCAGGAGCTGGAACAGTGTGCGGCGGTCTGAGTTGCTTTTTGGAAATGCAAGGGATATAATTGGAACGAACCTCTCCGTCATCGCTGCGCGATGCCACCTCCCCTGATAGGGGAGGCATTGGCAGTCGGATGAAACTTGCTGGATACGCCAGAGGCTCCCCTATTAGGGGAGCTGGCGGGCCGAAGGCTCGGCTGAGAGGTTGAGAATAAAAGAAACAGAAGGAGAACCCAAGATGCAGAAGTTTGAACTAGAGGGTCTGTTTGATTTTTTGAACAAAGGCGTCAGCGCCTTTCACTCTGCCGCAGCAGCAGCGGCCATTCTGGAGGCCAACGGCTATGAGGAGCGCCCCGAAAGCGCAGCCTGGGAGCTGGTGCCCGGTGGAAAATACTACACCACCCGCAACGGTTCGGCGGTGCTGGCCTGGCGGATGCCCAAAGGGGAGCTGACCGGCTGGCATGTCACGGCCAGCCACAGCGATTCCCCCACCTGGAAGATCAAGGAGCTGGACGGCGGCAAGGACGCCGTGTTTGCCCGCGCCGAGACGGAGGGCTACGGCGGCATGATCATGCCCACCTGGCTGGACCGTCCCCTGAGCGTGGCGGGCCGCATCCTTGTCCGGACGGAGAACGGCGTGAAGAGCATTCTCGTCCATCCGGACCGTGCGCTGGCCTGCATCCCGAACCTCTGCATCCACTTTGACCACGAGGTCAACAAGGGGAAGAACTACAACCCGCAGGTCGATCTGCAGCCCATCTTCGGCGCGGCCGGCACCACCCTGCGGCAGGTGCTGGCCGAGGAGGCCGGCGTCCGGGCCGAAGACATCCTCGACAGCGACCTCATGCTCTGCACCTGTGAGCAGGCCGTGCGCGTGGGCCTGAAGGGCGAGTATTTCATGTCCGGCCGCATCGACGACCTGGAGTGTGCCTACACCACTCTGTGGGGCTTTTTGCAGGGCCGCGGCGAAGAGGAAGGCCGCGGCGACATCTGGGTCATGTTCGACAACGAAGAGGTCGGTTCTTCCAGCCGTCAGGGCGCACAGGGCACCCTCATGGCCGATGTGCTGGCCCGCATCGAAGAAAAGCTGGGCGTCACCCGTGAGCAGAGCATCCGCGCCTGCACCAACAGCCTGCTGCTGAGCGCCGACAACGGCCACGCCACCCATCCCAACCACCCCGAAAAGAGCGACCCTGCCAACCCCGTCGTGATGGGCGGCGGCGTCCTGCTGAAGTATAATGCCCGCCAGACCTATACCACCAGCGGATTCACCGGTGCAGCCTTCACCGCCATCTGCCAGAAGGCCGGTGTGCCGGTGCAGTTCGCGTCCAACCGCGCCGATGTTCCCGGCGGCTCCACGCTGGGCAACCTGCTGGGCCACCAGATCCTGATCCCGATGGTGGACATCGGTCTGGCCCAGCTGGCGATGCACTCTTCCATGGAGACCGCCAGCTGCATCGACGCCGAGTACATGGCCAAGGCCGTGGCCGAATTCTATAACACCCCCATCTCTCAGCCGAAGGATGGCGAGTGGAAGCTGGGCCTGTGAGCCCGGTCGTTGGGCGGTTTGCCCCCAGCCCCAGCGGGCGGCTGCATCTGGGCAACCTTGCGTGCAGCCTGCTGGCCTGGCTGAGCGCCAGACATGCGGGCGGGCGCATCGTCCTCCGCATCGAGGATCTGGACGCGGAGCGCTGCCCCCGGAAATACGCAGACCTGCTGGAAGAAGACCTGGCCTGGCTTGGCCTCGTCTGGGACGAGGGCGGGAGCCGGGGCGGCCCCCACGGCCCCTATTACCAGAGCGAATGCGCAGAGATCTACACCCGCGCGTATCAGATGCTCGAAGCGCAGGGGCTGGTCTACCCTTGCTTCTGCTCCCGCGCACAGCTCCATGCGGCCAGTGCGCCCCACACCTCGGACGGAAATGTCGTCTATCCCGGCACCTGCCGGGATCTGACGCCTGCCCAGATCGCGGAAAAGCGCCGGGTCAAGGCACCGGCCTACCGGCTCAGAGTGCCCGATGAGGTCATCACCTTCCGGGATGGCTGCATGGGCCTCCACAGCGAGAACCTGCTGCGGGACTGCGGCGACTTCTACCTTCGCCGGGCAGACGGCGTCTTCGCCTACCAGCTGGCCGTCGTCGTGGACGATGCCCGGATGGGCGTCACCGAAGTCGTGCGCGGGGCAGACCTGCTCTCCTCCACGGCGCGGCAGCTCTATCTGTACCGTCTGCTGGGCCTGACGGCCCCGCGGTTTGCCCACTGCCCGCTGCTGCTGGCCCCGGATGGGCGACGGCTGTCCAAGCGGGACGGCGACCAGAGTCTGGAGAACCTCCGGGCAAAATACACCGCCGAAGAGATCGTGGGAAAACTGGCCTACGTCTACGGCTTGCAGGAAGAACCTGCACCCCGCACACCGGAGAGCCTCGTGGCAGACTTTTCATGGGAAAAAGTCCCCCGGCACGACATCTGCCTGCCGGAAGGATTGTTTTAAGCAGCAAAAAAGCACCTGCGGCGCAGGTGCTTTTTTTGCTGTATGAAGTTCAGGGATTCTGCAAAATGCGGTACTCGCTCCGCTCCAGCGAAGTGGCGGTGCTGTCCACTGCCATGGCCAGCAGAATGCCCATGACCACATCGATGCAGCTGTGCTGTTTGAGCAGCACGGTGGAGGCGATGATGGACAGGCACAGCACCGCAGACGCCGGGCGCATCCAGCGGCGGCGGGGCTCTTCAAAGATGCGGCTGCGGTAGTAGGCCATCATCAGAGTGACCGAGTTGAAGACATGGATGGACGGGCAGACATTGGTGGCAGTGTCGGTGGAGTAGAGCAGGCGGACGATCCGGGCGAAGATGTCCGAACCGTAGACGCGATAGGGGCGGAGGTCCAGCCCGTTGGGGAGGATGACATAGACCGCCAGCGCGATGGTCATGCCCGCAAAGAGCGGCAGGCAGAGCCGCCAGAAGTCCGCGCGCGGGGCCTTCCACAGAAGATAGAACAGGGTGAACGGGATCCAGATGAACCACGCCAGATAGGGGATGACGGCATACTTGCAGAAGGGGATGAGGTCATCCAGATGGCAGTGGACCCAGACTTCCGGCACGGTGATGTTGACTTCGAGCCAGTGGAACACCGAGAGATAAAACACAAGATAGAACGCCATGAACCAGATGGGATGGCGGGAAAACCAGTTTCGCATGGAACACACTTCCTTTGTTTGGAGTTGGAAGGCAGAGCCTTCTTAAAGTTCTTAGCAGCGTATCATTATACGCCGGTCATCGCGCAAAAACAAGCCCTAAACAGGACAACTTCTCTAAAATATCTGTGAAAAATTTGTGCGACATGGGAAATTCGAGGGGGAGAACGGCTCCGGAACCGCCCTCTCTGAAAGGAATACGATCCAGAACCGGATCTTCCTGCAAAAGGGTACAAAAAAACCAGCCGCTTGCGCGGCTGGCCGGGAAAACAGATATTACCAGGGGATGGCAACGACTTCGGTCTCAGCGGGGTCGAACCCGATATCGCTGGCGTGGGAAATGAAGAAAGAGCTTTCCCTTCCGGATGGAATGGGAGTCGTAAGCAGGACAAAGTCAGAAGAAACGACTTTGCCGTTCTTTTTCAGAATGACCGATACACGGGTGCGGTTGCAGGTGTATTTGCTCAGATTGCGCACCGTGCCGGAAATGACCGTATAGTTCAGCCCGGAAGTCGTAGAATGGCCCGTTACGACAGCATGAAGGTCGGAAGAACGGACATTCTCCGCAGAAGGCTGGAAGCTGGAAGCGGTCGTGCTGGGCTGTGTGTATGCCGCGCTGGCCGGAACGCCCTTCTTGCATTTGCAGGTATAGACAAAGCGGACCGTATCGCCCGGTGCGATGGTCTGAAGCATGAAATACGTGGTCTCCTGCACATTTCCGGCAGCATCCTTCAGGGTGAGGTCGACACGTGCACGGGAAACGCTGTATGCCGTATTGGGGTTGGTCGCCCGGAAAACACAACGCGCAACGTCTTCACCGGCTGCATCGTGATAAGCACTGAACGATTCCATCACAATGGACGGCTGCAATTTCGGGGCGGAGACTCCGCCGCCGTTGGAGTCATCGGGTTCGGTGCCGGAGTTGGTGCTGCCCGAAGAAGAGCCGTTGCTACCTTCGCTGCCGCCCGGAACATCGGGCGTCGGGCCGCAGCCGGTCAGCAGGCAGCAGAACAGTGCCAGCGTGAGCAAAAGTGCGGTCAGAGAGTGTTTCATCAGAGCGCCTCCTTTTCATCCAATCGTTTCCTGCTTTCTATTCTACACGTTTTCGGGCAGGAAAGCAATCCGGAAGCACAGGCTCAGATGACTTTCTTTTCCAGCCAGCTCCCCTTGAAGAAGCGGATGGCAAAGAAGAGGGAGCGGAACAGCCAGTCCAGGAACATGCCGCCCCAGATGCTGAGCAGATTGCCCTGATGCAGGCCCAGGACCATTAGGTAGCAGAAACCCACCCGGAACACCCACATGGAGAAGACGCTGACCGTCATTGTGAAGGTGGCGTCGCCGGCGGCGCGGAGGATGTTGGGCAGGGTGAAGCTGGACGGCCAGATGAACAGCGAGATGATATTGAACCAGACCATCACCTGCAGCGCCATGGCGTTGGACTCCGGGGAGAGGTTGAACCAGGACAGGGTGATGCGGTTCAGGAAGAAGAAGGCCGACAGGTTCATGATCCAGGCACCTGCATAGGCCACCAGCAGGAAGCGGCGGGCGTAGTGTTTGGCCTGCTCTTTTTCGCCTGCACCCAGGCACTGGCCGATGACGGTGAGCACCGCCATGCCGACCGCGTTGGCCGGAACATTCAGGAAGGTGGTGATGTTGCCCGCCACGGCGTTGGCCGCAATGGCCGAGGTGCCGAGGGTGGACGTCAGGCTGGAGACCGACAACTTGCCGATCTGGAACATGCCGTTCTCGATGCCGGCCGGGATGCCCACCCGCAGGATGCGGCGGATGAGGGGCAGGTCGGGCTTCAGATCGGTCAGGTGCTCGATGCGGAGCAGGCAGCCGGGCTTTTCCAGCAGGTAGATGACCGCAAAGCAGGCGATCATCCGGGAGACAAGGCTGGCCAGCGCGGCACCCATGACGCCCATCTTAAAGTGGAAGATGAGCACGGCGTTGCCGCCGATGTTCACCACGTTCATCACCAGACTGGACAGCATGCTGATCTTGCTGTTGCCCTGTGCGCGGAAGAGCGCAGCACCGGCGTTGTACACACCGATGAAGGGATAGCTCAGCGCCGAGAGCAGGAAATACGTCTCGGCGTAGCGCATGACGTCGGCGTCAATGGAGCCGAAGATGCCCCGCAGGATGCCGTGCCGCCCCACCGCCACCACGGCGGCGACCACGGCGCTGAGCGAGATCATGATGAACAGGATCTGGGCGGCGGCGGCCTTGGCGTTCTTCGGCTCCCGGTGGCCGATGTACTGACTGGCAACGACGGCGCCGCCGGTGGCAAGCGCGCTGAGCAGCTGGATCATCAGCACATTGAATGAGTCCACCAGGCTGACGCCCGAAACGGCCGCTTCGCCGACCGAGGAGACCATCAGGGTATCGGCCAGGCCGATGGTCACGCTGAGCGCCTGCTCGGCGATCAGCGGCAGCAGCAGGGCGATGAGCTGTTTGCGGGTAAACAGCGGCTTGGTTGTTGTGGTTGTCATAGTTCCTCCTCTTGCTCTGGGATGTCATGGAACTAAGCATAACGCGGAATCGCAGGAAAATCAAGATGTTGTATCCAAGATTCTCGCAAAATTTTAAGAAACAAAGTGCCGTCGGTTCCCTTTACCCCTGCGGTGGGATGTGATAGAATGAAACCGGACTTCTGTGTGCAGCACAGAAGAAGGTAAATGAATGAACGATTCCATAGAGAGAGGAAAGATTATGCCAAAGGCAGCCCATAAAGTCGTGGTCATCGGGCACCGCAACCCGGACACCGACTCCATCTGCTCCGCCATTGCGTATGCGGAACTGAAAAACAAGACCAGCGACCTTGTCTGCGAGGCGCGCCGCGCGGGCCGGATGAACCAGGAGACCGAGTTCGTCCTGAAAAAGTTCGGCGTGACCCCGCCCCGCATGTGCACCGACGTCAACCCGAAGATCCGGGATGTGGATTACCGCGAGATGCCCGGCATCCCCGGTGCCACCAGCCTGCGCCGTGCGTGGGAGATCATGCGCGACCAGAAGATCGACACCCTGCCCATCACCAGCGCAGAAAACGATCTGGAGGGCATCATCACGGTCAAGGACATCGCGACCGCCAACATGGACGTCTTCGACACCGGCGTTCTGGCCAAGAGCAGGACCAGCTTCCGGAACATCCTCGAAACGCTGGGCGGCACCATGGTGGTGGGCGACGAGAACGCCGTCTGCACCACCGGCCACATCAAGATCGGCACCGCTACCCCCGAAATGCTGGAAAGCAATGTGGAAAAGGGCGACATCGTCATCCTGACCAACCGGTACGAGAGCCAGCTGTGCGCCATTGAGAAGGAGGCCTCCCTCCTCATCATCTGCAACGGCTCCAAGGTGGGCCACACCATCCAGCGCATCGCCGACGAAATGGGCGTCGCCATCATGACGACCCCCTACGATACCTACGCGGCCGGCAAGCTCATCAGCCAGTGCGCCCCCATCTCCTATTATATGACCCGCGAAGACATCCTGAAGTTCACCCTCGTCACGCCGGTGGCGGATGTTATGCGCGTCATGGCCAAGGTGCGCCACCGCTATTTCCCCATCCTCGATGAAGAGGGCAAATACTGCGGTATGGTCAGCCGCCGCAACATCATCGCCCTGCGCAAGCGCCGCATCATCCTGGTGGACCACAACGAGGCCACCCAGGCCGTGGAGGGCTTCGACCAGGCGGAGATCCTGGAGATCATCGACCACCACCGCATCGGCAGTCTGGAGACCAGCGGCCCGGTCTACTTCCGCAATCAGCCGGTGGGCTGCACTGCCACCATCATCACCCAGATGTACGACGAGAACGGCGTGGAGATCCCGGCCCAGACCGCCGGTCTGCTGCTGGCGGCCATCCTGTCGGATACGCTGGTCTTCCGCAGCCCCACCTGCACCCCGGTGGATGTGGCGGCGGCCAAGCGTCTGGCCCAGATCGCCGGTGTGGACATCGACGAGTTTTCCACCGAAATGTTCGAAGCCGGTGAAAAACTGGACGGCAAAACCCCCGAAGAGGTCTTTTTGCAGGACTTCAAGGTCTTCATGTGCGGCGATATCCGCTTCGGCGTGGCGCAGGGAAGCTACATGACCCGCAAGAACCTGCTGGCCGCCGAAAAATTGCTCAAACCCTACCTCGAAGAGGCCCGCAACAAGCAGAATGTGGAGGATATCTATATGCTGCTGACCGATGTGCCCAAGGAGGAGAGCGTCGTCATCTGCGCAGGACGCTATGCCGCCGAGGTGCTGTCGGACGGTTTTGAGACCCAGCCCGCCGAAGACGGCAGCTGGACCCTGCCCGGCGTTGTCAGCCGCAAAAAGCAGTTCATCCCCGCCATGATGAGCGCATATCAGGAACTGTAAAGCCCCGAATAAACACGAAGCCCCCCGGAAGCCTGCATTCCGGGGGGCATTGTGTTGAGTGGGAGTTCAGCCTGCGATGCCTTTTCCATTTCTTTATAAGAAGCATAACACAAAATCGTGGTGAAATTGTGTAAATTCGGGACAAATTTTCACAGCCTGCGGCGGCTCGTGTGCAGACCGTTCCGGAAGATGCGCCCGGCCACCGGTTGAGAGGGCCTGTTTTTTGTGGTACAATAGAGGCGGAAATTTGCGAAAGAAAGGATCTTTTGATGCAGCTGTTTGAACTGGTCTCCCCGCGTCTGTTCCGCCCGCTGGCGGGGCCGA
>OGIR01001801.1_pt1 | contig 10638 bp, 13 predicted proteins | sample 1571831 | NCBI WGS metagenome assembly OGIR01 (sample SAMEA2582124, study PRJEB24529) | metagenome | biome: Human gut stool | place: China | collected 2011 | reverse complement strand
CTCGTTCTCTCAAATCTTACGCACCTCCTAGAAACCTTTTTCATACGTTAAAGTGAAGAATCATGCATGTTTATACACTTTATCAAGATGTGAATTACATGATTTTACAGCAATCAATTCATGAGCAATATGCTCATACCGTTTTGTTGTTTCGATACTCTCATGTCCCATAAGAATACTTAAATCGTAAACACCAGAAGTATGACGTTCCTCCAAGTTATCCAGTATGTAGTGTGTAGCGAAATTATGGCGCAGACCGTGAGAGGAGAATTTAAACCCTAATTTCTTTTGCAAGCGATAAGTAAAAAGCTTTACTGCATTATGGGATAAGGGCGAACCATCTTTGTTGGTAAAGACAGTAACAGTCTGATACGGGCATAACGTATAATAGCGGCTCAGCAGGTCAAGAGCAAGAGAGCCGATAGGAACAAAGCGCTCTTTATCACCTTTACCATACACTTTCATACATTTACTGAAGAAATCGACATCAGATCGTTGCAGTCCGCATAGTTCACACTGACGGATACCACAATCCAACATAAGAGCAACCATAGCACAATTCCGGGCAGTAATCCATGGTACAGGAGATTTGATAGAATCAAAAATCTGCTGAATTTCCTCATCAGAATAGATATGCGCCTTTTTCTTAGGAGCCTTAGGAACCTTAATTTTCTTAGGTTCGAATGATAAGCCATACTCATCTGATACCCAACGGAGAAAGATCTTTGCGTTACGTATATAAGTTGATACAGAAGCTTTTGAAAGAGAACGACTGCGCAGATCTATAGAAAACTGCTGTATGTCCTTAAATGTGAGCGAATCAGTATTCCTATCAGAGCCGAAGTAATCAACGAAAATATGCAGCATGTTATGATAACTATCAATAGTTTTATCTGTAAGTCCTTGCGCACGCTTGCTAAAAATAAACTCATCATAAGCTTCCTGTATTGTCATAAGATACCCCAATCTATTTATTGATACAAATATTCTGCATGAAGTCGAGACTATCAGTCATAGCTGTTTTACAGAAACCGTCCTCATGCTCAAAATCCCATTTAATAAAATCGGGATTGCAATCCTCAAGCCGGAATAATAACTCAGCTTTTTTCAGACCTTTACTACAGTAATAACACCGTTCACCGCAAGAACGGGAAAACAGTTCTTTTGTAACATACTTAGTTATGTATTTACATACGGCTTCGTGATTCTTTATAGAAGATAAAGAACAGAAACCGAATTTTCTTGCATACATAGGAAAATCAAGATAACCATTCTTGTTTGTTTCCAAATGTTTAGAAAGAATACCAGAAATCAAACCATGCATATGCCAAGCGCCGTCTTTATGCTGTTCAGGAATAAGAACATATGATATTTTTGAATGATGAACCGTATTATAATTATTGATGAACTTTCCCAAATCTTTGATGTAAGCCTTGAGATCGTAACGATCATACTTATCTGGAGAAATTGTAAGAGTTATGAAATAATCCCAGTGATTACAATATGCATACTCAAAAACTTTTGACTTTGCCCGGCTAATGTTATTTGAAAGTTTTACATCACTAACAAGTTTATTGTTACTTTCAGGGATAAAATCAGAAACCTCTAAAACTGAAACCCAAGAACCATCAAACGGACTTTGTATTAGTCCATCGTACTCATCACGCAAATATTTTTCATAGCCTTTTTTCCGAACTGACTTGCACCATGTTACTTTATATTTATCACCATACTTCTTGATATTTACAACACCCGAAGAGCGAATAAGAGAAGAGGACAAAAACAGAGACATAAGACCTCCAAAATCAAGAACCTAGTAATAAATGATACTTAGTCAAGTAATAGGGGCGGCTACCGCCGAAGCTATAACAGATGAGTGGCAGGGCATAGCCGCCGCGGTCTCCGCCGCTGGCGGGCTTATGCCCATCTGTGCACACGATCGATCAATAACAACCATCCGAATAATCTGGACAATCCCATCCAGATACTCACGGACAGGAGAGTTTACCAAAAAATCAGAATCAGAGATAAGGAACGAGTCCAGAGCTTTTTTACAAACGAGGTACTCAGTAAGTAATTCATTCATAGGCTGTATTTCATACATGGAATACAGATGTTCCGGACTGTATGAATCTATGAATATATCAACAGAACTGATTGCCATACAACACACCTCCAATAAATGCATAATGATTGACGAGTTACTAAAGGACAGTTACCAATGCACTGACAATAACCGCTTGAACAAGAAATACTACCATGATACAATAACGAGTAATACTACAGGTGAAACAAAGTGGGACTAAGGTAGTACTACCTATAGATAATATAACACAGGTCGTACTACTTGTAAACTACTATTGTACTACTTTTTTTAGAAAGGAATATCATGCCGTCAAAATTGCCAATAATAAAAGCCAATACAAGCGATGAAAACATAATCAAAATGAAATATATCGCAAAGTGGAACAAAAGAAGCCTCGCGAAAGAACTGGAATATATCGTAGAAAAGCATATAGCAGAGTTCGAGGAAGAGCATGGAACAATAGAAATAGACTGGATGTCACCGCAGGAGATAGTACAGGATATAAGTGACAGAATTATCGGGAATCCACCATATGAGCAGAGTGAAACAATTAAAAAAATAGCAAAAGCTGTGACCGATATAAAAACAGATAAACAATAGACGCGCAATCACATACCCGCCAGGTACTGGCAAGCTCAAGGGGCAGGATGTAATCAAGAGGACAAGGCGGAACTGCGTTCCTTATGTCCTCTTGCTCACATTATGCCCCTATTGGTGGTGTCAAGTGTTGCCCTACGGCGTCTCGGCGCTATCGCGCCTTGCCACTTGACACCGAGCTTGCTAAGCAGTCTTATGCCGCTTTTCATAATACTCCAACAAAGCAACAGTAATAATTCCAGACATCGAAGTATCATATTTTTTACTTTCATCTAATAATCTAATATAAATATTCTCTGGAACGCTGACGGACATTTTATGTTTCCTAAAACGCATAAGTTACCTCCTCAAAATGTCAATTTTCTATATAAGCTCCTGTAAGACGTTACAGACTGTTTTATAACTTCAATGGGTTTCTAATAGCTGAATCTTTAAAAGTCTTATCGCGCCGCTTAGAATCAACCTCACGATAATAAGAGAGTAGAGCATTTAAAACAATAGTGGTTTTAGGAACTCCATAAACCTCCGATTCTGTATTTAAACGATCATAAATGATAGCAGGAACATACAGAGACAAGCGCTTCTTTTCAACTTTCATATAACAATTTCCCTCCTGTTAAGTAATTTACTGGACAATATATGCTTTGGGGATAACTACATAATCATACAGGATTTTCGAAACGATATCCACAAATTCATCTTTGCTCACCGTATCCTCAATATAGGTTGCATCTGATAACTTCAAATAAATTTTACTGATTAAATCTACTTTTTCCATAAAAACCTCCAATAATATGCCTTTTAATCAAGTTGTCCGGGGTTCGAATCCCCGATGTCTCATTAAGTTACGGAAGCCGAGAGGTTTCCGTTTTTTCGTATTCTAAAGTTTGCTAAAAAAGAGGTTGCTGCACATTCACACAGCAACCTCTTTTTTAGGTTAAAGTATATGTTGTTGAAAGTCGAAGATCAGTTTGATTTTGTCGGAATGAACTGTGCAATGCGTCCGGCGAAATCAGCGATATTCTGCGTCTGAAGGATCACACGGCCAGGACCGGTAAGCTTTGTGAGGAAGAGACCTTCGCCGCCGAAGAAGATGTTTCCAAGGCCTTTGATCGTCTCAACTTCATATTTTACGGTTTTCTCGAACGCAACGACATTTCCTGTATCAACTTTGATCACTTCGCCCGGTGCAAGCTGTTTCTCGACAACATCGCCGTCGATTTCGAGAAAGACCATTCCGGAACCGGAGATGGATTCAAGGATGAAGCCTTCGCCGCCAAACAGTCCGGAAGTAAATTTCTTTGTGAAGGTGACATCAAGATTTACAGAATCCTGTGCGCAGAGGAATGCACCTTTCTGGCAGATCATGCCGCCGTTTTCTGCCGCGTCGATCGGAAGAACCTGACCAGGTACAGTTGACGCAAATGCGATCGTGGCACCCGGAGCATCCGCACGGTAGGTAGCCATAAACATGGATTCACCGGCAAACATGCGGCCAAGACCTTTCATAAATCCGCCGCGTGTGTTTGTGGACATGGAAATCCCTTCAGACATCCAGGACATTCCGCCGGACTGTGTGTACATGGTTTCGCCTGGAGCATCAAATTTGATCTCAACTGCAGGGATAGTTGTGCCAATAATTCTGTATTTCATAGGATCCTCTCTTTCTGGCGTATTGAACGATGAAAATACGCTTGTATTGCTGTATCCAAAAGATACACAAGGGTGAATAAATATATTATATCATACTCTGCCGATAGTTACAGAAGAAATACTGGAATGAAATTTACAGTGAAAAATCCTGTTTATGAAAATAACAAAATGATAACATGTTTACAGTTTCCTTAAATATGGGGGTGCTCGCTTGTGTGAAAAAATTATGGATGATAGAATATCGGTAACAAGTTCAGTGACAGGCGAGTTCAGTTTTGGAAAAAGAAGGTGGCAAGGTGAAAAAGATTTGGATGATGACGGCAGCTTTAGGACTGGGAATCTGGCTGACAGGGTGTTCGCCGGCTTTTGTTCCGGTAGAAGATCCGAGTGAGCCACAGACAGAGGAACGAAATAGTCCTGAAACGGAAAAAGAAGATCAGAGGGAAAATCTGGCCTTTCAGCCACTTTCGAAGGAAGAACGTCGGTGGATCGTAACAGAATTGGAATCCTTTGATGGAGATCATAAATTTTCGGATATGGATCCGGAAAAGGCAGCATCCTGCGGCGGAGAGATCCGGGATGCGTATGATTTTGTTGGACGGGAGACGGAAAATGGTTACGGGTATGTCCTGGGATTTCGAAAAGGCAAGGAGGATCCGCTGAAAGATCTCAGCATTTACAGCATTGATGATGTGATCGAGGCTGAAAAGTGGAACGAGGACGAAAGTATTTTTGAAAAAGTATATACTTTCGAAAATGTTTATGAAATGTATTACACGGAAGCAAAGGATGTTCTGTTTTTTGTTCCGAGCGGAATGGAAGAACCGGAAGAACTCAGAAAAGCGTTTACATATAGCCTCTGTGACGGTGACGAGGGGGTCCGGTATCTGGAGACTGTAAAGGAGCGCGGTGTGCGGATGTCACCACCGGAGGACGGCGGATATCTTACCGTCCGAAGATTTGAAGCTGCAGAGGTACTGGAGGAATATATTCCTTTGACTGAGAATCAGGAGAAAGAGATCACCGGCTCGGATGAGATCATTGATCCGGTAATGTATGGAATAGATGGGATCACATATGCGGCAAGCCAGGAAATTTATGAGTCAGAAAACCCGGATCCGGATGAGATCACGGTTCCGGCATTAAAAATAGCAGAGGAAAAATGTGAATTTCAGACGGTCGGAACGGAAGACATGAAAGAAATTACAAGTGCGGAACTTGAGGTGATCCCGATTTCCAAAGAGCTGGAGAAAGGCTTGGAGAGCAAAGATTCTGCTGACGTGGAAGCTGACTCGGAAGTCGTGGGAATATCCGAGACGCTGCAGGATCCGGAATTGTTAAAAAGGCTGGAGGAGATCCTGTCGGGGGCATCTTTTGATGAAGAGAAAGACTGTCCGTATAACGGGATCCTGACGCTTACAAAGGCGGATGGGACACAGATAACGGTGAGACTGGCATCGGACGGATGCGATTCGATGGCTTACGGCAGCTACGGCTTTTATCAGGCAGCCGGGGGTGAAGTCGCAGAGATCTGGGATATGTTTCCGGAGTTGAAATAGGATACCTCGGCAGTGCGCTGGGATATGAGATCATGAATTGGCATCAGCTCGACCTAATTTTTGCGAGTGTTGTCATGGGATTTGCAATTCTCACTTCATTGGAAAAGGATAAGTGATCAGTCAACAAATTTTGATTATATGAAAAACAAAAAATTTGGAGGATTATCATGAAAGAGAACAGAAAATTATTGAAAGAAGTGCTGAAGGACATCCGGCACGATATGACGGATGAGGAAGTTTTGAACCTTTTAGCAGACAGTAAGATTTCAGTCAGTCCTGAAAAAGAGAAAGAAAAGTACACGCTCGGGCAGCGGGCAGCTGACACAATCGCAAAATTTGCAGGCAGTTGGGCGTTTATATTTTCCTTTACAGGTGGGCTGATCCTGTGGATGGTCATCAACACGATTCTTGCGTCAAAAGCGTTTGACGCATATCCGTTTATCCTGCTGAACCTTGTCCTGTCCTGCGTTGCAGCCATTCAGGCACCGCTGATCATGATGAGTCAGAACCGACAGGAGGAAAAAGACCGCCGGCGTGCTGAAAACGATTATAAGGTAAACCTGAAGACTGAGATCATGATCGAAGACCTCTACGATAAGGTGAATGCAATTCTTATCAGACAGTCGCAGATTGAGAAACTTCTCTCGGAGCAAAAAGAGAAAAATACTTTATAATGAATGAGGATGCGAATTTGACGGGCAATTTCCAGTTCGTTTGCAGGCAGATGGGAAAGAGGAGAATAAAAATTTTGAATTACAGAAAAGAAAAACAGCCGGGACTTTTAGAACGGCTGACAGAATATGCGGGATCGGATGCGTATCCATTTCATATGCCGGGACATAAAAGACGGGAGATTCCGGATGGGATCCCGGGGGGATTTCCGGACCCGTATGGGATCGATATCACGGAGATCGATGGGTTTGACAACCTGCATCATGCGGAAGGAATTTTGAAGGACGCCATGGATGAGGCGGCTGCGATCTACGGGGCGGACCGGTCCTGGTATCTTGTGAATGGGAGTACATGCGGGATTTTAAGTGCAGTTTTTGCGACTACGGAAAACGGCGGAAAGATCCTGACAGCGAGAAACTGTCATAAGGCGGTGTACCATGCGATCTACCTGAACCGGCTGGAGGCGGAGTATCTGTATCCGGAGGAGATCACGGAATTCGGGATCAATGGAGGAATCCGTGCGGAGGACGTGAGAAAAGCGCTTGAAAAGGATGCGATGCGCTGTGCGGGAAATTCGGGGGATGTGAGAGGAAAAAACACGAAAATCCAGGCAGTGCTCATCACATCCCCAACCTATGAAGGCGTGGTGTCGGATATCCGGGCGATCGCGGATGCGGCTCATGAATACGGGATCCCATTGATCGTCGATGAGGCGCATGGGGCACATCTGGAGTATGCAGATCAGTGTCACAGCTTTCCGAAATCGGCGTTGGAATACGGGGCTGATATCGTGATCCAGAGCCTTCATAAGACGTTGCCATGCTTTACACAGACGGCAATCCTGCATGTGAAGGGAAAGTTTGTGGATCAGGACAGAGTTTCGAGGTATTTGTCCATGTTTCAGACGTCCAGCCCGTCATACCTTTTTATGGCTGGGATGGAGCGGTGCATCCGGTATATGGATGGGGACGGAAGAAATGGGATGGTCCGGTATGAGGAAAGACTGGAGCACTTTATGGAGCGGATGGAAGGACTTCAGGTACTTGAGGTCCTGGACCGGGAAATCTGTGGGAAATATCGGACTGTGGCCGGATGGGATCCGTCGAAGATCGTGGTTTCCACGATGCGCGCAGAGGATTTTCACGGGGAAGAGCTGGCGGAGACACTGCGGAGAAAATACCATCTTGAGATGGAGATGACAGCACCGGAGTATGTGATCGCGATGACGTCGCTGATGGACACGGAAGAAGGATTTGAGCGGCTTGGAACGGCGCTGCTGGAGATTGACGGGGCGCTGAGACACTGCGTGGAGTCTGAACAGCAAAAAGAAAAAGGTGAGTCAAAGGGAAAAAAAAGATGTGAGACTCCAGAAGCCACGGAATCCAAAGTTTCGCACCCGGTCAGGAGAACGCTCATCTGCGAGGCAATGGATGCCGATACGGAGCGCACAGCGCTTCAGGATACGGTCGGAAAGGTATCTGCGGAGTTTGTGTACCTGTATCCGCCGGGAATCCCGATCATCACACCGGGAGAGGTCTTCACGGATGTGATCGTGGAGAAGATCGTGGCGTACAAGGCAGCAGGACTTCTTGTCCAGGGGCCGGCTGATCCGGATGCGGACGTGATCTTAACATGCCAGACGCCAGGGCTTGTTCATAAAGGATGCTGATGAGTATGCTGCTGGGGAAGGAAATCGTTAGTGATTCAATTATTTTTCCAAGCAGGAACAGGAATTCTTACATCGTATAAGTGGAGACGCGGATCCCGTGAAATTATCGAGCGAGGATGGAAACAACGGTTGCACGGGACCTCTGATTTTGATACAATGAAAAGATAGAACCTGAAAAATGGTTGTAAAAGTTCGATCGAAAAGTCTTATCTGACTGGGATAAAAATTATAATACAGAAGGCTGAGAGAAACAAATGGGCAGGATATATTATCTTCTTGGAAAGAGTGCGACAGGAAAAGATACACTGTATAAGGAAATACTGAAACGGAGACCAAAGCTGCGGACGGTGACGATGTATACAACAAGACCGATCCGGGAAGGCGAGACGGACGGAGTGGAATATTTCTTTACTGATCGCGAGGAGCTGGAGCGGCAGCTGGCTTCCGGAAAGGTGATCGAGTCGAGAACTTATCAGACGATCGCCGGTCCATGGACTTACTATACGGTGGATGACGGGCAGTTTGATGTTGCCGACGACGAGTCCTGTCTTATGATCGGGACACTGGAATCTTACGAGAAGATGTGTGCCTATTTTGAAGCGGGAAAGATGGTCCCGGTCTATATCGAGGTCCCGGACGGGATCCGGCTTCTAAGGGCCGTCAAACGCGAGGAAAACCAGAAAAGGCCGAATTATCGGGAAGTCTGCCGGAGATACCTTGCAGACGAAAAAGATTTTTCAGAGGAAAATCTGGAACGCCTGGGAATTACGAAGAGATATCAGAACACGGATATGGAAATGTGCGTGGAAGAAATCCTAAGGGATTTGGATAAATAACTTTTTATAGGCGTTATTTTGTGGTAAGATAAAATGGAAACACCGTTAGCGGGAACAGTTAAATGTTCTGTTCGAACCGGGAAGCTCCGGCGTAAAAAGCACTGCCGGAACCAACAGGATGAGGAGGGATGCGGCTATGTCAGAAGAAAAGATCATGGGATTTGAAGAGATCCTCGGGAATGAGATGGTGAAAGATCACTTTAAAAAGGCGATCCAGAACCATAAGATCTCACATGCTTATATCCTGACGGGAGAAGCCGGCATGGGAAGAAAATCGATCGCGAATGCGTTTGCGATGACGCTCCTGTGCGAGAAAGGCGGAAGTGAGCCGTGTATGATATGCCATTCCTGCAAGCAGGTGATGAGCGGAAATCATCCGGATCTCATCTATGTGACGCATGAAAAGCCGGGAAGCATCGGCGTGGATGATGTGCGGGAACAGATCAACGATACGATCATGATCCGTCCGTACAGCAGCTATTATAAGATCTATATCGTGGATGAGGCGGAAAAGATGACGGTTCAGGCGCAGAACGCTTTATTAAAGACCATTGAAGAGCCGCCGTCCTATGCGGTCATCATTCTGATCACGACAAATCAGGAGGCGTTTTTACCGACGATCCTCTCCAGATGTGTCCAGATGAAGTTAAAGCCGCTTAAGGATTTCACGATCAAGAGTTACCTGACCCAGAATCTCCATATCGCGGAGAAGGATGCAGATATCTGCGCTGCATTTGCGAGGGGAAATCTCGGAAAGGCGATTCATCTGGCTTCGTCGGATGAATTCAAGGAACTTTTCCAGAAGGTCATGGTTCTCGTGAAAAATGTGGGAACTATGGATATTTCGATGCTTCTGGATTGTATCCGGGAGATGAAAGAGCAGAACTTTGATATCGGCGAGGTGCTGGACTTAATGCAGCTCTGGTACCGGGATGTGCTCATGTTCAAGGTCACGAAGGACATGAACCTGCTGATCTTCAAAGATGAATATAAAATGATCAATGAGACGGGAGAAAAAGTCGACTATGCCGGTCTGGAAGCGATCCTTGCGGCGATCGACACAGCGAGAACACGTTTGAACGCAAACGTAAATATGGAATTGGCGATGGAATTACTCCTGCTGACCATGAAGAACCCGTCATAAGGAGCAAAGAATGACGAAAGTAATCGGGATCCGCTTCCGGAAAGCGGGAAAAGTATATTATTTCAGCCCTGGTGAAAATGAGATTAAAACAGGCGATCATGTGATCGTCGAGACGGCCAGAGGCGTGGAGTACGGATATGTGGTGCTCGGAACTCATGAGGTGGAGGACGGCAAGGTGGTTCAGCCGTTAAAATCCGTGATCCGCATGGCAACACCGGCGGATGAGGAGACGGAGCGCCGCAACAAGGAGAAAGAAAAAGAGGCGTTCAAGGTCTGCGTTGAGAAGATCAAGAAACACAACCTCAGCATGAAACTCATCGACACGGAGTACACGTTTGACAACAATAAAGTATTGTTCTACTTTACGGCAGACGGAAGGATCGACTTCCGTGAGCTGGTAAAGGATCTGGCGTCCGTGTTTA
>OGIR01001800.1_pt1 | contig 10639 bp, 9 predicted proteins | sample 1571831 | NCBI WGS metagenome assembly OGIR01 (sample SAMEA2582124, study PRJEB24529) | metagenome | biome: Human gut stool | place: China | collected 2011 | reverse complement strand
AGCACATGGACGAGATGGTATCCCATGTGCCGGAGTGGTTCGCCGGGGTCAACCCAGATGTGGTGGTGTACGAAGCCTACTCGGATGACCCGAATACGGACAAGGCGTTTGCGGACTTCAAAACGGACACAAGCGACCGTCTGAAGCTGCTGTTCTGCATCGACATGCTCAACGAGGGCGTCCATGTGGAGGGCATTTCCGGCGTCATTTTGTTCCGTCCAACGATTTCGCCCATTATCTACAAGCAGCAGATAGGGCGTGCCCTGACCGCTGGGGATAATACAACGCCGCTTATCCTAGATGTTGTCAACAATTTCGAGGGCTTGACCAGTATTTCCGGTTTGCAAGGCGAGATGCAGGAGGCGGTCCACCGGCTCTATGCCAACGGTGAGGGCGATAGGATCGTCACCGAGCGATTCGAGGTCATCGAGCAGGTGCATGACTGCCGGGTGCTGTTCGAGCAGCTGCAGGCGAGCCTTTCGTCCGGTTGGGAGCACTACTTCTCCGAGGCAAGCATCTACTATGCGGAACACGGCAACCTGAATGTCCCGAAACTGTATACCACGCCCGGCGGTCTGAGCCTTGGCGTGTGGCTGGTCACTCAGCGTCGTGTGCGCGAGGGACAAATTCAAGGCATCCTGACCGAACAACAGATTCAACGGCTGGACAGCATCGGCATGGTCTGGGGCAACCGGAAGGAAATTGCGTGGCAGCACGGATTTGAGGTCGCAAAGAAATACCACGACACCTACGGAAACCTGATGGTGCCCGGCAAATACACCGACCCGGATGGTTACCCCTTGGGGCAGTGGATCATCAAGACCCGGCAGCAGAAGCTGAATGGACGCCTGAAGGAAGAACGCATCGCACAGCTGGATGAGATCGGCATGGTGTGGAACATTTTCGATGCCAAGTGGGAAAAGGCTTATGCGCTGGCTGCGGCCTACTATGAGGAAAACGGCAACCTGAATATCCCGCGTTCCTATGTGACAGCGGCTGGTGAACGGCTGGGACAGTGGGTTGCAAGCCAGCAATGGGCGTACCCGAAAGGAAAACTGACGGACGAACAGGTCGAACGGCTGAACAGAATCGGGATGTACTGGGGCAACCGCAATGACCGCCAGTGGAACGAGGGATATCAGGAGGCGAAGTGCTATTTTGATGCCCACGGCAACCTGAACGTCCCGGCAGAATATGTGTCGCCGGGCGGTTACAACCTCGGAAATTGGGTCAAGCGGCAGCGGTATACCCGTCATAATCCTGAAAAAAGCTGCGCTGTTCTGACAGAGGAAAGGATTGCAAAGCTGGATGCCATCGGGATGCGGTGGGAGAAAGCGGATTCGAGGCCGCGCCGGTTGGAACTGGCGCAGGAACCTAAGAGGGAAAACAGAGACCTGAATGTTTCGGCTAACCACAAAACGGGGGAGGATATCGGTTTGTGTAGTTAATAGCGCGACCCAAAACAGCTGCGGTGGGTCGGAGAATTTGAGTGAGTCGTAAAAAATCTAAAGGAGTTATTGGAGAGGATTATGTCAAAGTTTCAGCATGATGTGATGTTGAAGATCGTAAAGATCTTGAACGTTCTGATGATCGAGCTGCCGTTTGCGGCCTGCTGGTTCCTGTACTACTCGCACCAGACCTACGCAAATCTGGCATGGAATGGAAATCTGGCGATTTTGAGCCTGTTTTTCCTTCTGTATATCATTTTGGGTAAGGTCTACGACGCATTTTTGATGTCGATGCAGCGGATCTCGGAGCTGGTGTACAGTCAGATCCTTGGCGCGATGGCAACCGATGGTATTTTGTACATCGTGATCTGCCTGATGTCGGCAAAGTTCTGCAATCTGTTGCCGGGCATTGCGGCAATTGTGGGGCAGCTGGTGATGGCTGCGGTATGGGCATCTTGTGCACATAAATGGTACTACAAGACCTTCCCGCCGCAGAAGACCGCAGTTGTCTACGATGTACGTCATGGTATGGAAAAGCTCATCAACGAGTATGGTCTGAGCCAGAAATATGACGTGCAGGTTACCCTGAGCGTATCGGAGTGCTTGGCAGACCTGAGCATTCTGGACGGCATGGAGACTGTTTTTATCAGTGGTGTTCACAGCCATGAGCGCAACATTATCCTGAAGCACTGCGTAGGGAAGGGCATCACTATGTTCGTCATCCCCCGTGTTGGCGACGTTATCATGAGCGGCGCATGGCCGATGCACATGTTCCACCTGCCCATGCTGAGGGTCGGGCGTTACATGGCAAGTCCGGAGTTCTTGTTCATCAAGCGCACGATGGACATTGTGATTTCGCTGGTGGCACTGATCATCCTGAGCCCGCTGTTCTTGATCACAGCTATTGCAGTCAAGTCCGATGGTGGCCCCGCCTTCTACAAGCAGGTTCGCCTGACCAAGGACGGCAAGCAGTTTGAGATTTTGAAGTTCCGCTCTATGCGTGTGGACGCAGAAAAGGATGGCGTGGCACGTCTTTCCACCGGCGACAAGGATGACCGTATCACGAAGGTCGGTCATATTATCCGCGCCTGCCGCCTGGACGAGCTGCCTCAGTTGCTGAACATCCTGAAGGGTGATTTGTCTGTTGTGGGCCCCCGTCCGGAGCGCCCGGAGATCGCCGCACAGTACTGCGAGGAGATGCCGGAGTTTGCGCTGCGCCTGCAGGCAAAGGCTGGTCTGACTGGTTATGCACAGGTATATGGAAAATATAATACCACCCCCTACGATAAGCTGCAGATGGATCTGATGTATATTGCACATCCCAGCCTGATCGAGGATTTGAAAATCATGCTGGCAACCGTCAAAATTTTGTTCATGCCGGAGTCTACCGAGGGCGTAGCGGAAGGTGCGACTACGGCGATGGGGCAGGAGTAAACACGTCGATTTGACGGCGATAAAAGAGTTTTTTAACTGGTATGCACGACAATTATTTGTAGAAATACTGGGTTTTGGCAAGGCGAAGGTTCCACACTTTTTGTGATGAATCTGAGCTGTTTTGCAATAGTAAAAGAGGAGCTTATCGGATGAAAAAATACGCAATTATCACGATGGATGTTGAAGACTGGTATCATACATATTTCCCGGAGGCAAATGTAGACCGTTCTATTTCGCTTCTGGACGGTTTGGACGTGGCACTGGATATTATGAAAAAGGACGATATCCACGGCTCGTTCTTTGTTGTTGGTGAGATTGCGGATAAGCTCGCAGATAAGCTCCGTGAGATGGACAAAGAAGGCCATGATATCGCAGTTCACAACTGCCAACATCTTCGCCCTGTAACGATGACTCCGGACGAGTTCCGCAGCCAGTTGCTGGAGGCAAAGCAAAAGATCGAGGGAATTCTTGGACATCAAGTTCATGGTTACCGCGCACCAAGCTTTGGCATTGACGATGAACGGCTTGACATTGTGCGAGAGTGCGGTTTTAAGTACGACTCCAGCAAGCTGAAACCGCAGAAGAGTGCCAAGTACGGTGTGCTGAATTTGAAGGACTTTAATGAAACGGTTCCTTGTGTTCACCAGACTAAAGGCTTTACGGAGTTTGAGGTCAGTACTGAGAAGATTGGCGATATGAATATGCTCCTTGGCGGCGGGTATATTCGGATGCTACCGTGGTTCTTTATGAAGCATATGACCCAGAAGTATTTGGACTCTGGTAAGCCCTATGTGATGTACATCCATCCGATTGATTTGTCACCGAAACCTATGCCGAAGGTGGAGGGTATCAGCTTCGACCGGTATCTTCGTACACATATTGGCCGCCGCCATATGGTTTGGCGTTTCAAGAAGGTAATTGAGATGCTCAAAAAGAGTGGCTACGAGTTCGTGACTTTTGAGGAACTGCTGAAAATCTATCCTAACGAAGAATGAGGCAATAATGGATTCCATTCATGTTACGAATTATGAGCCGAACATAGGACTGGGGCTAAGGATAGCACTTGTGACCGATATGCACAGTATGCCATACGATGAGTTACTGATGCTACTCACAAAAGAATGTCCCGATGCGATTCTCCTCTCTGGCGATACTTTGGAGCGACACGAGGAAGGAAAAAGTGAATGGAACTTTCTATCAATGGAACAGTGGCAGTTTCTGCCGGAGATGAAAGGCCCAATGGTTAGTCTGATGCGGGTGCTGGATCGTCTGGTCGAGCATAAGGGGATTGAAGCTGAAGAAGAGGAAGACCTCGGCTTAGCGTTTCTCCGAGATATAAGCAAGCTGGCCCCTGTATTCATGTCGGTCGGAAACCATGAATGGTATTTTACCGCTGAAGATGAGAGATTCTTCGTAGACCGCAATATTACAGTTTTGGATAATGCTGATGTGCAGGTGACTATTAAAGGTAAGAAGCTGCGCATCGGTGGATTGTCCACTCGCTATGATTTGGATTGGTTAGAGGAGTATGCACGAAAAGAAGGAACGAAAATTCTTCTGTGCCATCATCCAGAGCATTACAAATACAAGATTAAGGACAGAAAAACAGACACCTTCGACTTGGTTTTATCTGGGCATTACCATGGAGGGCAATGGCGCATTGGTAATGTTGGTGTGTACGTGCCAAGGATTGGACTGATGGTTTCAAATGTCCGTGGGCAGTTTGGAAAGCACATTATCAGCGCAGGCGTTTCAAATACGACCCGGTTTCCAAGATTGGGTAATCCGCGGGAACTGGTGATGATAAATATTTGAGGAGATACGGGAATGGACAGTAGATTTGCGGGAAAGAAAATCCTCTTACTGGATGGTTTGACGAGCCAGTGCTTGGAATATACAAAAGCCTTCAATGGTCTTGGCTGTGAGACCACGGTGCTGTGTGATGACCGGTTTGATACTTGTTATGCATCGAAGCGCCCTAAGCATAAGATTCTCGGAGTGTCGAGTGTCCGTGACTTGAAAGGAACGGAAGAATGGATTCTGAAGCTGGTCAAGTCTGGTGAATACGATGTGGTCATCCCGTTTACTGAGTATTCAGCTACTATTTTGTCTCACCATAAAAAGGAATTGAGCACCTATGCACACCTGATAGTTAATGATCAGGATGTGTTTGATTATGCTCAGGATAAAAATAATGTCATGAAGGTCTGTATGGAAAATGATTTGCCTTGTCCGATGACTATTTATGACGCTAAATCCGTAGACGATATCCTTGCTTCTAATATCAAATTCCCAATTATCCTGAAGCCGAGCCATGGTTTTGGTTCACATGGATTTCACAAGGTTGGAACTAAGGAAGAGCTTGCCGCCTGTGTTAAGAAGTTTGAAATTGACGTGTCCGAGATGGTTGTACAGGAATATATCCCTCAGGAAGGCTTAAATGTTGCAGATAATTTGTTTGTTGATAAAGAGGGAAATACGAAAAGCGCATTTACCTATGCGAGTTACCGATTCTATCCCATTGATGGCGGCTCAGGCGTGCTGAACGAAACGATTGACCGCAAGGATATCCACGATATTTCCACGCAGCTGGTAAAGAAAATGGGACTGCATGGCCCTGTGGGCGTCGATATGATAATTGATGCACGGGATGATACGCCCAAAGTGCTTGAGGTAAACCTTAGACCGATTGCCTGTGCAAAGCTGGGCTTTCTGTCTGGAATCAATGCTGCACAGCAAATAATGGAAGACCTGTATGCTGACGAAGTGACGCCGATGCAGCAGTATAAAACAGGAATCAGAGTACGGCGTTCACAGATTGATTGGATGTGGTTTATCAAATCACCAAATCGCTTTAAAACAAAGCCATCATGGTTTGACCGCAGGAATACTGTAGATCAGCTGTTTTCGTGGAGTGATCCGGGACCGTGGTTTGCATTTTTTATTTATGGTTTCAGGAAATTTATAAGAGAAAGATAAATAATGTGACTTAATGGAGTAATTGAATGAAGAAGATACTAATGGTGACAATGTCTGAACATACAAGTTTTCAAGACGGCGTATTTAGTATGTACGAAAATCTAAAGGATAGATATAAGGTCACAACATTGACAATGAAGAACTCGGATTATCCAGCTCCAAGGAATAGAGATAATTTGTTTATTGATGCTCCCAAAAGGCCGGGAATTACTAAAGACACATTCAATGTTGTGCGTATTCATCAAATGATGAAAATGATTCGAAATACGGATTTTGACGTTGTCTATTTTGAATCATTCCATGTGTGGAATTATCCGATTATGCTCTACTGCAAGAATAAACACATCCCTGTGGCACATGCAATCAATGATGTGGTTCCCCATGCAGGTGATAAACATGCAAGGATTAATAAGACAATCAACAATTTGACAGCTCGATTGGCGAACCGGATTATTTTAAGAAGTGTCGATGGTTATAATAATGCGTTGAAACAATATCCGCAGTATAAGGATAAACTGCACAAGGTTGATCTCTGGTATTCCTTCCCCAAGTATTCCAAACCAAAGGGAAAGAACGTTCTCTTTTTCGGGCGAATGAATCGGTATAAGGGTATTGAGTATTTGCTTGAATTGGTAAAGCGGACACCGGATATTCAATATGTTGTCGCTGGTAAGGCGGATGACAGCGTGAAAGAGACGATTGATGCATTAAAAAAACTTCCTAATGTGAAGCTTGACGAAGGTGTGATTCCCTACGACAAGATGCATGACTATTTTTACAATGCACGCTGCACGATTCTACCATATGAAACTGCAACGCAGTCCGGTGTAGTGCTTGATGCATATAAGCATTCTCGACCGGCGGTGGCTTTTGATGTCGGAGCATTGGGCGAACAGATTGATGACGGGGTAACTGGATATCTTGCTAAGCCTGGCGATGTTGGACAGCTTGAGACTCAGCTGCGAAAAATCATTGATATGCCGAATGAACAGTATGAGCAGATGTGCATGAAATCTTATCAGAAGGGGCTGGATGCTTACTCGGCTAAGAGTAGAGAAAGAGAGTTCCTGAGTGCAATTGGTGTAGAGCAGGGGGTATAAAAATGAATCTTAAGACCCTAAAAAGATATTGGATGATGCTTCGACTAATCTCCATCGGGGGGGGTACTCAAGAGCTGAGTACCTGAAGAAGAAACACTATTTTAAGTCTATTGGTGAACACGTCTATCTGCAACCGTGGAATTTTGGAACAGAGCCAGAGATGATCAGCTTTGGGGATAATGTACATGTTGCAAGCAATGTCAATTTTGTTAACCATGATATCACCTGCATGATGTTTAACTACATGGATAAAGAGCATCACTATAAGATCCGTCAAGGAGAAATCACGATTGGTAATAATGTGTTCATTGGCGCTGGATCCAGAATTCTATATAATGTCACAATCGGAGACAATGTCATAATCGGGGCTGGAAGCCTAGTAAATAAAAACATTCCAAGTGGTACAGTCGCAGCGGGTGTTCCATGTAAGGTTATTGGTAGTTTTGAAGAATATCAACAGAGAATGGTAAAGGATGAATTCAAATGAGTGAGAAAAAGCCGCTTGTTGTCGCATTGTATCTGCCGCAATTTTATGAAACTGAGTATAACAATAAATGGTGGGAAAAGGGATATACGGAATGGTATGCCTGTAAGCGTGCGAAGCCTCTTTTTGAGGGACATAATCAACCCCGTATCCCTTTGAATAAGAATTACTACGACTTATCTCAAAAAGAGAATATTCGCTGGCAGATGAAGCTGGCCAAAGAATATGGGATAGATGGATTTGCAATCTATCAATATTATTCTTGCGGTAATAAGCTGCTTGAAATTCCGCTGGAGTTGATTCGCGATGATTCCACGCTGGATTTGCCGTTCTATTTGTATTGGGCTAATGAGTCCTGGCGAAAGACGTGGTTTGGGCAGGATAATAAAATTGTTTGGGAACAGAAATACGGAACAGAGTTGGATTGGCGAGCACAATTCGATTATTGTTTGCAGTATTTTAAGGATAGCCGTTATATCAAGATTGACGGAAAACCTGTTTATGCTATTTATAATGCGTGGGATATTCCCAATCAGGATAGATTCCTTTCATTATGGGATGAATGGGCTCGTGAAGCCGGATTGCCTGGAATTTATTTCGTAAAAACAATTGGAAGACACGAAAAGGATGAGTGCGGGCGTTTTTCTGCAAAGGTTACAAGAGAACCTAATTATACATTTGCATACGGAGAGAAGCTGTTCGAGAAAATATGGAGAGTGGCAAGCACAAGAACAATTGATTTTATAAACACTAAATTTCTCCTTAAGAAAGGCAAGGGAATTGTCAGATTGAAAACATCCTATGATATGCTCTGGGATCGGATTCTAAATAGAGAAAATCAAGACGATAAAACATTTCTGGGATGTTTTTGTGATTGGGATAACTCCCCGAGAAAGAGCTATAATTGCAATGTTATGATGGGAGTTACTGCGGAAAAGTTCAAAAACTATTTCAGAAAACTATACATTAAAGCTCAAACTATCGGTTCTCCGATGATTGTAATCAACGCATGGAATGAGTGGGCTGAGGGCGCATACCTTGAACCGGATGAAAAGAATGGCTATGCATTCCTTGAAGCCATCAAAGAAGCTAAAGAAAGCAGAGGAATCGAAAAATGATTATCACCAAAACTCCTTTTCGGATGTCCTTTTTTGGTGGCGGTACCGATATGGAGAGCTTCTTTAAAGAAAATGGCGGTGCGGTGCTTTCCACTACTTTCGACAAATATTGCTATGTGAATGTCCGTCACCTTCCACGCTTCTTTGATTATTCCACGGAACTGTCTTATTCAAAGACCGAGCGTGTGACGAACATTGATGATATTCAGCACCCGGCTATTCGTAATGCGATGAAGATGCTGGACATGCACGAGATTCGTCTTACATATGAGGCTGACCTTCCGGCTCGTTCCGGTTTGGGAACATCCAGTTCCTTCGCTGTTGGAATGTTGAACGCATTTTACGCGCTCAAAGGAAAGTATGCGGACAAGAAAAAGCTTGCGGACGAAGCAATTTACCTTGAGCGCAACCTGTGCCAGGAGGCAGGCGGCTGGCAAGATCAGATTGCTGCTTCTTTTGGTGGTTTCAACCGCATCAACTTCAATGCAGATAGCTACGAAGTACTGCCTGTTATCATTTCGCCGGAACGCAAAAAGCAGCTTAATAAGAATCTGATGATGTTCTTTACGGGCTTTACTCGTTTCTCCTCCGATGTGCAGAAAGCAAACGCTGTAGGTAAGCAGGATAAGATTGCCCAACTTAAGGAGATGCTTGTACTGGTTGATGATGCGGAACGTGTTTTGACGGACAAGAACACTGACCTCGATGATTTTGGCAGAATGCTTGATCACACTTGGAAACTGAAACGTCAGACAGGTTCTGCGGTTTCGACTAATAGCATTGATGAACTGTATGCAAAAGGCATGGCTGCCGGCGCACTGGGTGGAAAACTGCTCGGTGCTGGTGGCGGAGGATTCCTCGTGTTCTATGTGCAGCCGGAGTATCAGGATGCTGTTCGTTGGGCAATGCGGGATTTGATGTATATTCCGTTTGAATTTGAAGACGGTGGTACGAGGGTTATTCATTATACACCGGAGATGTATGAGCCGAAAGCATGAGTGTGAGGGAAAGAGAATGAACGCAAAGCCGATTTTAAGTGTTTTTATTCAACATATAACCGTAAGGAAATCCTTCTGGACAAGATTAGGAGTCTTCTGAAAATCAAGTCGAATGACTTCGATATTTTGGTTCTGGATGATATGTCAACGGACGGAACATTCGATGTGTTAAAGGCAGTCGAAGATTCGAGAATCTGCGTAGTTCAGAATGAAGAACGCAATGGATTGATCAAAGACGGTGTTATGCAAAACTGGTACCGCCTTCTCGAAATGTGTGATGGACAGTTTGGCTTTCATCTGAATGATAGAGACCTGATTGACACAGAAGGCCTGGCAGATTTGATCACCTTTTTAAAGGAACACCCGACAGTGACAGGCGGCATTTGTAATATCGGGGGGGGACAAGCTGCTTGAATCTCCCGAAGAATGCTTTATGTCGATCCCGTACTTCGGATCGCATCCAACTGGCATAATCTTCAATCTGGATGAATATCGGCTAATCCGGAATCGGCAGAAGCTGTTTACAAGAGAGGCAGCGTATATTCATCCACACGATTTGATTCTAGGACAGTTGGTCGAATACGGGGAGATGTTCCAGTTCAAAAGGATCTGGAGTCTGGCTGGAACGGAGTCGTTTGCTAATAATAAGAGTTTCTTGTACAAGAAGGGTACTGCCGAAGATGCGTGGTTTTCACCGAGAGCAAGAACAACTGAATTTGGTTTGTTTGTGGAGCAGATCGCAAAGAGCTCCTTTAGTGTAGAACTGAAGAAAAAGAAGGCAGTTCAGATTGTGAACTGCCCCCCATTTGTTAGACAGTATGGTATACTGTTTAGGAAAGGGGGTGTTTTTGTATGCCAGAAAAGAAAAAGCAAAAGACATATGCCGGAAAATTCAAAGTCGAAGCCGTTGAAACAATGCGAAATGAAAATCTGAGCTATAAAGAAACAGCAAGACGCTTTGGGTTAAGAAGTGATACACAAATCAAACAGTGGGAACGTATCTATCTGGAAGAAGGAAAAGAGGCACTTCTGTTAGAGCGTCGAGGACGAGCCTGTGCCGCCAGTGGGACGCAGAAAG
>OGIR01001794.1_pt1 | contig 10659 bp, 13 predicted proteins | sample 1571831 | NCBI WGS metagenome assembly OGIR01 (sample SAMEA2582124, study PRJEB24529) | metagenome | biome: Human gut stool | place: China | collected 2011 | reverse complement strand
CAGAACTGAATCCACGAGTAAGCAAGGTTGTGGGGCATATCTCCCTGAGTTTCTCGGCACAGGATTCTTCCAAGCTCAGTAATGAATGGATGGCGCAGATCGCTCGTGAATACATGGAGAAGATGGGAATAAAAGATACGCAGTACATTATCGGTCGCCATTTCGATAAGGAGCACCCTCATGTGCATCGCTTTCAATCGGATAGACAATAAAGGTAAGACTATTTCTGACCGTAATGACAGGTTCAGAAGTGAGAAGATTTGCAAGGAACTGACCGCCAAATACGGTTTATACTTTGCCGATGGCAAAGAGAATATCAAGGAGCAACGCTTAAAAGAGCCTGACAAGACCAAGTATGAAATCTATCAGGCGTTGAAAGCAGAGATTGCTCAGTGCAGGAATTGGCAAGACCTTCTTGCTCACTTGAAAAAGCAATATATTGATGTCCGCTTTAAGTATAAAGGCAACTCGCAGGAAGTGCAGGGTATTATCTTTGAAAAGAACGGTTATCATTTCAATGGCTCTAAGGTAGATAGGAATTTCAGCTATTTTAAAATAGACTTTGCCCTGCAACAGAAAAACAGGGAACAAGAACAGCAGACACAAGGAATGATAAACCTCATATCTAATGTTGCAAGTGTTACGAGCGAAATTACCAACGACCTCATCGAAGGAGGATTGGATTTGTTTCAGACTCATGGCACTGTCCCTGCGGAAGTTTACAACACACTCGACAAAAAGAAGAAGAAGAAAAAGAAAAAACGTAAAATACATTTATAACTATGGCAGATAATAATACATTCGTCCTCTTCGAGGAAATCAAAAACAAGTTGGAAACAATTTACAGGGAACTAAAGGAACTGAAAGAAAAGGAGAACAGACCTGTTTCTCTCCCTGTTCAATCTACACCAGCACAAAGTGACGAGCAGAAGGAACAGGAATTGCTCAATCAGTATGAACAGCGAACAAAAGAAGTGATTAACAAGTATATTGGTGTGCAAGTGCGCATCAAGGACGAGGAGGCTAAATCCATGGACAAATTGATGGCAAGTGTCTTGACCATGTTGCACGAATGGCAGGAGACGAAAGAGCATCCAATACCGCAGGAATATATTCACAGGCACAGTTTTGACCTCAAGTCATCGAAAGTCTTTACTTATATGGTAGCAGTATCTGTCCTTTGTTTTGTTTCTTTGGTCGGCAATTACTTCTTGTGGCAAAGTAAACGGCAATACAAGGACGATGCCTTGAAGTTCCGTATCATCAGGGTATGGAGAGGTTGTAGTCCAAAGGAAATCCTATGGCTCAATGATGTGTTCGATATTCATCGCAATGAAAAGATTATCAAGCTAATCAAGGAAAAAGCAGACGGATACGACTTGCAACTAAAATCTAAGGCTGATAGCTTGATGCAGAAGAAATTGAAATAATACTCTACGAAGCAAGCCCAACCAAACGAGATGCAGGTTGGGCTTGTTATATCACTATATTATTCTATGATTTCCCAAAAACCACCATTATCTGGTCCAACACGACGGAGATATCTGCCACGCATAACTTCAATATTACGATAGATGGAAGTTTCACTAATTCCTATATTTTTAGCCAAATCTGCCCTCGATATATAGGGATCTTCTAACATCAGTTCCAATATTTTGATTCGGTTAGCCGTTAATCTTTCTCCATGAGCATTAGCCTTTTCAATTAATCTTTCTGTTACCTTTTTATTTGCTTCTGCCACCTTTTCTGCTACTTTATTGCTATTTTCTGCCACCTTTTCTGTTACCCTTCCGATTCGATTCGGTTCGGTTTCTGCCACCTTCTGTACTGTAATTTTCAAAATAAAATCATCAAGATGAAAGGATAAATGTGGTGTACCATTAGCTTCCAACTCCCTACACCTTCGCCAAACTCCTTTACAAAGTCGTATGCTTTTAAGAATTGAGCAATTTTAGGATTCCGTGAAAAATGAGTATGACGAATATTAGAAGGCTTGACAGTTCCGGGTAATCTACCGGGCGACTCGAATACAAGACGATCGTCAAGCATCTTTATTTGGATTTCCGTACCCTTAATATTGTAGGCGCGGTGGCAGCAAGCGTTGACAACCATTTCTTGAATAACAAACTTGGGATAATCTCTGTTGGTTACAAACTGCCCATGCTGTCCTAGGAAAGTGTGTTCCTCCACTTGGGTTTCAAGATAAGCTATCGTTGCTTTCACCTGATCAAGTATAGTTCCTTCAAAAGTTACGTCCTTAATTACATTCATCTCTGCACCTACTCGCTCCTCTGTACCTTTATAGCGGATGAAACGAGTGCGCCCACGAGGAAAGAACTTTTGAGGATATTTCCCAAACAACAGGATGCAAGCCACGCTAACTTGCTCTTCTCCCTTTGCATTAGTAATTATGAAGCCATTATTCTCTTGTAGATATTGCTTGGCAGACTTGGTATAGCCAATCAATTCTGTATATCTTTCTACAGCAGCCATATCAATATCATCAGCCGTAGCACCATACACTGCTGTATCTTCATAGTAACGCTCACCCTTGTCATACATCAACTGTGTGCGTTTTTCAAAAGACAGTTTACGGCTCTTGTCTCCAACACGCACAAAAGCTTCGTCTGCCTGATTAGCATGTAGTTCAGAACTTGCAGGAATGTGCATCAATAAAATATGATTTTCAATTCCGTCTTTATCCGTACATGGTAACAACTCGCTGGTAATAGGCACAGAAGGATTACAGAAGTCTAAAGGCACACGCAACAATTCATTCAGCTTCTCAGTATGTTGATCTACACCCTCTATCTTCCGATTCTTGTCAGACACGCCAATGGCTATCGTTCCACCATCGGCATTGGCAAATGCCACGATGGTAATAGCTAATGCCTTCGAATCAATTTGAATGCCTTTGCAGTCAAAGGTCTGATCTTCCTTGCGAGATATTATTTCTTGTATTATCATATTTTTTTCGATTATTAAAAACCCTAAGAAATAATCTTAGCATGTTGTGTGAAACGGAAAATAAAAATGTAATAAAGCCCTATTATATTTATAGTACTTTCATAAATTATTTATAGTTCAGAATTAGTTAGTTCCATATCTTTAAATTTTTGTAGTTCTTTCTTGTCTTGCATTATATTTAACAAGATAGCATCTCTATTTATCTTTGTTTTTCCACACATATCTTTCCTAATCAGCAGCATAACATCCAAAAAACTATCCAATTGTTTATAGGTACTTGCATCGGTAAGGGAACTTAAATAATTGTTCAATGCGAAAACAACTTCATCTGTCCCATACATGATTAATTCTTTCTTTGCATCAAGAAGCTTATTACGCATATCTTTGTTGTTAACATTCCTGTCATCTTTCGTATTTTTAAACATTTCATAGAAGAAATCATAAAGTTTCGCATAGGCAGAGTATCTTTTTTCAGATAGTTGCCCTTCCATAATTTTTATCCTTTCAGTTTTGCGATGAAGCAAAGCACCTAAGTAAGCGCACATTAAAGTTACTACTATACTTATAAACCCTAATATTACATTCAGATTCATTTCGATACTTTTATTTTACTCCAATTGTTTTCTATATACTGAATCCAAAGTGTTTCCATCTTTATCCTTCCAAACAAGCCAGCCATTATTGCTGCTCCCAATACAGAAATCAGCAGCAGTGCTCGGACTATTGAATGTTGTATCCGAGTTCAATTCTAATCTCCCATTAGAAGAGTGTGTATATTCGCTCAACAGCTTCTCACGCTTGCCTTCCCACTTGAAAGACGGAACTGAAGAACTTGTAATCGTGCTGCCTTTTAATACTGTAAATCCTTTGCTATGATAAAATCCTCTCGCATCGCAACCACGACCCCTTGTAAAGAAAATATGCTCATCTTGAAATTTGACGACATCAAATATACTGCAACCGATGAATGAAGTTAGAAACTTTACATCCTCAAAAAACTCATCCATATCATCCTTTCTATATTCGGGAAGATTTGGAGCTTTAGGTGTTTGCTTATTCTCATTTAAGACAAAAGAATTTGACACCTTTGCTTCTGTTATTGCCTTATGCTCCAAATATTGTACATCAGCTTTGGTCATTGCTGCATCTTTAGAAATAAAAAGCAAGGCTTTTTGCCAAAACGCTTTCTTACTATCATGATCTCTCACTCGGTCTCGAAAGTTTTCCGTCTCACCAATATATGCCTTGGGCGTAGTTGCTTCATCTTCACCTAATAAGATGTAAAATGCGGGGGACTGCAATTCCTGCCGTTCATTCAGAATAGAGAGATTTGAGCGAGGAATCACATACATCTGACAAATCTTATTACTGATAAACACATACTGCGTTCCTTTCGGATCAGCATCTATTAAATATGTTGTTACTGTCTTACCCATAGCTTATATAAGATTGGATTGTAATTCATTTATTGTTATATCTGTAAAGGTTCTCCAAATTTTTAATTCAATGAGTTGATATTCCTTGTATAATTGCTTTACAAATTCTATCTCAAATACTAACCTGAAATCACTAGGGTTGTTATCAGGTTGCCCTTCCTTGCGAGTTCCCACACGAGCTATTTTAATAAGGTATAAGTCGCGTATGCCCTTATGCTTAATATAAGGCATGAAGTAGTAGAGCTTATTCAATGCTACGGTTGAAGGGAACCTCTTACCTGTATAGTATATCTTGGCTGATTGTTTGAGAAATAATTTCTCATTATCAGGCTTAACATTACATATTAGAACGTTCTTTTCAGGTTTAACATTATATCCATAGTGTTCACAATCTGAATTATACTCAACAAAGTCTTCACGCACAACATTATTCTCAACAATATTATCTGGATAACGCTGTAAAACATCGAAAAAATCAAGTTGTTGATAATGTGTCACTACTCTCTTGGATGGCGCAGCCGGTTCTATGCGTGCTGTTCCCAGAGCATTCGATCCAGCCTTAATCTGCACAGTTTTCTTATCATAATTGTAAAAATCGAAGTTGCCCCCCCCATGCCATCCGACGACTTCAGATATGCCACTACTTTCCCCTCCAATCACCTTATTCATACGATTGACAACTAACTCAGACATTTGGTTGCCAATTTCAATGCCGACATAATGACGGTTCAGTTTGTGAGCAGCAGCTATTGTTGTACCAGAACCGGCAAAGCAATCGAGAACATAATCACCTTCGTTGCTTGCAATCTCTATGATACGCTTCAGTAATTCTTCTGGCTTTGGTGTCTCAAAAATGTTTTCCTTATCAGGAAACAAGATCATCAACTGTTTTTTTGCACTATCAGATGTTCCCACTTCGTCAGCCTGCCAAATTGTTTCTGGTGTAAGACCAATCTTTGCATCACATAAGAATTTCTTAACCCGGGGAGTATTGCTTCCGTTTTTTCCAAACCAAATGTTTCCTTCGGCAATTTCACGCTTCATACGTTCCTCATTGTATATCCAACAACGACCTTTAGGAGGGTCGTGTCTTACACCTGTGGGAGAAACAATTGTATAAAACTGACTTGGAACAGCATGACCCGATTGTACGTTTGCTGTCACAGATTGCCAGGGACCTCGTGGGTCATTGTCTGGATTCTTGTATTTGCTATTGATAAAATCCTTATCAACGGGAAGAAGATTTCTCTTTTTCTTAAACTCTTTTAGATCTTTTGCATAGACCAATATATACTCATGATTACAAGAAAACACTGCACGATTCTCGCGTGATTTCCGTTGTTCCCATATAATAGTACCAGCAAAGTTTTCTCTGCCGAAGATTCTATCGACTTCTACCCTCAAATATGCCATTTCACTGTCGTCAATGGATATCCAGATACTACCATCTTTTGACAAAAGCGGTTTTAAGAGATTTAGCACCCGTCGCATGTCTCTCAGCCAATCTCCTTGAGTGTTATTGTCATCGTAATAATGATAAGTTTCTCCATTGTTATATGGAGGGTCTATGTATATGCACCTGATTCTGTTTGCAAATTCAGGCCACAGTTCAGGCAGGACATCCTTATTATTTCCATGAATCAGGATGTTTTGACTTTCTTCTTTGCCTGTTGAATAGGTGGCATTGAATGTAAATTTTATATTATCTTGTATCTGCATATTATCTATTTGAACAAGCTATCAGTATTTCTGCCTCGTCTGATGATTCCAAGAAATGCTCTATCGAATTGAGCTTGTTATGGGTAAAATGTCCAGCAGAAACCACTTCTACATTGTCGAAATAATCACTTGCCCATGACATCAGTTGGCTAATAGTTACTACTCTTGGATGAGATCCTTTGGTCGCATCGTATGGGGAGTATGACAGCAGCAAATTTCTGTTAGATGCTGATATTACCTTAAACATTTCTTCAAAAGCCTTCGGTGCCTTACTCTTAATACAAAAAGGCGACTGGTGACGGTCTTTGCGATAGATACCATTGCTAACGTGCGTACTTCCGTGCACTTTAACGGTTGAGATTTCTGGTACATCGTCAAGTGCCATAGTCTCAAGCACATGGTAAAAACGACTATAATGATCACGAGTATATGGAGGGTCAGCATAGACGGTTTTAACATTATTTGGTAACATCCTTAAACACTCCATAAAATCGCCTTGAAGGACAATGTTATGGTGATGTCCTTTGGGCAGGGAAATATATTTATTTAACCAATCTTCAAAAAGTACAACAACGTCTATGATTTTATCTTTTATAGCTTTATTATAAACCAGTTTTTTGATGTTTCCTTTCGAATCTCGGGCTTTTATTGGTTGTGCAAAATGTTTTCCTACTGTACATGCAATATCGCTAGCAGTACTGAGAAGTGCTGCCAAAAGCACATTCTTGTTTATACCATCAGGATGATGCCTAATTGCATCCATAATAACATCTATCTGAACAGCTTGACGATAAGAGAAATACACACCGCCATAGTAACGAGAAATTAGCGATTCTTTACCCCAAAGACCTTTTCCTTTCAACTTTTCGTTGAGTTTACTCTGGACTGTTGATATTATCGATTCTGTTTTTCCCTGATTAAAAACCTCTATAGAACCATATTCAAAAATGCTTGTCAATAATTCAAGATTTTTATTCCTTATCGCATCCTCCTCCAAATCAATTAAAGGGGTAAAAGCCTCTAATAACAAAGACTTGCCGCCCTTTATTTCTGACATGAAAGTTTCTACTGATTCTTTCGTAAGTGTATTAGGCTGTAACAACGCATCACATATAACTCTTGAATAATGCTGAATATCACATGCGACAACAGGATATAGTCGTGAGAGTTTATATGAAACGCAACCAGAGCCAGCAAACAAATCGCAGACAGCTTCGCCATCCGGATTCACTTTGCGAACATTCTCTTCAATGAAATCAAGGAGCCTCAGTTTGCTGCCAAGGTAGTTAAGCGTCCTAAAATCGTATGCCATATTCACTAAACAATTAATTCTGGGTACAAAGCATGAATTACCTCTACATCAGCAATGTATCGTCTCATCAGATTTTTCCTACCCTTTTGTCCCTTTGTTTCCATATACAGATAGTCCTTTATCTTTTTATAGATATTATCAGAAGGCATTAAAACTTGATACATATAGTTTTGTGTATCTTCTTTTATGAATAGACCAATGGGACGGTCATCCCCAGATGGATATGGCTGATTGGTTTCATCACAACGCAACTCAAATCTGTAATTCTTACTTTTCACCGTAACAGATTGACTTTCCACTACTTCACCCAACGTACCGTCCTTTTTGATGTTGGTAAGTTTAACCTTGTAAGAGTTATCACCTTTCTTGGCTCCAAAGAAATTCTCAAAAACATTCTGACTAAAATTCGCCTGTTTCCATCTACTACCAGCCTTAGGAATTTCAGCAATCAAAACCGCATTGCCAATTTTAACGGATTTCTCAACTTCTTTTGTCGTGTCCATTATCGTTTCAACACGCTTAACTTTTACAAGTCTCTTCGGACGAAATCCTTCAGGGAATTTTTGAATGGTAGTATTTCTGAAAGTAATGGCTTTTCCATTTGTTTTTTTCTTTTTATCAGCTCCATCATCGTATCTTTTGGAACGTAAATCTTCTGAAGTAATAACTTTGTCTCTAAATAAATCGTCAATTAACTTTTGCGTAACAGGGTATAGATGCGTTTCCGTTCCCTCTAACATACCTTTCCAATATCTATAAAAGTCATCATGAATGGAAGAAGGGTCTATGGTGTCTTTTATCAACAGAGAACACTCAATATTTTGTACGAGACCTGGAACTGTGAGATTATTTGAGCCCACAATCAACGTAAAAATATCTCTATTCTCAAATAAATACACTTTAGGATGAAAAATATTATTTGAGTTGGTATGGTATATACGAGCATCTACATTCCATGTCAACACCTCTTCTAATGCTTCTTTAGAAGTGGCTTTCTGGTCAACACCAAGTATTACCTTGATTTTCATTCCTCTTACTTTACCTTCATTAATAAATCTGGTTAGTGCGGAGACACCACCATAGCTTGCAAACGCTACAAGGCATGTAAAGTTGTCATATATTTTTGATTCGAATAGTTTTATCAATTCCTTTCCAACAGAGGAATCCTCTTCGATGTTATAACCTTGTCCAATGATGATAGTTTCCATTATTATTTCTTTTTATTTTCAACTTCTTCCGCTTATTTATTACACAACTATTTACGATTTTATTAAATACTCATTCTGCGCTACCAAATAGCAAGCATAGCGAGTAATTATAACTTCGTCCATTTCACGATGGGTATCGTTTACCAATTTTGTCATTTTATTTAAAAAAGATAGTTCTTTCATTATACTATATTACCATTTGTATCAAAATTAACTTCCAGCAAATCTTTGATGTCAACCTGAAGCAGACGAGCGATTTCCACGAATTGAGCCATGGAGGGCTGTATCTTGTTGGTTTTCCAACGTGAGACGGTCATATCGGTGACCCCCATCCGGTCAGCAAGCCACCGATTAGTAATTTGCTTATCAGCTAATACCACTCTGATTCTATTTTGGCAATTTTTCTTTGTCATCTGTTCCATTTGTTTATTGATGGTATGTGCAAAGATAAACATAACTTGTTAAATAGCACCATATTTTGCAACTATAATTTCAATTCTGGAAGACTATTGATTGCATTTTCCTTCAACTTATCCACTGCACGAGTGTATTTCTCGGTATGCTTCAATCCGCTATGCCCTAACAAACTGGCTACCGTTTTAATATTTGCACCATTATTGAGAATGTTTACAGCAAAACTGTGGCGAGCACAATGCCAGCTGATATGTTTGTTGATGCCTGCACGTTTTACCCACCGTTTCACAGATTTACAGCAACTCTCATACGAGGGAAGATTAAATATGGAAGAATTCAAATCGTCAGGTGCTTCACCTATCAATGAAAGCAATCCGTTGTTCAGAGGAATAACTACACCACTATTTGCAGAATGTCCTTTGGTCTTGTTCTGTTCAAATTTTAGGAGGTGATTGGTATAGTCGATGTTTTTATAAGTTAGGTCTTTCACATCGCAGAAGCGCAGACCGCAATATAGACAGAGGATAAAGGCTCGCCTGACATTGGGATTTTCATTATCATAATGGCATTGAATCAGTAATTGTATCTCATCCATTGACAACACATCTTTGCGCAAAATCTGTTCATCTACTTTGCCCCCCCCTTGCAAGGGTCTTTCAACATCACTTCGTGGTCGATAGCATAACGCACCACTTTCTTGAAACGCTGGTAAATACTCTTTGCTCCCTCACCCACACTTCTTGATTGCAGATATTCAACAAAGTGTTCCATCATATCTTTGGTTATCAAGTCGGGCTTAATGCCAAACTCATAGAGTGGGTATTGCTCTTTCAGAAAATCCTTAAAACGATTCAAGGCTATCTTTATCATTCGCAGGTCTTTCTTGGTGTAACTGTCAATATAAGCCTCATAATAGTCCAAGAAATTGATATTTCTATCCTTCTTCAAACGATAGCCAAGCATGCTCTCCTTAAACTGCTGTTCACGCTCTGCATGGATCTTGGCAGCCAGTTCAAGCGTTTCTTTGTTCTGTTGCCGTTCCACAGGGGTACGGGGCTTAGCTATCAAATACAACTGCAAATTCTCTTTTCGCCTGTTGTGTTTAATGTGAACTTTGGGCTTACCTGTCATTTTGCCTGTTTCGTACAAAACGGGATTGCCGTTGTCATCTAAAACTGGTGCTTCTTCTCTACCGAGATAATACTCCAGATACAGACTTATCCGACCATCAGACAGCACATTTTGCTCTAATTTCGGGGTTTCCTTTGCTTTATTTTCTAATTTTGCCATAATTGATAGTTATGTACCTGAATGTGTATCAAACCGAGTAAAATCATTAACTCGTTTATTTTCAGATGTTTTCTTATTTCGCAAAGATACTAAAAAGTTTCGAATATCAAAGTGTACTAAAAGTGTACTATCTAACAAAAAACAGGCAAAAATAGGTAAAATCGACAAATATAATAAAATTATAAAGTTCTGATTATCAGTTATATATATTCTTTTAGTTTCTCTTGTTTTCACGGCATTGTACCGGGTCTGGGTACGTAAAAAGGGTTAAGCTGCTAACAATTAGGCACTTAACTCTTTTTCTTTTCAACAT
>OGIR01001789.1_pt1 | contig 10679 bp, 6 predicted proteins | sample 1571831 | NCBI WGS metagenome assembly OGIR01 (sample SAMEA2582124, study PRJEB24529) | metagenome | biome: Human gut stool | place: China | collected 2011 | reverse complement strand
TATCTGGATCATCTGGATTAATTGGCGTACCTGGTGTTTGTGGATTCGTTGGATTTACTGGGACCACGTCGTGGTCATAGTAAACATTAACTGTAACATCCTTATCACCTGGGGTAACTGTCTGTTGAGCAACCGTGGCCAGATCCGGTGCCAAGTAGCCCTTGGAACTCAAGTCAGGAGAAGTGACAGAATCCCAATCAGACTTATTATCAACTGCAGTCCAAGCTTTATCACCATCAGTTTGGTCAACGGTACCAGCACCTGTTGTCGAGTAACCAATGATTTGACCAGTTACTTTATCAACAATGGCGGTACGGTTATACGTAACCTGTTCAGTAACTTGCTTAGCGACAACTTTGCCAGTCTGCTTATCCAGGTAATTAACAGTTCTAATGACTGTCTGAGTAAGAGAACTCTTGTCAGTTCCTTCTGGCCACTTTGGTCCATCAGGATTATCTGGATTAATTGGTTCACCTGGTGTTTGTGGATTATTCGGACCAACCGGCGTTGTGCCATGAGTTAAATGAACCTCGAAACTTTGAACGGTACCATCTTGGTTATAAACCACACCATTAGTTGGGTAGTTATCTGATACTAATTGATAACCTTGTTTTTCATAATCGGCAATGGTGTCACCCGTCCGATAAGGATCAGTTGAACCATAGTCGCCAGTCAAGTGCTTAGCGCTTAAGGTTTTACCAGTCGTATCATCAATATAAGTGACTTTGGCGGATTCTTGGTTTGATGTATAGATAATGGTCTGAACATTATCCTTACTATCATGCATTAAGCCATCAACTGAATCGCTGGCTGGCTTACTTGCAGTATAGCCTGGAATTACCGGTGAATTCTTACTATCAAAACTCGTCTTGCCATTTTCGGCTGTCCAACCATCATCCTTAACAATCTTACCGGTGACCTTATCAATTTCAACTTGATGGTCAAATGTCGTGGAATCAGTCTTATCAGGAGCTGCTTTTGAACCATCGCCATATTGATAATGGATTGTCTGGTGAACATCAGTTGTCAGCGAATTCTTATCAGTCCCAGCTGGCCATTTCGGACTATCTGGATCATCTGGATTAATTGGCGTACCTGGTGTTTGTGGATTCGTTGGATTCACTGGCGTCAGCTGATGCTTCAAGTGAACCGTGAAGTTCTGATCAGTTGTGTCATCATTGTCGAATGTCAAATCTGCTGGATAGCCATCAGTAACTAACTCATACCCTTGTTTCTTATAATCCGCAATGCTGCCACTGGTACTATAACTGGATTTCGAGCCCGTTGTTCCTGAAATTGAATCCGTCTTTAAAGTTTTTCCGGTCGTATCATCAACGTAGCTGACACTACCTTTTTGCTTATCTGCTGTATAGGTAACCGTGAATTCTAAGTTCTTTGAGTCCCCATTAACTGTTTGCTCGTCAATTTGCGCCTTGTCAGCTGTATAACCCTTTAATTCAGGACTTTTGACTGCGTCAAAGCTTTGATCTGCTGACCAAGGACCATACGTCTTTTTCCCAGTTACTGCGTCAGTTGATTCTTGACGCGTAAAGGTCACTTGAGCGGTGTGATCAGCAGGAGTTTGATTACCAGCGCTTTGATAATGAACGGTCTCATTGACCTTTTTACTTTCCGTTGTCACGGTCATTGCAGGCGCATATACATAGATGACAGTACCATTGTCACCCGCATGGGTTAAGGTTCCATTCGCAGCTAAACTTTTATCATCCATCTTAATAAATGTATAATTAGGAATCGCTAATTGTTTAGTGGTGTACCGACCATTGACATACGCTCCATCTGGATAATTAACTGTTCCTTGAGCTAGCTGATGTCCAGTAGTATCAACATATTTTACATTCACAGTCGCCGCTTCATGAAAATCGAAGCTGGTCAACTTAAATTGTTGTAAATTTTTATATGCACCAGTTGAGGCGCTGACAATCATGGCCATTGCTTGATAAGAACTAGCAACAGTCGTCGTCCAAGTTAACGTTTTGCCACTAGCTTGTGTATAACTAACGGTTAACGTTCTTGTAGCACCATCATAGTTAACTACAAAATCATGAAAGTGACCATCAATATACGCTTTACTTAATGCCTGCGACTTTCCTGTGTTCTGAGCCCACCAGCGCTGTACCTTAGAACCATTCCAAGCCGAAATTTCTTGGTTACTCGTTTTGACAAAGGTGCCATATGGTGCCTTCTCTGAGTCACGATCACAACCAAAACCATCAGGATCTGTTGATGGGATTTCACTTCCGTTTTTATCTGATAATGGTACTTGGTAATTATTGGAAAATGTATCTAGCTTGAATCCGATAGCATCTTGCAATCCACCAATACCTAAATTACCGCCAGCAATTCCCACATCAGTCGTATTTCCACTGTGAAAAGCAAACCCAATTCCATCCGCACCATTCGGGTTAGATCCCAGATTTACCTGACCAGTTAATGTAAAGCTATTATTCATATCAATCTTACTGGTTAATGAAAAATTACCAACTTGATTATTTTGATCAGGTGTAATAGTTACAATCCCCGTCTTGGCATCATATGTTGCAGATCCGTTTAACCTAAAATACTCTAGAAAATTGTCCTTGTCTACATGGGCCAAGGCCGCTTCATCAGACGCCAGCGCTTTACTTGTACGAAGCTGTTGTAACAATGTACTATATGATACTTTTGTCTGGGCGGAGTTCTTTTTAACACTAGTCGAGGTAGCACGAACCGCCTTGCCAGTAGTCGTAGCTGTTAATGATTGGGCTTGGCTTTTAACACTACTAGTTTTCTGACTACTTGCACTGGTCGTTTCAGTCTTTACTGCACTACTGCTACTTGCACTGGTTGAATCGGCCTTCGTTGCACTACTGCTACTTGCACTGGTTGAATCGGCCTTCGTTGCACTGCTACTACTTGCACCGGTCGTTTCAGCCTTCGCTGCACTACTGCTACTTGCACTGGTTGAATCGGTCTTCGTTGCACTGCTTGCTGCAGTAGCTGCTGATTGAGCAGCACTCTTCGTATCACTAGTGCTGTTTACAGTGGCGGCAGTTAAGTTCCCTGAGGTGGTATCAGCATGAACTTCTACCGTTGATACCCCACCGAAGACAAAAAAAGACAGTGTAGCAATTGCGGCAAAAACGAATTTTTTGCCATCTTTATACATTTTATAATGTAATTTCTTTTCTCCCATTATAAATTCCTTCCCTTATATTGAGCTAACCTACACTTTTAATTATATACCTGTAGAATAGAATAACATGCCTAATTCTGCAAAATAAAGCACTTTTTGGTAAATAGTCAGGGAGATATCATGAATCAGTCAACTTTTCAGCTACTTGGTAATGTTGCTTCAGCAGATTTCTACCTTTGTGAAGACAGTGATATTACTTTAATATCTGATAATAATGCCTATAAGCCTATAATATGAAAGCTTTAGCCCAAGAAGCGCTTAAACTGCGTGTTCCTAATTCTTTGACCGTTATTGATTTAAACAACTTCTACGTTGGTATGATCCCTATTGATCATAATCAGATATTGACCATGATTTCTCATATTAACACCACCATTATCCCATTCAATTATCAGGAAATCACTAATTTTATCGGGTCTATAATTTTTGGTGTTGGAAAGTATTTCCATTCCAAAAGTACTAGGCCCTAATTTAAAAAGCCATTGATAATGGATCAAAAAAGGCTATTAGGGTATACCCTAATAGCCACCTAAATCTTCTATTCACTAATTTCAACTTTTAAAAAGCTTATTTTATTTTATTTAGAAAGAAGTTTTGCCCATGATGTCTCCAAAAAGCATTGCTCGTTGGCAAGAACTGAAAGCCAAGAAGTTAAGCGGCCGCACAGTTCCAGAAGATATGGAATATAAGAAACTGCAAATGAAACATGACGCTGACGTTTTAGCATTAAACGAACTAAAATGGAAAGCTGAATTAGCCGAAGCTATCATGATTTCATCCATGAATAACAGCAATACTAAGTCTGTGTTAAATGATGTCATTCAATCCGAAATTGGAGAGGAACAGAAGCCATATTCTCGGAAAGATATTGTTGATTTTGTGAACGCCTTTTTAGCTAAAGATAAACAAGAAGCAGCCACACAAAATCACAATCAGCCATTGGGAAGTAATCCATTAAATAATAATGAATTACTCAATGGCTCAAAACACAGCAACTAATTGTTGATGCTGTTTTGAATAAAATTCCCTTTGTCGAAAGAGGCTATAATGCCCTCGGCGAGAGCGACCGTCAAAATGGGTTACTCCATTTTGACTAGGGAGCTAGTAAATTTGATAATCTAACCACTTTACTTATTACCGAATATGTTACAATGATGGTAACAATACTACGATATGGGTGATGATACTATGGCGATTAAATGCACGGTAACAACGGATTTGCAAGCCAAGGATAAGAACGGTTATTCTGGCATTCAAAAGCACGTTGAGCATGATGAAAAAATTAATCATGCTAACCAAGATATTGTGTTCAGCGAAACTCAATTTAATCAATATGATGAATCACCGAAAACACGAGCGGCAATCGAACAATGGAACGATGAACATTTCAAAGATTATGTTGAGGAACACGATAAGCACCAACGAGAAAAAGGACACGCTGAGCGGCAGTATGGCAGCGTTAAAAACTACCTTAAACGGAAAAAGAAAGCCACCGCTGTCCTGACTATTGGCAATATGGAAGTCCAAAGCAAATTGATGCAACAATTCTGTCCCAAGACTTCCTATCAGGAAGCAAAATTACCGGACGGTACCACACACCTGATATTTAAACTAAGGAACCAAAACGGACAACCAATCCCAGATAATATTGCAGTTGCCAAGCAGTTTTATGATTGTTTCAATCGAGCCCTAATTAAAGCTACTAACAACAATGTTGGCTGGAAGCTAAACAATAATCATCAACAATGGATTCACGTTGGCGATTATTTACACCGAGGACGCTACGCCACCAATAACGATGAAATGGGTATCTCTCACATTCATTATGAATTAGCTACCTTTGGTATGACGAGAGGCGGTAAAAAGCGAGCCGCTCACGTAACTAATTCGCTAAATCAAGCTTTAGTAAGTCTCCATCACGCCGTTACAGGTAAATACTGTTCCGGACGTGACGCTACAAAATGGTTTCGGACTAATATAGACCAGTACGCTTTAAAATGCCTGGAAGTCGAACTGCACGAGACCTACAAGGTGCCTCAGGATAAAAAAATCCTCGATTTTGAACGCAAAACCAAGGAAGATAAAACCTTACAAACCGGCCTTTCAATGGAGCAATTAAAAGCTCAACATCAGGAAATTGCGGACCACCAAAAAGCAGTTCAGTCATTACAAGACCAAGCTGATAACTTAACTAACCAAAAGAATGATGTCCAATCACAAGTAGCAACCGTCACTCAGAACCTAAAGGGCATCTACGAAGCCACCACAGGCCATCAGGCGGTCGATAAAGACGGTAACGACCTTTCGCCCTTAGAAATGGCAAACGACATTACAAAGGCTGCTAGAAGCTCTCAGAAGGATAAACAACAAGCTGACCAGGACGCTGACGCTGCCAAAGAAAAACAAACAGCCGCCGAAAATCAACAGAAGCAATTGGACCAACAATTAGCTCATCAACGCCAACAATTACAAACCCTGCAAAATCAGATTAGCGACGCTGACAAACAGATTAAGCAGCGCAAGCTCCAGCGTATCAAAGCCGCTCAACAAGAAATTGACCAAAACGACTTACTCGATAACAACGATCAACCAATTACAGTAACCGAAGCTAATGTAACCCAAATGGAACAGGAATTAGATTCATGGCGTCAAGAAGAGCGAGATAATTGGGAAACAGATAAACAAGACTATCAAGATGAACTTGATAACCTAAACCAAGAAATAATCACTGCCCGTACTACCAAAACTGAATTATCAACTACCAACCAACAATTAACCACCCAGAATCAGCAACTCCAGAATGAGAATACAACCGTACAAAACCAAATTAACGACTACAAAAAACAATTAGTCGATACAATTACCGAAAATGCACCTGAACATAAGGTTGAATCATCATTACTAAAACCCAATGAAAAAGCTCAAGCAGTTATTACCAACACCGGACGACAGCAACATTTACGCCAGCCACTTAAATACCTGATGGACACCGTTACCGAAGTCCTACAAAAAGTCAAAACCGAAGCTACCAAGTTTATTGACCATGTTGTCAAAATCCTAATAGCTCCTAACGGTAATCAGTCACCTAAAAATCTACAAAGCCGAAAACTAGATCTATCAAGCATCACAGCCTCAGACAAGCCAATTGACCATCTCAAAGAGAAACAATTACAAAACGACCCTGCCGTTAAACTCAAAAAAGCTATCCTGTCAGCCAATAGTGAACAACTACAAAAAGTTGACCAGCAAGTCAAACAATCACTTAAACAACAAGTCGAAGATGACATTGAATATTAATAACCAGTACTACACTGCACCGAAATAAAATGTAGTACCTGCACAATATACACACTAATTTTCGACCAAAAACTGCAACAACTGTCATAAACCTAGCAAATAAAGCTACTTAAACATTAATTATAGAGACAGATACTACACCTAATACAAAACAGGGCTAGTACCATACCCACCTATCCTTAACTTCCACTAAAGGAAGAGCAAGTTTCCGCAAGGAACTTGCTCCAGCTTGCTCTCTCGATACCTAGCCTAAACGTGGCTAAAGTATCAAAAGAGCAATGCTCTCTCAGTCAACCCCAGAGTATTAATGGTCAATCGACAATAGAACATTATCAACTCACTATTAACACTCTAGCAGACAGTTTAAGCGCACTCCGCCCTTGCCCCTTGCTATTCCTCTCTATGTCCCTGTTAGGCGGGCGGTTTTTTGTTTCTAATCATCGTCTTACAATTGCGATTTTCGGCGATAAACACGTTAAAACTCGCGTTAATAGAAGGGTTGTCCGTAGCATTTCCGAAGCTTCCGGCCACTCTTTTAGTGCCGTGTGATAAGCACTGGGATTGGCGTTCCCATGTTTGTTAACTACAATTCCTACACGTCCAAGGAATCACGAGCGATTTCGAGATGCGACTACGATGCAGAGCTACTGCTTTCGAGTTTAACGGGTGCGACCCAAAAGAAAAAGCATGTAGCCAATTAGCTACACGCTTTCTATCTTCTTCGGGTTTCAACTCTAGTTTCGATAACTTGAATTTTTCGCCATTTTCATCTATACTTTATGTATAGATGAAATGACAACCCTGATTAGCTAGGCATGATAGCTTTTCGGTAGCTCGTTGAAGTACGCCAATACTTCAGCGGGCTTTTTCTTTTACTCTCGTTTATTTAGTTGGTGAAGTAGTTCGCCAAAACTATTTCACCTATTAAGATACGCTAATCCGAAGTGAATGTAAATGCTTTCGAATTTTCTGTAGTACGTTATATATTGTGGTAAATATATAACTGTAGTAAATATATAACTTACTACAATATATAACTTACGACAGTTATATATTTACTACATCAACAAACGGTGATTTAACAGCATTTCATTTTTTGAAAAAGCAATTAGTTTACTACAATATATAACTGTAGTAAATATATAACTTACGACAAATAATTAACGGAGCGCTAAAATTTTTTTGAATGATCCATCGCTTCTTCACTCCACAATTCGTTTACTACAATATATAGCTGTGGTAAACATATAACTTACTACAATTAATTATTTCGTTTGCAAACACCTTTATATTGACTGTTATTGTCATTTTTAATTAATTGTAGTAAGCTAATTATGAAATTGAACCAGGTACTTCAAAGGAGTGAAAACGATGCCAGCAATTCTGTACGGAAACATGAAGGGCGGTGTTGGTAAGACAACCAACAGCGTTATGACGGCTTATCAATTAGCAAAGTTAGGTTATAAGACACTTGTTTGTGACCTAGATCCGCAAGCTAATGCAACGCAATTGCTTCGACGGACATATGGCCTGCAACAGGGTACTGATCTGCAAATTGGCAAAACTATGATGGTCGCATTGACTGAGGAGAATATTAAACCGGCCATTGTTAATATCATGGACAATTTGTACTTGCTGCCATCTTCCGAGGACTTCAAGAACTATCCTGACTTCCTCGAAATGAAGTTTATGTTGGATAAGGAAAAAATCGAGTCCGGTGATAGTACCACCTTGCAAAGCGAAATGAGTAAGGTTAAGGAACAACGAATCGCTTACTTTTCGCAGCAGCTCGCTAAAGTTCGTGATGAGTACGACTTTATTATCATTGATGTACCTCCGACATTATCCGTCTTCACTGACTCCGCAATTTACGCTACCGACTACGTCATTATCGTTCTTCAAACCCAGCAGCGTTCGCTAGACGGTGCTGAGACGTTCTTTGAATACCTCCAGCAGATGTATAATGACTACGCTAATATCGACTTTGATATTCTAGGCGTCCTGGCCGTTCTCCTGAAAAATAATGTCGGCCTCGACAACCAGATTTTGCAGGATGCCGAAGCCGACTTCGGGAAGGATATGCTATTCAACCAGATTATCCGTCACATGGAGCGGCTCAAGCGATATGACCGGACTGGGATCGCCGAAAAGGGCCTGACGAAGTACGACATGCACGATACTCGTTTGCATTATATCTACAACAAGTTAACGAAGGAAATCGTCGCACGCCTGAAAGACAAAGGGGCTGAATTTTAATGGCTAAGTTTGAATTTGTGAAGAACGCTAAGAAGAAGGCACCCAAGCCCATTACGGAAACCAAAATTTCCAAGCCTAAGGAGACCTATAATCCCGCCAAGATGACGAAAAAAGTCGAAGAAGACTATCAAAAGGAGAAGCCCAAGAAGAAGCGTCCCGGCAGACCGAAGAGCGGTCGAAAATCCTATCAGACGGTTCGTTTGCAGAAGAAGACCGTGCTGAAGATTAATGCTCTGGAAAATGCGCTCAGCGTAGCTACACAAGACGCCACTGTTGATCAAGCAATTGAACGGGTGCTGAACTCGCTCAATGCTGATGAAAAGCGGTCATATGAGTTATGGTTGGAAATGTTTGAGAAGAAAGAAAATAAATAACCAGAAGAGGAAAATTCAATGAATTTAACAGAAGATGAAGTAAGAACAAACGCACACAGATTGTAAAATTTAAGTTGAACATTTAAATTTTACAATCTGCCAAGCGTTAAACATGCTATAATATTGATAGAGATGAAGTCGTCAAGTTCATGGCGCACAAAAGCCCCCAGCAAGGTCCTAAGTTGCTGAGGGCTTTTATTGTGGGCTTATTGCCGTTCGATTACTCGTTAATGGTGTCGGTTGTTAAGCCACCAACCAAACCAAACTACGATAAGTGCGTTAACGAACGAGATGAAGTCGTTTAGCAAGTTCATGGCTACCACCCCCTCTCTATCACGACAAGGGGACGAACGACTTAACTATTTTAACATAAGGAGAAGAATGTAATGGATGATTTAAGGACAATAATTGATAAGACACTTAAACAATACTTAAATGCCAAGCAAACTCCTTTTAAGGATAATCAGTTAGCAAATTACTTTAGAAGAGAACCAAAACAATATATAGAATCATATATTAAAAAGACGGGATTTCATTTTAATTATGACGTAAAATCTTCGGTAGGTAACGGACGGTGGGCAATAATTCCATGGATTGTCCTATTCGATACCGATATATCAAATTCAGCAACTAATGGTATTTACATTGCATACCTTTTTGCTGAGGACATGTCTAAAGTCTATCTTAGTTTGATGCAAGGGTGGACGTATTATTATAATGAATTTGGTACCAAAATCGGACAAATAAAAATCAATGCTGCATCAAACTACTGGCGTAATAGCCTAAACCTAACATCAAGTACTTTTAGTACCCAAGATATTCATTTAATTGATCCATCAAAGCGGTACGATACATCTCTACCGCGAGGTTATGAATTAGGAAATATTATGAGTATTAAGTACGATGCGGGCCAACTTCCAACTAATCAAAAAATGGAAGATGATCTTTCACTTATGATTCAAAGCCTAGAAGAGCTTAAAAGTAAGCTCATCAGCACTAAAGACATCGACCTAAGCAACAAATACGTCTTATCAAGAACAAATATCATTAAAAACCACAAGAGAACACCTACTAAACGTGATTATGATCAACAATCTGAAAATAACAGAATAACAGGCTTACAAGGTGAGCGCTTTGTTATGAAGTACGAAAGGAACCAACTAAAAGGATATAAGAAACTTCAACATAAAATAGAACAAGTCTCAGTTACAAAAGGAGACGGATTAGGGTTTGACGTACTTTCATTCAATACTGATGGTTCTGAAAAACATATAGAGGTTAAAACAACTACTGATAAGAAAAATACACCGTTTCATATCTCACAGAATGAACTTCTTTATTCTAAGGAAGAGAGTTCATCATATTGGTTATATCGAGTTTATGACTTAAATGGAGACCCAAAAATAAAAAAATACCACGGTAATTTGGAAAATTACTTTTCTTTCACACCTACTAGCTATATCTCTTCAGAAAAAGAAACTAGATAAAATCAAAATGGGGTCTATTTGTAATGAATCACCCCTGTTTAAACAGCATTATTTATGGCAATATGTACA
>OGIR01001765.1_pt1 | contig 10816 bp, 9 predicted proteins | sample 1571831 | NCBI WGS metagenome assembly OGIR01 (sample SAMEA2582124, study PRJEB24529) | metagenome | biome: Human gut stool | place: China | collected 2011 | reverse complement strand
GCGGCGTGAAATGAGGTCCGCACCGACACGGATGTATGCCAGGAAAAACGCGGCAAACGGGACCATTTTCGGATTGTTGCCGGACAGGATCGCGATGATGACACCGTCCCATGCGTAAGACGGGGAATCCTGCCAGTTGAAACGCTGGTACATTCCCATCTGCTCCACGGCACCGCCGAGACCGGCAACGGCACCTGCAATGATCTGGGTCATGATGATGACACGGCTTGTCCTGATCCCGGAATATTTTGCGAATTCCGGATTGCTTCCGGAGATGCGAATTTCATATCCGAATTTCGTCTTGTATACAAGAATGTATAAGGCGATCACGGCCGCGATCGCGATCAGGTATCCAACATGGAAATTTGTCCCCGGGATCAGCTTTCCGAGTGCTGCCGTCGCCTGATATTTCTTTGATGCAAAGGTTCCCGCCTCGCGGTCTGCCAGGAATTTTGTCACATTGTAAATCCCGAGATAGAAGAATACATAGTTGAACATCAGGGAAGTTACAAGTTCATTTGTGTGGAAATACACTTTCAAAAGAGCCGGGATGCTGCCGATCACTCCACCGACTGCCGCTGCCGCGATCATGATGACGATCGGGTGGACTGCAAACGGAAGAGATGTTTTGATGGCAAGCGCCGCGGTCACGACCGCGCCTGTATACAGACATGCATCCGCGATCATCGAGAAGTTTCCGGACTTAAAGACAAGTCCCAGCGCAAGTCCTGTAAAGATCAGCGGCACACTGCTCGCAAATACTTCAAAAAAGTGACGTTTCGACTGCAGCGGTCCCAAAAACAGGTTGTAGATCGCTGTCACCGGTTCTTCACTGACTGCGAAGATGACTGCCACAGACAGGGCAATGGCGATCCCGAATGCACAGAGCAGTCTTACGATGGTAAATTTCTTATTCACAGCAGGCACCTCCGATCTGCTCTTTGGAATCTTCTTTTACACCGAGCATGTAAAGACCAAGCTCGTTCTCCGATGTCTTCTTCACATCCGCGATATGTCCGACGATCCGGCCTTCATGCATGACGAGGATCGTGTCGCTCAGGGAAAGGATCTCGCTCAGATCCGCGGAGACGAGCAGGATCGCTTTCTTTCTGCTTCTCATGTCAACAATCTTTTTCCGGATGAACTCGATCGCACCGACATCGATTCCGCGCGTCGGCTGGTTCATGATCAGGAGATCCGGTTCATAGTCAAACTCACGGCCAACAACGACCTTCTGGACATTACCACCGGAAAGTTCCGCGATGGACTGTTTGGAATTATCGTATTTTACGAGGAATTCCTTTAAGATCCTGTTTGTAAACTCGCTGATTTTTTTGCTGTCGAGAAGTCCGTGTGTTTTTAATTTATCCGTATAGTAAACCTTTGAGATCGTGTTGTCCTCCAGGGAAAGTTTCGGAGCCGTTCCGAATTTCATACGATCTTCTGAGACATGGGAGATTCCTGCTTCCTGACGGGCGAGTACCGGAGCATTGGAAATATCCTTTCCATTCATCGTGATCGTTCCCTGCTGCTGCTTTAAGGTTCCGACGATCGCCTCAACGAGCTCCGACTGTCCGTTTCCATCAATACCGGCAATTCCGAGGATCTGGCCCTCTTTGATGGAAAACGAGACATGATCCAGTCTCGTCTTTCCGAACTGGTCCACATAGACAAGATCTTTTACTGAAAAGACGGTTTTTCCAAACTCCATCTCCTCTTTTTCAATATCCAGGCTGACATCACGGCCGACCATCAGGCGGGGGATCTCCCTCTCATCAAGATCTGAGATCTCATACGTTCCCATGGTCTTTCCGTCCCTGAGGATCGTCATGCGGTTGCAGAGTGCCTTGACTTCATTTAGTTTGTGTGAGATGAAGATGATCGTGTGGCCATGTTCTCTTAAAAGTTTTAACTGTTCAAACAGTTCCTCTGTTTCCTGCGGTGTCAGCACGGCTGTCGGCTCATCCAGGATCAGGATATGCGCGCCCCGGTAGAGTGCCTTTAAGATCTCAAGTTTCTGGCGCATGGCAAGAGAAATGTCTTCGACCTTTTCTTTTGCCTCTACCTTCAGATTGTATTTGTCGGAAAGTTCTGTCGTGATCCGCACCGCTTCTTTCCTGTCTACTTTCAGTGCGGTTCCCGGCTCTGCACCGAGGATCAGGTTCTCCGCCACAGTCATGGACGGGACCTGCATAAAGTGCTGGTGTACCATGCCGAGTCCGGCCGCGATCGCATCGCTGGATGAAGAGAAGTGTACTTCTTTTCCATCCACAAAGATCTGGCCTTCCGTCGGTGCCAGCATACCAAACAGCATTTTCATCAAAGTTGACTTTCCTGCACCGTTCTCTCCGACCAGCGCATGGATCTCACCTTTTTTGATCTGCAGATTGACATTATGGTTTGCCACAACGCCGCCCGGGTATACTTTTGTGATATTCCGGGCCTCTAAAATGATCTCCTGCTCCATTCATTCTCCTCCAGGTAAAGCTCTTATCCGCCTGTATGTTCCGGCAGTCGTCCCCACCGTTATGCATGATGGTAAAAAGCAACATCTCCTGCGATCCGCGGACAGGGAAAGCGCCGGGCGGTCTGCTCCGGGATGACCCCGGGAACAGCATTTTCCGCCTGCTGCTTCATTTCTGCCTGATACAGGAGATGTGAACTAAACTATGGGTGCATGTCTCAGCTGTTTTCCTTTACTGTGCTCCGTTGATGATGCCTTTTAAGGTTGCCTCATCCATGCCGTAAGCGGAATCAACCTTGACCTCGCCGGAAAGCAGTTTCTCTTTTGCGTCCTCGACTGCCTTCTTTGCATCGTCAGATACAACAGACTGATAGATATCATTGTCAGCAAGACCTACAACGCCGTCCTCGATACCAAGAATCTGATATTCACCATACGGAAGTGTGCCGTCAACGGCCTTTTCTACTGCATTGCAGAGGCTCTCGCCAACGTTTTTGATCGCGGAAGAGATGATGTAGTTTGCTTCGTCTTTGCCCTCGTAAGCAAGTGCCTGGTCAGAGTCAACGCCGATGCAGTATTTCTGGCTCTCAGCAGCTGCCTCAATAACGCCTACGGAAGCCGGACCTGCTGCTACGAAAACGACATCAGCACCGTTGGAATACTGAGTGATCGCAAGCTCTTTTGCAGTTGCGGAATCCACATAAGAACCAACATAGGAAACGAGTACCTTTACATCCGGGTCTACAAACTGTGCGCCCTCGATGAAGCCGACTGCGGAGTCATTGATAACAGCCGCTGTATCTTTTGCTCCTACAAAACCGATCACATTGTCCTCATTTGCAAATTCCATGTCAGATTTTGTTACGCTTGCTGCAAGAACACCTGCAAGGAAAGCGCCCTCGTTCTGCTTGTAGCTCATGGAATATACGTTGCTCAGATCGCCAACTGTGTAATCAACGTCTGTATCGAAGATGATGAATTTCTTCTCCGGGAATTCCTGTGCAACTTTCTCTGTGATCTCTTTCATATCCCAGAGCCCTGTGATGATCAGGTCTGCATCAGACTCGCATGCGTCTAACATAGAACCTTCGAATTTTGTCTTATCGCTTCCCATCTCGACCATGTTGACTTCAACTTTGTCGCCGAGCTCTTCTTCCAGCTTCTTCATGCCGGCCTGCGCGGAATCATTGAATGCCTTATCGCCGAAAGAACCGGTAACAAGAAGTGTCACTTTTAACTTCTCACCGTTTGTCTCTTCCTTTGCTGCCTCCGCAGTTGTTTCAGCAGCTGCAGTTGTCTCTCCTGCTGCGGCTGTTGTCTCAGTCTTGCTCTCGCTCGCGCATCCGAACAGCATGGAAGCTGCCAGTGCCATAGCCAGTGTGCTGCATACGATTTTCTTTCTCATAACTAGTTGTTCTCCTTTTCGTAAAACGTTGATTTATTCAAACTGTCCAGGGTCTCCAGATAGTTTTCCTTGTTCATTACCGGCTGGAATGCCTCTTTGATCTTCCATGCAGAAGCACCGCCGTCAGACAGCAGGTCGATCACGGTGTCCGCAAAATAATGTGCCGGAACACAATATGCCTGTTCAGGATCCACCGTCTTAAAATCTTTTCCGTGGATGCTGCCTTCAAATCCGGCAACTCCGATCTCGACGATCGGCCACATCAGTGACAGATCTCCCATATCACCGGAAGCAAACCCGTGGGTTCCCTGGGCGATCATGCTCTCATCGATGTAATCCAGAATATGTTTTTTCACAAGCGCTGTCAGGTTCTCGTCCTGATGAAGCGGGAAGTATCCCGGAGTATCCTGGATCTCCAGATCACAGTTGATCGCAAGTGCACCTGCGCGGATCGCACGCGTTACTTTCGCGTTCGTCTCGAAGATCGCCGGAACGGTTTTCGCCCGGACATACATTTCCAGCTGCGTTCTTGCCGGGATCGTGTTGACGGACTGTCCGCCTTCCGGAACGAAGAAATGGACACGGATCGCATCATCAGCGCGGAATGTCTCGCGCAGGAAGTTGATTCCGGTCATTGCGAGATTGACTGCATTTAATGCATTTACACCACCTTCCGGATTTGCGCCCGCATGCGCCGCCTTTCCAGTAAAGATCGCGCGTTTCATGATGAAACCGTTTAAGCTGGAGCCGATCTCCGCATGATATTTTGTCATGTCGATCCCCATTGCATGACAGGAAAGCATGAGATCCACATCGTCGAACACGCCTGTGGCGATCATTTCCTGTTTTCCTGATGGGTGGGAGATCTTTCCCTCTCTGATCAGCTCTTTCCGGTAATCCATATCGCAGAATTCTTCTGCTGGCGTTACAAGAAGTGTAACCTTGCCGCAGAGATCTTTCAACATCCCTGATTCTTTGATCGCCAGGAATAAACTCATCATGACGCCGAGCTGACCGTAATGACCGCATGTGTGGGCGGCATAGCTGTCCTCGCTGGCATACGGATGTCCGAAAGTCGGAACTGCGTCAAATTCCGTGATCAGACCGATATTCGGACCCGGTTTTCCTGAATCCAGCACAGCGCGGATTCCCGTGTAAGCAACATCCTCATGCGGGATCCCTGCTTTATCCAGAGCCTCGATCGTTTTTTCTCTCGTTCTGAATTCCTTGAATCCAAGTTCCGGATGGCGGTAAATGTCCTCACTCATCGCGATGATCTCCGGAAGGATCCGGTCTAATGTTTCATGAACCTGTTTCATGGTCTTTTGTTTCCTCCTTCACTACACTTGCGGGATCTGCCCATCGACTGTCCTTCCCGGACCAGTGCTCTGTTTTGTGTCTGCGGACCCCTCTGATCATTCATGATCTACTGGTATAGTGCAGAATTTATCATACATAGTTTTATAGGTAAATGTCAAGAATATTTCTTTTCTTGGTAAATAAAAAACAGGCTGCCGCACATTTCATGCGGCAGCCCACTTGCCAACTGTATTCTCCGGTCTTTTTATCTCTGTCGCACTGACTTGGAGATCTGTTCCGCAAATTGTCGTAAAAGACAGATCCTTCTGACCAGTTCTCTCGTATTTCCATCTTTGATCGACACAAATGTCAGCGCTGCCATGATATCACCATAAAAATCAAAGATCGGGCATGCCGCTTCCTGCTTGTAGCTCTTCTCTTCGCAGTCAACGAGCGTATATCCCTGCCTGCGGATATGTTCCATCTCCTTCATATCCGGCTCCATATACTGATAAGCGCGGAATACCTGTCCAGCTGCCATTGCGCACTCCGGCTGTTCCATATACTGGACCGGTGCCCCGCAGTCACTGCTCACGATGTTGCGGATCACTCCATGCTCCATCACACAGAGATCCACCTTCTGATTAATCTTCTCCGCGAGTTCTTTTACCAGCGGATTCCCGTTCCGTACCAGCGTGCTGCTCTTTATGATATTGGCAGCAATTCCGCAGATTCGATAACTGGGATGGTATTTCTTTGTATGTTTATCCTGTACGACCAGGTCGTTTCCTTTCAGACTTGCAAGTACCCGATGGGTAGAGCTAGCCGGAATTTCAAGTTGATTTGCAAGCTCCGTAACAGACATCCCGTCCATATTCCGGCTTAAAATATCCAGTGCATTTAATGCACGATCAACCAGTTGCATAATTTCCTCCATTTTCTGTCATGTAATGATCGCAGTCTCCATTGAGGCAACCGCTTTGTGCCTTATGAGTTATGCATCTATTATTCCGCCAAGTGGAATGGTATTCTGTAAATTCCATTTATTCTTGTATATTTTATCATCAGTTGACTGACAATGCAATGTTTTGTAACTATGAATCACCTTTTTGTCGTACATTACAAATTGCAGAACTGCTTTTTAGATATTATGCCGGAAAGTGGTTCCGGCGAGTGGAACCCCTGCTGTTTTCAAGGGAAAACTCCCGTTTTTTCCGCTGTAGAATACAAAAACACGCCAGTTTCACCATCATGAAACCAGCGTGTTTTCTATCAGTTTTTATGATTTCTGCGCCTAATAAATGATGTTTACGAGTCCGGTCGAGCAAATCGGGATAAAGGTAAGGATCAGAAGGCAGCCGAATAACAGTGCATAAAACGGAACGGCTTCCTTGATGAAATCCTTTGTGGAACACTTTGTAACACCGCAGGTTACAAACATTAATGTTCCCATCGGCGGTGTGAAAGCACCGATGGCGTTTGCGAAAATAAATACCATTGCGAAGTGAATCGGATCGATTCCGTATGCTGTCGCAGCCGGCGCAAATAACGGCACGAGAACAATCATGCTGGCATTTCCTTCTACGAACATGCCGACAAAGATCAGGAAGATATCAACAGCAACGAGGAAAATCCATTTATTATGGATCACAGAGATCATCCACTGGGTGAACATCTGCGGGATCATCTCTTTTGTGAGGATCCAGGAGAATGTGGATGCCGCAGCAACGATCAGCATAATGGATGACGTTGTCATAAGAGTCTCTTTTAAGCCCTGACGAATTTCATTCGGTCCCAACTCTCTGTAGCCGAATCCGAGGACAGCAGCATATACGATCGCAACAGCACCGGCCTCTGTGGCCGTAAATATACCGAGACGAACGCCGCCGATGATGATGATCGGAAGGCATAACGGGAGAATTGCCGGCTTAAAGGATGTCCAGAACATGGATCCTGTCATTTTCTCCTTGCGAAGCGGAAGATATCCGCGCTTCTTGGAGATCTTCGATACCATAAACATCATGGTCGCGCAGAGGAGAATTCCCGGTCCGAAACCTGCGATAAACAATTTACCGATGGACACGTTCGCAATACATCCATAAAGGATCAGTCCGATTCCCGGCGGAATCAGCGGTGTGATCATGCTGGAGGCCGCGGTGACTACTGTGGAGAATGCGCGTCCGATTCCTTTTTCTTCCATCTCAGGAACAAGCATTTTAGCCTCCATCGCCGCATCTGCAAGCGCGGAACCGGAAAGTCCGCCCATCAATGTACTTAATAAGATATTTACCTGAGAAAGTCCACCGTACATTCTTCCGGTCAGTACGGAACAGAAGTCCATGATCCGTTTCGTAACACCCGTATAATTCATCAGAACACCGGCACATACGAAAAACGGAATTGCGAGAAGTGTCACGCTCTCAGATCCGGTGATTGCCTGCTGGGCAAATACCGCCGGATTGATTCCCGGAGTCATGACAAAGTAGATAACGGAAGCTCCAAGTACCGCTACAAAAACCGGGATCTTAAGAAATAACAGCGCAAGGAGAACAATTGCCATAATACCAACTGCTGAGTTCATTACTTCTCCTCCTTTCCGTCGCCTTTAAATAATTCTTTTAATTCATAATATTTCTGCTCCGTATAGCTGATCAGCATGAGCACGATGGAGACCGGCGCGATCGCGTAGATCGTAGAGTACGGAATCATCAGGATCGGGGTCTTTCTGCTTGTACGCAGCATAACAGCGATATAATTCTGGCTTCTGAAGAAGAAGTAGATCAGAACTGCGTATACAACAACAGGGATCAGAAGTTCCACGATTTTTCTCAGGCTCTTTGGCAATGCGTCTACAAGAATTTCAATTGCCACATGGCTCTTTGTACGGAACGCCGCCGGAGCCGCCAGGAATGTGATCCATACCATGCATGCCAGCTGGAGTTCTTCTTCCCAGGTAAACGGAATATTGAAGGAGAAACGCATCAGTACGCCGAAAAAGGTCACACAGATCAGGACCAGGAGAACCAATGACGCTACAGCAACTTCGATTTTATCCAGGATATCCAGTATTTTCTTCATTGTCATTCCTCACCATCCTTCGATCATCCGGCAAATCATGTTTTCCGGATCTTTATAAAAGAAGTCTCATGGAAGACTGAGACCGCCATGAGATTTCTTTCTGTCACATCCTGCAGTTTACTGGATTGCAGCCTTTACGGTATCATAGAGGCCATCGCTCCATCCAAACTGGGAACCTTTCTCATAGAAGGAAAGGCTTGCTTCTTTCCACTGCGCTCTCTCTTCGTCTGTAAGCTCTGTGAATGTTACGCCTGCATCTTCCAGTTTCTTTCTGTAGTCGTCGTTAGCTGCTTCCTGCTTCTCGTTATTGTAGAGACCAGCTTCTTCACATGTCTTGAATAACAGATCCTGCTGCTCCTGTGTTAAGGTGTTGAGGTAATCTGTTCCGATGCACCATGTTGTAAAGTTTAAGATATGTCCTGTCATAAGGATGTTCTTTGTAACTTCCTGGAAACTCTGTCCGTATAATGTGGAAAGCGGGTTCTCAACGCCGTCAAGAGTACCGTTCTGTAATGCGGTGTAAACATCACCAAGCGCCATCGGTACTGCTGTAGCTCCTAATGCATTGAAGCCTTCTACATAAATCTGGCTGTTTGCAAGACGGATCTTTTTACCTTTGATGTCTGCCGGTACAACAGCTTTGTCTTTTGTCATTAACTCACGTTCTCCATAGACCCAGTTGGAACCAAGAACGGTGAGTCCTTTATCCGCAAGCTTGCTGCACTGCTCTTTATACCAGTCACTGTCGATCAGCTTCCATACCTCATCCCAGTTATCGAAGAAGAACGGTCCATAGAGGATACCAAGATCCGGAACACCGTAATCAGCATAGAAAGCGCCGTCTGCGATCGTGATCACGTTCTCGCCCATGACCATCTGGTCGATCAGTTTACTCTTGTTTCCGAGTGCGCTGTTTGCGAATACTTTGAGTTCCATGGTGCCATTGCTCTCTTCTTTTAAGAGTTCTGCCCATTTTTCAACAGCCTGTCCGATCGGCTCCTCGGTCGTGTTCTCAAAACCGATGTTGATCGTTACAACGTCTCCGGATGCTGCCGCTGCGGTCGTCTCTTCTGCTTTTGTCTCCTCAGCTGCTTTTGTCTCTGCCGGTGCTGCGGTTGTGCTCGTTGATGCGCTGCTGCCACATGCGCTCAGGACCATGGATGCACACATAACTGCTGATACGGCTGCCATTGCTCTTTTCTTCATAAGTTTTTTCCTCCCATAAATAAAATACATTTTTACAGTTTCTGTTTAAAACTCGAATTCAGCTTTTACGATTTCCCCATAATTTTTATCGAGATCTTCAAATGCTTCTTCCGCATGATCTGCGGAATATGTTCTGGAAATCAGTTTTGTAAGATCCACAAATCCTTCGCGGACAAGTTTTAATACTGCCCGGAAATCGTCTGAGGTTGCACCTCTGGATCCATACATATTCAATTCTTTTCTCTGAACTTCCAGGAAATTGAAATCCGCATTTTTCTTTGCGACACCGATCACAACCATCTTTCCGCGGCTGGCAACTGCCTTCACACAGGCTAAGAATGTTGCCGGGGCACCAACAGCTTCCACCGTTGCGTCGAATCCGTCTCCTCCTGTGACCGTCTCGATAAATTCCGCCAGTTTTTCCGGACTGTCATTGACAAATCCACCGTCCAGCCCGAAATCATTGACTGCTTTTTTTACCTTTTCTTCGGCAATATCCGTGATATAAGCTTTCGCTCCGAAACTTTTTGCCGCAACACCGGCCAGGATCCCGATCGCTCCCGCGCCAAAGATCAGCACCTTGTCCCCCGGTTTTAATTCCGCTCTGGACACACCGTGGTAACTGATACAGAATGGCTCAACGAGCGCCAGCTCCTTCGGATCGATCCCTGCGCCGTCAAACAGCCGCTCTACCGGCATCGTGAAGTAGTCGCTGAAAGCTCCTTCCCTCTGGACACCCATCGTCTCGTTGTGGATGCAGGCATTCACATAACCGCGCCGGCAGGAATAACAGGTCCCGCAGTTGAAATACGGGTTTCCCGTCACCAGCATTCCTTTTTTGATCCCATACGGATTCTCGCCGACTTCCACAACCTCGGCTGCGAATTCATGTCCGATCGTACGCGGATAGCTGACATATGCGGACTGGCCGCGGTAGGAAGCCAGGTCACTTCCGCAGATCCCCCCGCAGACCATTTTCAGTAATGCCTCTCCCTGTTTTGGAACCGGAATTTCTCTTTCGGCTGTCACAGCCTTCCACGGTTCCGGAAGAACGATCGCTCTCATTTCAGATCACTCCTTATTTTACCTCTGTCATGAACTCATGCAGGAAGCGGAAGCCCCAGCCTTCGCCTTCACGCGGGCGAGCAAAACCATTGTCGATGACCATCGGATTATCGATGATCGCGTCGATCCAGTCAAAGCTCTCTGCGCCATACGGGTTCGCAACTGTGCAGAGAAGCGGTACATCATAGTCTTTATAGTAGTGAGGAAGTACCGGAATATTGTAAGCGTTTGCAAGTGCCGCACTGTCTCTCCATGCTTCAACACCGCCGAGACGGATCAGATCCGGCTGCCAAAGATCA
>OGIR01001750.1_pt1 | contig 10894 bp, 7 predicted proteins | sample 1571831 | NCBI WGS metagenome assembly OGIR01 (sample SAMEA2582124, study PRJEB24529) | metagenome | biome: Human gut stool | place: China | collected 2011 | reverse complement strand
TCCTGCACTTATTCGCTCCGGTGTGCATCCAGCGATGGCAGGCTCTGCTATTTTCCTAGGTACATGGGGAAGTGCATTGAGCCCAGGTCTTATGTTTAACCCACAAGTAGCACAACTAGCAGGTGAAGACGTAATGACCGTTATTGCGAGCTTCTCTATGCAAGCTATTATTGGCATTGTCGTAGCAGCTATTTTGCTCAATATCGTAGCTATCGTTAAGAAAGAGCATACAGGATATGTATTGAAAGATGCTAACGAAGAAGAAGGTAAAGAATTTAAAGTAAATTATTTATATGCTATCATCCCAATCATTCCGCTTGTATTACTCGTACTCGGTAGTAAACAAGTAGCAGTGATTCCTGAAATTTCTGTTCCTGTATCTATGCTCATTGGTACAGCTATCGGTATTATTGCCGTACGTCCTAATGTAACGGAAGCAGTTAAGAAATTCTTCCGTGGTACTGGCGATGGTATGTGTGATGTAGTCGGTCTTATGGCTGCTGCTGCAGCCTTTACTGCGGGTATGCAGTACATTGGACTTACAAGTGCACTCATTGATGGTATGAAGAACTCTCAACAAATCGCTCAAATTGGTGCAGCCTTTGGTCCATTCTTATTAGCTGTTATCTCTGGTTCTGGTAATGCAGCAGCCCTTGCGTTTAACGGTGCGGTAACACCTCATGCGGCAGACTTTGGCTATGGTATTATGCAACTCGGCTCCATGGCCCAATTAGGCGCTGGCATCGGTCGTAGTATGAGTCCAGTAGCAGGTGCAGGTATCATCATTGCCGGTCTTGCAGGTATTAACCCTATGGAAATGGCAAAACGCAATGCGGTACCATGTATTATTGCTACAGTAGTGATTATGCTATTGTTATTATAATTATAATTAGATGAAAGTAGTTGTGCAGTTGTAATGCTATAAAGCGCATCTGCTCAACGACCTTAAATTTAAAATTCACAAGAAAAGAACCCCATCATGATTAATATCATGATGGGGTTCTCTTTATATTGTAGATTTTCATTATTTAAGTTTGAAGCCAATCCAGAGAGCGGAAATAATAAATAAGCCACCGCTAACCCAGAATAGGGTAGTAAAGCCTAGCCATGCCATAAGGCTAGCACCGCCAACAGACCCTAAGAAATAACCAAAAAACAAACAAGATTGATTATAGGAAAATACTTGGCCTGTAAATTCTCGAGGCGTTTTTGAAGAGAGGTAAGTGTTTAAGGCAGGCAACATGCCACCTAAACCAAAACCTTGTAGGAACCTGATGATTGCCAGTTGATATACATCAGAAACATAGGCTTGAGGGATATTTAGAATCCCTACATAAATAAGAGATACTACTAATACTTTGCGTGGCCCGATCTTGTCGACTAATTTACCTAGTGGAGAACTACTCATAAGTTGAGCAATACCCATAGCGGAGAATACAGCGCCTGCAATAAATGCTAGATTTTCTGTATCACTAGGAACGATTCCCTTAATATATACAGAGATAACAGGTTGTAAGGACATGATGCATATTGCATAGATAAAGGACGCTACACATAATGCGACAATACTATTAAATTCCGGTATTTGCTCTTTCAACTTACGGATGGAAAGTTTTTCAGGATTCGGTTGTGGTACATAATTTTCATGGATGAATATAGTAGCCAGCACACCAGCTAAACCCATGAGTGCACCGACGATGATGAAGTCATTGCGAATACCGACTGTATCTGCAATATATCCACCTAATAGAGGACCAATCAGTGAACCAGCAAGATTAGCAGATGCTAATAATCCTAAGGCCCAACCTGTCCGCTCAATAGGTGATTCTGAAGCTATTAATGTAATTGATGCCGAGTAAAAGCCACTTACTAGACCTTGAACGAGTCGGATTAAAACAACCCCTTCGGGTGTAGTTTGAAAAGCAATTAATATATTGCATAATGCCATGCCAAAGCTAGATCGTATTAATGTAATTTTACGCCCTTTTTTGTCCGCCACACGTCCCCAAAATGGAGCAGCTAAACAAACGATTATATAGGTAGCACCAGTGGCCAGCCCAGACCATAAGGACATTGACTCTGGTGTTTGTACGCCTAAATCATGAAAGTATAAAGGCAGGATTGGAGCTAGTTGACTAACCCCAAAGGCTGTACAGAATACACAGACTAAACTGATGTACACCGTTCGTTTCCACGTTTCCAAAGTATCCCTCCTTTAGTCTTGTAATACATTTATAGCTATAAAAACTTGTAGGCTCATTTTTTGCCTAGTCTTTTGCTTAATGACTTTGGGCTAGTTATTTCTTGCTACGAAATAATTATTAATTATGTTTCTTTTTAACTTCTTCCCAATCGCTTAAGTCCGGCAGTTTATTGCTTGTTATAGATTCTTGGATCCAGTAGTTAATGGAGGTTAAGTTGCTAGAGTCTCGTTCAAAGCCATATACGATGTCGTCCTCTGTGTCGTCTTCTATAGTGATATAGAGGCTAATGTGTAAGTTTTTACCTTTTCCACGCTCGATGAAGTAGCTAATACCTGGATCGTCGAGGTTAGATGGGCGAACTGCCATGATATCATACTTGCCATTGGCTACGCCTTCTAAGGCATCCTTAATCATTTGATTAGAAAGTTCATATTGATTGAGGTAGAAGATATCGTTGTCGCAAGTTAATACATACTCTCGTGGAGGCGTAGTATTTTTGTACTGTCTCTCCCAGCTTTCATCAATAATAGGCAATGTAGCATGATCATAGAACTCTTTAATTAAAGTGAGCCCTTCAGGAATGGACATTTCTTTAAAGTATCGTATTTCATATACTGTAGGCTCCGAATTTTCATCTCGTTCGTCAGTAGCCTCAAGGTAGCCGTATAGATAGATAGTACAAGAGTTTTTATCTTCATTGTGGAACATAACGATACTGTACACATCATAAATGACGTTTTCTATAGATTGACGATTATCATAGATGATAAAGCTGAGGTATTTTTGTGTATCCCACTCGCGTTCGATGAAATTCCAGTCGTATTTATTAGTACGCCAACCAGTAGTAGAGTCCTCGAAGATTTCTAATACATCCACAGAATTTTGAGGCCATGCAGGTGGCATAGGATTACAAGTTGTAGAAGATTCTTTTATGCCTTCTTTGTATTGATAGTGTCCATTAACGAGTTCAAAGGCTTCTAATCGCTCAGACGCTTCATCAGGAATTACCAAGGGCTCACCAGCACCTAACCAATTATCGTTTCTTGTGTTAATACGTCTGATGCTTTCACGAGCATGTTCGTAGAACGTAACGGCTTGGTCTAAATCCGGTTCTTTTGTAATGGCACCAATTTCGTAGCAATAGCCGGCTGCCAGTTGCCATAGATGGTCCGCATAGTCATAACTACCGTATCTATCGTGACATTTGCTAGCCTGATTAACGCACTCTATGGCGTTTCTTATTGCAGGGGTATTACCTTTTTTGAAAGTAAATACATAAGCGAGATATGGCCAAATAGCATCGAGCGTGTAAATAGCTGGTTGTTGCAATAAGTGAGCAATGCGAGACCAATCTTGGGACTGACCATCGATGTTCAAGGTACGAATAATGATGGCTTGCATGGTAACATAAGCGTGGTCGTCAAAGTCTAAGTAATCTGGGCTTATAGCAGCGCGCTCGTAGTATCTGAGGGCCTTTTGAATATCCTGAGGGATTCTTTTGTTAGACTCACGTGGTTTTGCATAGTACTCGGCAGCTTCACGCAAACACATGCCATTATTCATGGCGGCGCCGCGCTCAAAATATTCAAGCGCTCGTTCATGCTCCCCACGTGATTTACAAATATCACCTGCTAAATACATCATGAGTGGCAAACCTGCTTTAGCAGCTTTAAAAATGACTTGTTCTTCCATTTTCTTATTGCCTTGTTCTACATAGGTAATGCGCAAGTTGCGGTATGCAATAACAAGGCCTGCCTCGGCAGATTTACGCAACCATTGCTGAGCAATAGCAGTTACTTTATTGGCCAATCTACGTTGATCTGCTTGTACAAATAAGCCCTTTAAAAAACGGGCAAAGCCAGATGGTTCACCTTCATTAGCCACCTTCTTAGCTGATGGTAAGATGTGGTAATCTCCCCATTGGTATACATTGGCAATGGCGTAGGCACAGTAGGAACAACCCTTTTGGGCGCCTTCATAAACGCGCTGGAATGCTTCGTCCTTCGTCATAGGCAACTCTTTTTCAATGGTTGGTGTAAGGGCACCTGAGGTACGCATAGCCTGTAAAATGGCGATGGCACTGCCTTTGCGAATAGCCGTATGTAAATAACTATACGCCTTTGTGTCATCCTCAGGAAAGCCTGCCTCAATCCACGTGAACTGAGGGCCAGAATAAACGCGCGCCAAAATAGCGTACACATCGCCAATACCAGGAATCGTTTGGCCTTCCTCGTCTAATTTCACAAGGGTCTCAAGCTCAGCCTTGCCCGCCCAAGCGATATCTTTATCACACTGGTGGAATATTTTATTGAAAGACTGCTGTATTTGATCAGTAAAATAAAAACTCATTCTCTCTCCTTCGCATAATAATCAGTAGAAGCTGATAACATATGTAGTTTCAGTATACTATTAGTATTTAGAGGAAAACAATATAAATATTCTGAATTTGGAGGGGACTAGGGAAATCAGTAATTGGATTATATATGGATATTAGGTGATGAACGAATGTAAGGATAAGGTGAAAGTTAAGATTCTCCTTGACTTTCATTCTATAGAAACATTATAATCAGATTATAATTTTATACTCGCCTGAAAGAAACCGATGAGGTGGAGATAAAAATAGGAAATGCACTCACAGAGAGCGGGATTAGCTGAGAACCCGTAGTACGCAGCTTATTAAATGGACCACCGAGGGCGCATGGAAAAGAATGAACTTTCATTCCTAGTATGGTGCGACGTCACACGAGCGTTAGTCGTGAGGGATATGTTAGTATCCTGCGAAAGGGGAATGCGCTGCATTCAAACAAGGTGGTACCGCGATTTATAGCATAATACAAGTATTTTCTAATAATTGTATAAGAATAGAACTATAGACTCGTCCTTGACGTTATATTGTCATGGGCGAGTTTTTTTATTGGCAAATGCCAGATGGAGGTTCTCATGATTTTTCCTAGTCTTGACCGTGTGAAAGCTATCGCACCGGGCTACGATATCGTGCCTGTATATATGGAAATTTTATCCGACGTACGCACACCGATTAGTGTGTTGAAAGCATTAAAACAAGTGAGCAGTCATACGTACTTGCTTGAAAGTGCGGATAATAGTAATCATTGGGGCCGTTACTCCTTTTTGGGCTATGATCCTAAGATTGAGCTCTTCTGTAAAAACCATAAAATGACTATCAAAGACGGTACAACACGTACTTTTGAATGCTCTGACCCAGCTGCAGAAATTCGCAATATTTTGAGCCAATATAAAAGCCCTCGCTTAGAAGAGTTGCCAACCTTCACAGGTGGTTTTGTTGGTTACTTCGCATGTGAATACATTCGTTATATCGAGCCAACATTGGACTTCCCAACACCAGATGATGACTCTGCTATGGTCAACGATGTAGACCTTATGCTCTTCGATAAGGTTATTGCATTCGATCATTACAAAAATAAAATCTACTTGATTGCTAACATTAGCACAAGCGATTTAGAACGTAACTACAACAAGGCTGAGCTTGAGTTGAAAGCATTAGCTGATCTCGTTGTAAACGGCAAAGAGGCGGATGTGCCAAACGGCGTTCTTAAAACAGAGTTTACCTCTGAGTTCACAAAGGATGAGTTCGAAGCCGTTGTTAAAAAGACACAGCACTACATCAAAGAAGGGGATATCTTCCAATGTGTTGTATCTAACCGTCGCGAAGCTGAGTTCGAAGGTAGCTTGTTAAATGCGTACCGCGTATTGCGTACGTTGAACCCATCTCCCTACATGTTCTACCTATCTGGTGGCGATGTAGAGCTTACCGGTGCTTCTCCAGAAACATTGGTAAAATTGACAGACGGCAAGATGTACACATTCCCAATTGCAGGCACTATGCGCCGCGGTAAAACGGAAGCAGAGGACCTTGCCATAGAGGAAAAACTTATCAATGATGAAAAAGAATTGGCTGAACATAATATGCTTGTTGACTTGGGGCGTAATGATTTAGGTAAAATTGCTAAATTCGGTTCTGTAAAAGTTGAAGCGTTACATATGTTGCAACGTTTCTCTCATGTAATTCATATTACATCTACTGTAAGCGGTGACATTCAAGATGGCAAAGATGCACTAGATGCCATCGGGGCAACATTGCCGGCAGGCACATTATCTGGGGCCCCTAAAATCCGTGCTATCGAGATTTTACACGAACTTGAAAAAAGCCCACGTGGAGTATACGGCGGTGCTGTAGGCTACATCGATTTCTCCGGTAATATGGATGTATGTATCGGTATCCGCATGGCTATGAATAAAGGCGGTAAGGTCTATGTTCGCGCTGGTGCTGGTATCGTTCGCGATAGCGTACCTGCTAGTGAATACAATGAAACATTGATCAAAGGCCAATCCATGATTTCCGCAATTACAGATGCACAGGAGGTAGAATAATGGTACTCCTTATAGATAATTACGATAGCTTTTCCTTCAATTTATACCAATTAGTAGGCTCTATCGATCCAGACATTAAAGTCATCCGCAGTGATGAATTAACAGTTGAAGAAATCCGCGCTTTAAAACCAGACTATGTGATACTTTCACCAGGACCTGGCAGACCAGCTGATGCGGGCGTATACGAAGACCTATTGCGCGAATGCAAAGGTGAATTCCCAATCCTTGGCGTATGCCTTGGTCACCAAGCCATCGGCGAAGTATTCGGCGGCACCGTTTCCTACGCAAAACAAGTTATGCACGGCAAACAAAGCGTAGCCAAACAAGTACACCCATCCAAAATCCTTAAAGGCGTACCTGAACAATTTGAAGTAGCACGTTACCACTCCTTGGCGATCATTGACGAAACCATGCCAAGCGAACTCATCGTTACATCCATTACAGACGACGGCGAAGTAATGAGCGTAGAACACAAAGACTACCCAATCTATGGCGTGCAATTCCATCCGGAATCCATCATGACACCGAACGGGGAACAAATGATTCGCAATTTCCTAGAAAAATAGCTACTGTTTAATTTAGGTATTCGAGGGGCTATTCTTAAGTGCAATCACGTTGAGGCAAAAATAAGGTCTCTCGGAACTCCGATGGCCACCCACCCCACTACGTGGGGCCGCCAAGTCGTTCCTTAAGACCTTATTTTCTGCCAATTCAATTTTGACAATATCTAATAATGGCCCCTCTACAATACATAACATGAACTGTAGATATATTTTTCTAAAGAAATATGCGAACCAGAACCCCTTATCTAAGAAGTGGTGGTGCGTAGCACCACCGTTCCCAACCCCTATAAAGAAATGACCTGTGCATTACTTCATATAATGCGCAGGATCATTTGATAATAGTTTGTTTGAGGGATATCTATTAAATTGGTATGATTTTATTAATAGGTGCGATTGGGTTATGTGCGAAGCCGACTTGGCGCCCCGCATAGCGGGGGGTGGCCTCTTGGAGGCTGAGGGCATGACCCAATCGTTACCGACTAAGTAGAATGGTATTAATTTAATAGATATCCTCAAAAGGAGATATAAAATGATTAAAGACGCATTATATGCAGTAACGCATGGTCAAGATTTATCCTACGACCTTGCTAAAGATACAATGAATAAAATTATGAGTGGTGAGGTAGCCGAGGTTCCTATGGCTGGTTTCTTGTGCGCTCTTGCAGCGAAAGGCCCTACTGTAGATGAGGTTACGGCGTTCGCTGAGGTTATGCGCGAGAAGGCTGGTTCTGTGCCTCATGAAGGCACAGTTGTAGAAATCGTAGGTACTGGCGGCGACGAAGCTAATACGTTCAATATTTCTACTACATCTGGTTTCATTATTTCTGCTGCCGGTATTCCTGTAGCGAAACATGGTAACCGCAGTGTATCTAGTAAATGTGGCGCTGCTGACTTGATCGAAGCATTAGGTGCTAAATTAGAGCTTAACGGTGAACAAAATGAGGCAGTTCTCAATAAAGCCAATATGTGCTTCATGTTTGCTCCTGTATACCACCAAGCTATGAAATATGCTGGCCCTGTACGTAAAGCGTTAGGCGTTCGTACTGTGTTCAACATCCTTGGACCATTGGCGAACCCAGCAGGCGCTACTGTGGAGTTGATGGGCGTGTACGATAAATCTTTAGTAGAACCATTGGCTCGCGTGTTGGCTAATCTTGGCGTTAAACGTGGCGCAGTTGTACACGGCTTCGACGGCCTTGATGAGATTACGGCAACTAATAAAACGTACGTATGCGAAATTAATAATGGTACTTTCACAAGCTACGAATTCGACCCTAAAGAATATGGTTTCGAATACGCTGATAAAACTGAGCTTGAAGGTGGCGACGCTACTGTAAATGCTGAAATTACACGCCGCGTTCTCGGTGGTGAGCAAGGTGGTAAACGCACAGCTGTTCTTCTCAATGCTGGTATGGCGATTTACCTTGCAAAAGATGGCATTACATTAGCAGAAGGCATTGAAGAGGCGAAAAACATGATCGACTCTGGCAAGGCTCTTGCTACAATGGAACAATTTGTGAAAGCCACACAAGAGGTATAACCATTGATTTTAGATAAGATTGTAGAGGCTACTAAAGTTCGAGTAGCCAAAGAAAAAGAGGTGGAAACGCCTGAGTCTGTGAAAGCAGCGGCCTTAGCATTACTATCTGATACAGGATTTCCTTTTGAAGCAGCCCTTCGCCAGCAAGACTTTAACTTCATTTGTGAAGTAAAGAAGGCGTCCCCTTCAAAGGGGATTATCGTTGAGCATTTCCCATATTTAGATATCGCAAAAGAATATGAAGTGGCAGGGGCAGCAGCCATCTCTGTATTGACTGAGCCAGACTTCTTTAAAGGGGACAAAAAATACTTGCAAGAAATCGCTAGCACCGTAAAAATCCCTGTATTACGCAAAGACTTCATCATTGATGAATACCAAATCTACCAAGCAAAGGTGTGGGGCGCTAGTGCAATCCTATTGATCTGTGCATGTCTCGATGTGCCTACATTGACTAAGTTCCGTGAGTTAGCCGATTCTCTTGGCTTATCTTCCTTAGTAGAGGCTCACGACGAGCATGAGGTACAAATGGCCATCGATTGTGGTGCCCGTATTATTGGCGTTAACAACCGTAACTTAAAAGACTTCACAGTAGACGTACAAAACAGTGTGCGCTTGCGAAATCTCGTTCAAGATGATGTGATCTTCGTATCTGAAAGTGGTCTAGAAACACCAGAGGATATCCAAGTGTTGCGTGATAACAACATCGGCGTAGCCTTGATGGGGGAAACCTTTATGCGTTCTCCTAACAAGGTTGAAAAGTTGGCATATCTTTATGGCCCGACCTACTACACACCAAAGGTTAAGATGTGTGGCATCTCCAAGGTAGAAACAATCCCTGCTATAGTAGAGGCCAAGCCAGACTACATGGGCCTTGTATTTGTGCCAAGCAAACGACAAGTCACTGTAGATCAAGCTAAAACATTAGTGGAAGAGCTACATAAACAATATGCAAAAACATATGGTACAAATACGGTGCCAATGAACGCTGAAGCAACACAAGATACTAATGGATTTGGCGAAGAAAATACCAATTCTGAAGCTATTAAAACGGTAGGCGTCTTCGTCAATGAAACATTAGATAACCTCGTTACGATCGCTAAAGAAGCCAATCTTGATGCGGTGCAATTGCACGGCGACGAAGATGAAGCTTTTATCCAAGCTCTCAAAGAGAAAACAGATGTAGAGGTTTGGAAGGCCGTTCAAATTCGGAGCGCTGCAGATGCAGAAGCGTGGATCGATAGCGGTGCTGATATGCTATTATTTGATGCGTATCACAAGGACGAGCGCGGCGGTACGGGCGAAGTGTTCGATTGGTCTTGCTTAGATGAGTTTGAACGCCCATTTATGCTCGCAGGTGGTATCGACAGTACTAACGTGGCGCGTGCTATTCGCACAGTTTGCCCTTACGGCATAGATATCAGTAGCGGCATTGAAACAAATGGCGTGAAAGACGATGAGAAGATTAAAGCTTTCACAAACATCGTGAGAACCATAGCTCACTAAATGTTGAGAGAATAAGGCCTATTATAGGTGAATAATCACAAAAAATACATAAATCTAAGATATAATAATATTTTAGACACATCCGATGGAATTCATCGATTGTTGAGATAGATGCCAATAGTAACGCTATACAGGCGTGCTAGCAGGAATGGTATATGGAAAGGTAAGTTATATGAGTGAACAAAGACATGGTTATTTTGGCTCCTTCGGTGGCCAATTTATGCCAGAAACATTGATGAATGCAGTCATCGAATTGGAAGAGGCATACAACAAGTACAAAGATGATCCTGATTTCGTGCGCGAACTTGAGGATTTACACAAAAAATATACAGGTCGTCCATCCCTTTTATACTATGCAGATCGCATGACAAAAGACCTTGGTGGTGCCAAAATTTATTTGAAACGTGAAGATTTGAACCATACTGGTTCCCACAAATTGAACAATGTAATCGGCCAAATGTTATTGGCAAAACGCATGGGTAAAACTCGCGTTATTGCTGAAACTGGTGCAGGTCAACACGGTGTAGCAACAGCTACTATTGCTGCGTTGATGGGCATGGAATGTGAAGTATACATGGGTGCTGAAGACTGTGAACGTCAAGCGCTTAACGTATATCGCATGGAATTATTGGGCGCTAAGGTGCATCCTGTAACAACTGGTACTAGTACATTAA
>OGIR01001744.1_pt1 | contig 10933 bp, 9 predicted proteins | sample 1571831 | NCBI WGS metagenome assembly OGIR01 (sample SAMEA2582124, study PRJEB24529) | metagenome | biome: Human gut stool | place: China | collected 2011 | reverse complement strand
GTTTTTCGATATTGTTCAATTTTCAAGGTCCTGTGCGCCTCAGCCTTGCGGCTGAAAGCTTGTTTATTTTATCACTTTCGTGATAAGTTGTCAAGCACTTTTTTGAAGATTTTTTGAAGTTCTTGTCGAACTTTCTTATTTCTTCGCGTTTGGACGTTCGTTTTGAAGTGTTTCATTCTGTCGGACGTCCGCCTGACAGTAACGTATTTTAGCACAGGGTCCGGTAAAAAGCAAGACTTTTTTCAATATTTTTTGCGTAAAATCCTGCTTTTGACTTTTTGTCCAGTTTTTTCTTTCACTTTTGACATTTCTGCGCTCATTCTTCCAAAAGACGTCTGCGCAGCAGAACTAAAATCTTACGCTCCCGCCGGGAGATCTGTACCTGGGTGGTATGCAGCACCTTTGCGGTCTCGCTCTGGGTACGGTTGCCGTAGAACCGCAGCTGGATCAGCTGACGGTCCTGCTCCGGGAGCGCGCGGAGCACCTCTTCCAGACTGATGCGATCCGCCAGTGCTTCCTCCGGGGATTCCACCGGGATATCCAGCTGATGTTCCGCATCCTCCCGGCCCTCCGGGGTCAGGCTCATGGCGGGCTGTGCCGCCTGGATGGCCATGGCCACATTCTCCACGCTCTCCCCCAGCTGCTCTGCCAGCTGGGAGAGGGTGGGCTCGGTGCCGCACAGCTTCATGGTGTGTTCCCGCGCTGCCTGCACCCGCATGCCCAGCTCTTTCAGAGAGCGGCTTACCTTGACGGTGCCGCCCTCCCGGAACAGCTTTTTGATCTCGCCCAGGATGACCGGCACGGCATAAGTGGAAAAGCACACGCCGCGCTCCGGGTCGAAGTTGTCGCAGGCTTTGACCAGCCCCATACAGCCCGCACCGTAAAGGTCATCGTATTCGATGCCCCGTCCGCGGAACCGCCCGGCGCAGGCATGCACCAGCCCCAGATTCTGTGTGATGAATGCTTCCCGCCGGGTCTTGTCCGATACCATACGCCTTGTCCGCCTTTCTTTTTATGTAGACGCGCGGGCAGACAGCCGCTTGATCAGCACCACCTTGGTGCCCTTACCCGGCCGTGAGGTGACTTTGACCCGGTCCATAAAGCTTTGCATCACGGCAAAACCCAGCCCGGAGCGCTCCTCCGGGTTGCCGGTGGTGAACAGCGGCTCCATGGCCTGTGGGACATCCGGGATGCCTACCCCCTTGTCCGTGACCGTGATGTGCACCTCCCGCTCCGGATAGACCGCCACGCAGAGGGTCACCGGGCCGATGCGGTCCGGGTAGGCGTGCACGATGCAGTTGGTCACCGCCTCGGATACGGCGGTCTTGAGGTCTGCCAGCTGGGGCACCGTGGGGTCGTACCGGGCCAGAAAGGCCGCCACGACGCTGCGGGCGTAGGCTTCGTTGATGCTGAGGGAATCAAACTGGATCTTTGTGGTGTTTTCCGCTTTCATGGGTCATTCCTCCGTTTTGGGTGCATCCGTGCACCGGATGCCGGCCAGCTGCAGCACCCGGCGCAGCTGTGCGGGCGCGTGCTGGATCTGCAGGGTGGTGCCGAGGGTGCGGGCGCTGCGCTGCCGCCCCAGGATCAGTCCGATGCCGGACGAGTCCATAAAGCCTACCCCGCCGAAATCCAACACAAGGGTCTGCGGAGTGCGGCTGACCAGCGCATCGTCCAGCTGGATGCGCAGGCTCTGGGCCGCATCGTGGTCCACCTCGCCGGAAAGATACGCATACAGGACCTCGCCTGCTGCGCTGAAACGTACCGCTGCCATTGCCTTGTCCATCTCCTTTGTTCATAAAAAAAATCCCGTACACATAGTCTCAGTGTACGGGATCTTCGCATGATTTTTTAGGGAAGGGTGTCGCTCAGCTGTTTTCCAGCAAGGCGGCGGCTTCCAGCGCGGCGGCTTCGCTGCCGCAGACCAGCAGACCGCGGCGGGTGTTGGCGTGGGCCAGCTCCACCGCTTCGGCCAGGGTCGCGCAGAGCTCGGCGTCAAAGTGGAACTTTGCCTTCTCGGTCAGGCGCTCGGTCAGGGCATCGTCGCCGCCTGCGGGGGTGACGAGGTAGACCTTATCAAAGGGGTTGTCACTCATGCCGGGCATGGTGGACTTGTCCTTTTTCTGCTCCTCCGGGGTCAGACCGGTCTCCAGTGCGGAGAAGAAGGCTTCGGCGCCCTCTTCCTCGGCCAGGCCGATGATAGCGCTCATATGGCGCACCTTGGCCATGTTGAGCACGCGCAGCAGCGCAGAGGCCTGCTGCGGGGTGCGGCAGGCGTCCAGAATGACCAGCGGGCGCTGGGAGATGACCCGGATGCTGCTGCGGTTTTCCACCGCTGCCAGACCGTCCAGAATGGCCTCGTCCGGGATGTCGAAGCCCTTGCGGCAGAGTGCCAGCGCCAGCTCCACCGCCATGGCGGCGTTTCCGGCCGCATGACGGCCCAGGAAGGCCAGCGGCACGGTGTAGCCGCCGTAGTCCACCTTGCTGGCAAACTTTTCCGCTTCCAGGAAGGTGATGTCCTCCGGGTCCGGCACCACAAGCTCACAGTCGCACTTGCCTGCGGCCACGATGAGCTCGCTGAGCACCGCTTTGGGCTGCTCCGGTGCGGTGACGCAGATGGAGCCCTTGCGCATGACCCCGGCCGCCAGTGCGGCCAGACGCTCCACCGAGCGGCTCACGCCGTCCGGGCCCACGGCGGTCACGGCGCACACCGGCATCTGGGGCAGAGCCTCTGCCAGACCGGCGTCCGGCAGCTCCACCACAGCCAATGCACAGCCGGCCTCGCCAAAGGCATAGGCGGCCGCTGCCAGCTCTGCGGCGTCCTGCGGCAGGGGCTCCGCCGCTGCCTGTGTCTCTGCGGCCAGGCAGAGCAGACCCTCGTCCACCGGGGCACCGTCCACACGGACGCGGACCGACAGCGGCTCACAACCGGCATGGTACAGACCGGCATGGATGCCGGCCGCACGCAGGGTGGCTGCCAGCAGGGCCGCCACGGTGGTCTTGCCCGCCGTACCGGCCACGCCCACGAACTGCACCTTCTGCGCAGAAGCCGGCAGGGCCGCGCGCAGCTGGTCGGTGGAGGCAAAGCCGTCCGGCAGGGCCTCGAAGTAAGAATTTGCCTGTTCGATGGTCATTGGTTACTCCTTGTTACAACGATGGAACAGCATCCGGCACAGGACCATAAAGACCAGTGCGATCAGGATGCCGGCCAGCACACCGGCCGAGTCCAGCCAGACGTCGGTGACCTGACTGCTGCGGCCCGGGGAATAGATCTGGATCGTCTCGTCGGCCATGGCCGTGAGCACACCGCCCAGCATGGGCACGCTGATGTGCCGGACATACCGCCGGGTGTACACCCGCATGCAGAGCATGAGCAGAAAGCCCTCCAGCGTATACTCGCAGAAGTGGGCCATCTTGCGCACGATGTGCATGGTAAGGCGCTGGGCAAGGGCCGGATGGCCCAGACGGCGCAGAACCGCCTGCAGCAGAGTGAGCACCCGACCGCTGGACACAGTAGACACCGAGGCGATCTTCATGGAATTGGAAAAGATGAACGCAATGCAGCCGATGAGGGCCAGCGTAAACACCACCCGCCCGGCGATCAACCACGGAGACGGGTGCTGTTCCTTTTTGATCGAATTGCTCACAGCATTAACCCAGAGCCTGGATGCTCTGCTCGATGTTGGCCAGCTTGTCCTGGCTCTTGGCGTACTTGGCGCGGATATCCTCCACCAGAGCCGCCGGGGCACGCTCCACGAACTTGGGGTTGGCCAGCTGGTTGCCGAACATGGCCAGTTCCTTCTCGGCCTTGGCCTTTTCCTTGTTCAGGCGGGCCAGCTCCTTGTCGCGGTCGATCAGCTCCATCATGGGGATGAAGCCGCGGGCGGCGTGGGTGGACACCTGCACCATGCCGTCGGTGCTGCCCTCGTACTTCTCGGTAAAGGTCACGTCGGTGGCAAAGGCAAACTTGGCCAGATAGACCTGTGCGTTCTGGAAGGGAGCGGCATCGGCGGTCTCGATGATCATGCTGGTCTTTTTGGCCGGGTGGACATTCATCTCGGTGCGCATGGTACGCACGGCCTTGATGTAGTCCATCACCTTTTCAAAGGCTTCCTCCTCGGCGGCCCAGTTGTGGGCCTCGTCAAAGGTGGGCCAGCTCTGGATCATGATGCTCTCGCCGGAGCCGGGCAGGGCCTGATACAGCTCCTCGGTGATGAAGGGCATGAAGGGATGCAGCAGCTTGAGGGCCTTGTCCAGCACATACACCAGCACACGGCGGGCGGTGTCAGCCTGCTCGGCATCGCCGGAGTTCAGGCGGGGCTTTGCGATCTCGATGAACCAGTCGCAATAGACATCCCAGATGAAGCTGTTGATCTTGGCAGCGGCCAGACCCATCTCGTAGTGGTCGAGGTTGTCGGTCATGGCACCGGCCACCTGGTTCAGTTTGGTCAGGACCCACTTGTCGCTCATGTCCAGCCGGTCGTCGGCGGGCAGGCCCGGCTCAAAGTCTTCGGGCAGGTTCATCAGCACGAAGCGGGTGGCGTTCCACAGCTTGTTTGCAAAGTTGCGGGCAGCCTCCACCTTCTTCTCGCTGTAGCGCATGTCGTTGCCCGGGGTAGAGCCGTCCACCAGCATGAAGCGCAGGGCGTCAGCGCCGTACTGGGCGATGACTTCCAGCGGGTCGATGCCGTTGCCCAGGCTCTTGGACATCTTGCGGCCCTGGCTGTCGCGGACGATGCCGTGGATGCAGACGGTGTCGAACGGTGCCTTGCCGGTATAGGCCAGACCGGAGAAGATCATGCGGCTGACCCAGAACCCGATGATGTCGTAGCCGGTGACGAGGGTGTTGGTGGGGTAGAAATACTTCAGGTCGGCGCTGTCCTCATCGGGCCAGCCCAGCGTGCTGAAGGGCCACAGCGCAGAGGAGAACCAGGTATCCAGAGTATCCGGGTCCTGGGTGAACTTGCTGCCGCCGCACTTGGGGCAGGTGCAGGGGGCGTCCTTGGCGACCACGGTCTCGCCGCAGTCATCGCAGTAATACGCCGGGATCTGGTGGCCCCACCACAGCTGGCGGCTGATGCACCAGTCGCGGGTGCCCTTCATCCAGTTCATATAGTTCTTGGTGAAACGCTCCGGCACGAACTTGATCTCGCCCTTTTCCACGCTTTCGATGGCGGGCTTTGCCAGCGGCTCCATCTTGACGAACCACTGCTTGGAGACCATCGGCTCGATGGTGGAGTGGCAGCGGTAGCAGGTGCCGACCTCGTGCTTCAGAGGCTCGATCTCCTTCAGGAAGCCGCCCTCCTTCAGGTCGGCCAGAATGGCCTTGCGGGCTTCGAGGGTGGTCATACCGGCATACTTGCCGCAGTCCAGCACTTCCGGCTCGTTCACGGTGTTCTTGCCTGCGGCGAAGACGGCATCGGCCGCCGCCTTGTCGGCAGCGCCGGTCATACGGCCGTCGTAGGTGAAGACGCGGACGATGGGCAGGTCGTGGCGGAGGCCGACCTCAAAGTCGTTGGGGTCGTGGGCCGGGGTGATCTTGACGACACCGGTGCCCTTGGTCATGTCGGCGTGTTCGTCGCAGACGATGGGGATCTCCTTGTTCAGCAGCGGCAGGATGACATGGCAGCCGTGCAGGTGCGCATAGCGGGGGTCCTCACCGTTGATAGCGACGGCGGTATCGCCCAGCATGGTCTCCGGGCGGGTGGTGGCCAGCTCCAGCATCTCGCCGGTCTCCTTGACCGGGTAGAGCAGGTGCCAGAAACTTCCGTCCTTCTCCTCGTACTCGACCTCAGCGTCCGAGATGGAGGTGTTGCAGTGCGGGCACCAGTTGACCATGCGGTTGCCGCGGTAGATCAGCCGCTTGTCGTACAGGCGGACGAACACTTCCTTGACGGCATCCGAGCAGCCCTCATCCATGGTGAAGCGCTCCCGCTGCCAGTCGCAGCTGGTGCCGAGCTTCTTCAGCTGGCTGACGATGCGGTTGCCGTACTTGGTCTTCCAATCCCAGGCGCGCTCCAGAAAGCCGTCGCGGCCGACCATCTCCTTGGTCAGACCCTCGGCGCGCATGGCCTCCACGACCTTGGCCTCGGTGGCGATGGACGCATGGTCGGTGCCGGGCACCCACAGGGCAGCGTAGCCCTGCATCCGCTTGGTGCGGATGAGGACATCCTGCATGGTGTTATCCAGTGCATGGCCCATGTGCAGCTGGCCGGTCACGTTCGGCGGCGGCATCACGATGGTGTAGGGTTTCTTGTCGGGGTCTGCTTCCGTGTGGAAGTAGCCGCCGTCCAGCCAGAACTGGTAGATGCGGTCTTCCACCTGGCTGGGGTCGTACTGTTTTGCGAGTTCTTTCATAGGGGTTCCTCCCAAACTGTTGATGACGTGGGACGAAAAAAGCCGCCCCACGGAACGTTCCATGGGACGGCTGTAAATCAATTACACCGCGGTACCACCCAAATTGCACAAAAAGCGCCTTGCATTTTTGTGCCCCTTGATGCCCCGATAACGTGGGACAGGCCCGGAGGCGACTACTGATTTCCCCGCCTCTGCTCAAAAGCGACAGCGCATCTCCGCACACTTACCGGCTTTCACCTGCCCCGGCTCTCTGGAAAGCTGCCTGCGATGCACACTCTTTTTCATTGCATTTATACAAAGAATATAGCCGTTTTTGGGCGTTTTGTCAATCTCTTTTTTCAGAAACCGATCTTGTTCATCCAGCTTTTGGTCAACAGCGCCGCGCGGTACAGCGTTGGAGAACAGAGGAACAGCCGGAACTTGATCCGGTCGGCCCGCGAGCCGCTCCCGCTTTTCAGCAGGGTCTTTGCCAGCGCGTTCATCCGGCCGCGCATCTCTGCGCACCACCGCCGCTGCGCCGGCTGCAGGTCCTTCCGCCTGTGGGCCTGCGCAAACACCAGCATCGACGTCTTGGCTGCTTCTATGGCAAGCCTGGTGAGCTGCTGCTCCTGCTCGAAGCAGGCCCGCTGGAAAATGCCTTCTGCCAGATCCATCGTTTTCTGGGGTGAATCGGTATGGATGATGCTGCCGCCCCGCTGCACATAAAAATACAGCGGCTTTGCTGCAATCGTGATCCGTTCACACTGCCAGTAGAACTGATGCGCCGTGTATTCATCCTCGTGGATCTTCCCCACCGGAAAGCGCACCGTTTCAAAGAGCTCCCGCCGGTACAGCCGGTTCCATGCCACTTTGAAGTGGCCCCGGTTCATCTGTTCCAGCGCCCCCACACGGTCGAGCACCTTGTCTTCCTCCAGACGATACGGCGACGGAAGCGGTTCTCCGGCTTCCGTCACCAGCAGGTAATCGCAGACCGCGATCTGTGCCACGTCCCGCCGGGCGTAGGTGAGCAGTGTCTCGTACATCTCCGGGGCGATGCTGTCATCGCTGTCCACAAAACCGATCCATTCCCCGCGCGCAGCCTCCACCCCGGTGTTCCGCGCAGCGGAAAGTCCGGCGTTCTTCTGGTGGATGACCCGGATGCGCGGGTCGCGCGCTGCTGCTTCCTCGCACAGCGCCGGGCAGTTGTCCGGGGAGCCGTCGTCTATGAGAAGGAGTTCAAAGTCCCGGAAGGTCTGCGCCAGAATGGAATCCACACATTTTTCGAGGTAGGCTTCCGTTTTATAGACCGGGACAATGATGCTGATGGTCGGTTCTGCCATAGATTGTCGCTCCTTTCATCGAATCGTTTTGCCGTTTCCCTCTTCAGGACTCCTGCAGCACCTCGGTGCGGAGCCGGGCGATGAGCCGTTCCATCAGGGCGACCCGGTTGAAGGGAGTCATCAGATAAAAGCCGTCGGCGTAGGGCAGGGCCTCCCGCGCCATCTTCAGCGAGATGGCAAGGCCCAGCTCCTCGCCCTGAGCGCGGTCCAACCCGGCAAACTGCCGGATGATGTCCTCCTCCACATGGATGCCGTTGATCTCGTTCTCCATGAAGATGGCGTTCCGCTGGCTGACCACCGGCATGATGCCCGCCAGGATCCTGGCCCGGCTGCCCAGCACCTCCCGCGCATGGCGAAGGTTCTCCACCGCCTGCCCGGACAGCACCGGCTGGGTCAGGAAGCCGGACATGCCGTGTTCCAGCTTCTCACCCGCCCGGCGCAGTTCCACTTCAAAGTTGCGGGCATTCAGGTTCAGCGCACCAAAGACGGTCATCGCCGACGGCATCTCGCGTCCCTCGCCTGCCAGCGAGACGATGTACTGCGCCAGTTTGCGGGAGTTGAACTGATAGACGTTCTTCACCTCGTCCCGCTCTGCCGTGGGGATGGGGTCGCCGGTGATGGCCAGCACCTCCCGCACCCCCTCGGCATACAGCCCCAGCAGCAGCGCCTTGGTGGCGTTCAGGTTGCGGTCCCGGCAGGTCATGTGGGGCAGGGTGCACATCCCCAGCTCCCGGTGCACCCGGCAGGCCACCAGTGAGGAATCCATCCGGGCTTGCGCGATGGGGCAGTCCGCAATGGTCAGCAGGTCTGCGCCCGCCGCCTGCAGCTTCCGTGCCCCCTCCAGATAGGTAGTCAGGTCTGCATTGCGGGGGGAGTCCAGCTCAATGGCAATGACCTTTTCGCCCGCGTTCAGCTTGCACAGGAAGGCGTCCTCGTTTTCCACCGGTTTCGCCTCCGGTGTGGAAAACTCTTTCGTCCGCGCCGGAACCGCCGTTTCGGGCAGGGCGTCCAGCGCAGCCCGCAGGGCCGCGATGTGGGCCGGTGTCGTGCCGCAGCAGCCGCCCAGAATGCGGACCACGCCGTCTGCCGCCAGCTCGCTCAGTTCTTGCGCAAAATATTCCGGCTTGCCCTGATACCGCACCTGCGTCCGGGTCACGACTGGGTAGCCCGCATTCGGCATCACCGACAGCGGCAGTGCACTGCTCAGGCTCCGGGCCAGCGTGCGCATCGCGCCGGGGGCCGACACACAGTTCAGGCCCACCGCATCCACGCAGCCGCTCTCGCTCATCCGGCGGACAAGGTCTTTGCAATACAGACCTTCGCGGGTGTAGCCGTCCGGCAGCACCGCAAACGAGACGAGCACAAAGGCGTCCGGCTCCGCGGCCTTGAGTGTGCGCACAGCCTCCAGAATGCCTGCATCCGAGCTCAGCGTCTCAAACAGGAAGTTCTTTGCCCCCAGCTTCCGGAACTGCTCGGCCACTGCCGTGTAGACCTGCGCCGCCGGGAGCGCTTCGGTCTCCGGAGCCGGGCCAAGGTCTGCAAACACGAAGGCGCCGGCCGGCGCCGCTGCCGCCTCAGCCAGCTTCCAGCCCGCTTCGGCCAGCGCTTCCCAGCCCGGCGTATGCGCCGCCGCCATCCGGGGCAGGCCGAAGGTATTGGTCTTGATGGCATCCGCCCCGGCTTCCAGATATTCCCGGTGGACTGCCTGCACCCCGGCCGGGTCAGTCTGGTTCGCCCGCTCGCACTCAATGCCCGGTGCCGCTTTATAATAGGTACCCATGCCGCCATCGAACAGCAGCGGCCTGCGGGATAAGAATTCTCGAATATCATTCATATAAATAAAAGTCCCTTTTTTCCTATTGCGCTTGCCTTTGTACAAAAATTCAGATATAATTTTGTTATGTCGATGAAGCTGCGCAGACCGTCCATATCCTTCGGTTCCTTTACGGCAAAAGCAGTTGGGAATCCATCCTGAAAACCGATCTTGCACCTCATTGAACCCTCTCCCCGATCCTTCGGGGATTTTTTCGTTCTCTCTTCAGTTTAATGAAGTTTTCGCCCTTGTCAAGCATTTTTTCGGTGCATGGGACGGTTTTGCTTGCACCGGGGGCAATTTTGTGCTATCCTATGCGTAACTTTTATGGATGGGAGTGGAAGAACCATGCGCCATGCAGGCACACAGGAGATCGAAACGGAGCGGCTGATCTTGCGCCGCCTGACCCCGGAGGACGCCGGGATGATGTACACGAACTGGGCCAACGACCCGCAGGTGACCAAATACCTGCGGTGGGAGCCGCACAAAAACGCCGAAGAGACCCGCGAACTGCTGACCGCATGGGCACTGCTCTACCCGAATGGAGATTACTACCAGTGGGGCATTGTGGAAAAGGCCACCGGGCAGGTGTTTGGCACCATCGGTATTTTCACATCCAGTTCTGCCGAACCGGAGCGCGACCCCTGGCCCGGTTTCGACCACACGAACGGCGTGTGGGAAGTGGGCTACTGCATCGGCAGAGCGTGGTGGAACAAAGGGTTTACCACCGAAGCCCTCCGCGCAGTTGTAGAATACTGGTTCCAGAATACAGACAGTAACTGGCTGGCCTGCGCACACGCATTCGAGAACCCCGCCAGCGGCAGGGTCATGACCAGGGCAGGCTTCGTCTACGACCACGATTCCGCATACCACAAATTCGACGGCACCCCGATCTCCTGCAAGTGCTATGCTTTGACAAGAGAACATTACAACACCCTTGCCTGCCGGTAAGGGCAGCATTTTCTGCCCGTTTCTCGCAACATTTTGTTGAGTGAACGAGTAATTCAACAGAGAGGAACTATTTTGAGCGAACTTTACGATATTTTAGTCGAAACACCCCCGGCGAAGGTCATCCTTCTGGCACTGGACCAGGGCCTGTGGGACTGCGAGCGCAGCCTTGCCGAGCTGTCGGCCCTGTGCGAAGCCAACCACATGGAGGCCGTGGCCGAGGTGACCCAGAAGCGCCAGACCCCGGAGACCGGCATCGTGCTGGGCAGCGGCAAGCTGGAAGAAGCCCATCTCGCCGCCGAGGAGCTGGGCGCCGTGTGCGCCGTCTTTGACGGCGAGCTGACCGGCAGCCAGATCCGCAACATCTCCACCGCGCTGGGCGGGCTGGAAGTCATCGACCGCACCATGCTGATTTTGGAGATCTTCCGCAGCCGTGCCGTGACCAACGAAGGCAAACTGCAGACGGAACTGGCCCTGCTGCGCTACCGTCTGCCCC
>OGIR01001741.1_pt1 | contig 10965 bp, 9 predicted proteins | sample 1571831 | NCBI WGS metagenome assembly OGIR01 (sample SAMEA2582124, study PRJEB24529) | metagenome | biome: Human gut stool | place: China | collected 2011 | reverse complement strand
GTTTCTTGTGTGTATCCTTTAGGTATTGGCGATAGGCCCTCACTGTATCCGGTGTGGGATTACCAGCTCCGACTTGAGATAAATATTTGAACCATTGCCTTAATGAACCCCTGTAGGTCCTGATAGTGTTTGGTGAGGCATCAATAAAAACGATAAAGCGATTAAACAATTCTTTTTGGTTGTCTTTCTTTAGTAATAGGTCATTGTTATTTTGGGTTTGAGTAATTATTTCACCATTCATGGTTAACATCCCTCTCATGCAGTACATAATATATTGTAACATAATATATATCACATAATACGTATTATCTAATAGTCGCATTCATATTATAGCTACAATCATTGCTATATCAGCATTTAGGGGATGCACTAATTTTATTTGAAAAGTGAAAATATTATGTATTATGGACTGTGTCCGCTCCTATTACATATCACTTATTACTTTTAACGATAGGAGGGCTGTCGAATAAAAAAACGAGCCGGGGTTGTAAACTTTGTTACTGGATCAGGTTCGGTTGCTGGTAACGAGCTTTCCAAGAACCCTAAGATTGGTAAGTGTTCAATTTATTCTTGTAATTGGCGTAATTTACTTTTATAGTAAATTTTTAAGTACTCAATAACACAGTATCTATCGTGTTTCTCCTTGATTCAATTATTAAGAACAATATATGGCTTCTGAATGGTGAACGATAGATACCGTACTATTAGGTGCTTACAGATCTAGAGGACATGGACAATAGTTATAACTGTCCGTTGACAAGAAAAGTGAGGGGGAAAATATAATCTTAACAAACAGCAAACAGCAGACATTAAGGAGCAAAGCGCGCCAGTCTAATTTCGAACTACTAAGAATAGTGTCCATGCTGATGATAGTCTTTTATCATTCTTTTTACCATTTGAAGATTGGAAAAGTTCCAGCAAGTCAAACTCCATTTTCAATGAATTTGGTTATTGGCTATCTTTTGGGATCATGGGGATTGGTAGGTGTTGGTTGCTTTTTCTTATTGAGTGCACATTTTTTGATTGGCAGAAGTAAAAGCTTTGGAATCAAAAAGATTCTGCGACTTATTTTGCAAGTTATCTTTTGGTCATTTATTATGTTAGCTATATCAATAGAATTTGACGTATACCCTGGTGGATCAGGAACTGTTGCAATTCTCAAGGGGATTATTAAAGCAGTAGCGTCACCATTTTCAGGAGCATATTGGTTCATTACGGCATATATTTTTATGTATATTTTGTATCCTTTTATGAACTACATCATTGACAAACTGAGTGATACTTTCTACAGGAAGCTGATAATTATTCTAACAATTATCGTACCTTTGTATGCTTTTTACCAAAACATATCTAGTGATTTAGATATTGCTGTTTACTACTATTTGCTTTGTGGATATTTAAAAAGAAATCCGAATAATTTCTTTGAAAGGCATGCAAACTCTATCTTTTGGGTGTCGAGTTTGCTGACGGTTCTTCTTGAGATAATGTTTGATTTGATTAATCCATTGACTGTACCAGGAATTAGAAGAATGCAGGGAAGATATTCGGGCTTTGCAATTATCACAGCGATATCTTTGTTTTATATCTTCAAAAATTTAAAGATAAAGCCATCTACGCTTATAAACGTTGTAGCTAAGGGCACACTAGGAGTCTATTTATTCCATGAAAGCGTCTTTTGGAATGAATCATTGTGGAACAAATTATTAAACCTAGATGTTTACTTTAAAAATTCAGCCAACTATATTCTGGTTTACATTTGTAGTGTTTTGTTGATTTATTTTGTTGGAACTGTGATTGATTTGATCAGACTAAATTTGTTGGAAAAGCCATTATTTAGTATTAAGCTTCCATTATTAGAAAGAATGTTTAATAAATTTGATTCATATATAAAGAGTGAATGAGTTAAAAGCTGGATTACTATTGAACTGACTTTTACCAAAAAGACTAGTGAAGTTGCTATTATAAGTGCTATCTACCACACCTTGTTCATAAGTCATATACGGTTTTTAATAATTGAAATGGCATTAAACATGAAGAAAATGGCCGGAAGGCCGTCCATTTTCGTAAAATATTTGGATAATTTAAAAGCTCCATTTAGAATTTTCACCAAATTCCGAATGGAGCTTCTGGTTTAGAGGCTTTTTGTCACAGCCCCGTGGTCTTTAAGTTAGTTTGTCCTTCTAAGAATTCACGATACTCTTTATTAGAACTAAAGACCCGTCCATCATCATCAACTTGAGTCCGTGATTCTGGTTTGCTTTGCTGACCGTAATTCTCAGTATCATCCATATCCAAAAACTTGTTGAACATCGAGTAGTAAGCATAATGAAGCGTATCTCCGGTAGCCCCGTTACGGTTCTTTAGAATAACCGCCTCAACATCCCTTGGAGTCTGTTTTTTAGCCTCGTTAACATCAAAATCCTTTTGACCAACTCCACTAAGTTGAAGGCCAATAAGAACATCCGTACTGTACTCAATATCACCGGACTCTTTGAAGGCTTCCATAGAGACGGGACTGTTGTAGTTAAGGCGATTAAAGCTACTAATCACGATAACCGGGATATGGTAACGAGTGGCGATCTTCTTCATTTCGTTGACTGAAGTAGTTACATTAGCCTTATCCGTTCCCCGTTCATTTGTGGGCTTTAGGATTTGAAGGTAATCAATAATCACCACCGGCTTTTTACCAGTCCTAGCAACATAGGAGTTCACGGTCTCAGAAATATCGTAGATAGTCGGCCGTGCCTCGCTGCCATCGTGGATAACAACATCGCTGTAGAAGTCACCGTATTCTTTGAATGATTGCATTACATTGGCATATTGAGCCTTGTTGTATCGTTGCTTCCACTTACCCCTTAAGAGGCTACGGGTGCCTTGGGCTAGTGTCTCCTCACCCTGGGCATTCTCAAATGTTATCCGACTAATACTCTTAGTCATCAACTCATAGGTCCCCATTTCAAGTGCAAAATAGAGGACGGGCTTCCTGTCCCACTGAGCGATGTAATCAGCAATTTGAAGGGCAAACGTGGTTTTTCCTAGTGAACTGATTGCACCAATTCCATACAATCCCTCATATAAGCCACCATCCAGCACCTTGTCCAGGTTGCTGAAGCCTGTGGGGATGGCCTCAACTTCTTCATTACGATTGATGTAGTCTAATAGTCCCTGTAAGCGATTGTCAGGGTCTTTGAGCGTGTTTTCGATGTCTTTAGTGAACTGTGCCCGGTCTTTGACCAGGGCTTCATTGGCGTCCTTGCTTCCCCGTGCAATCTGGACTACATAGTTCGTTACTCCAGCATGGTTGAGCTGAGTTGTCAGCATATTGATTGCACGGTTCCCGGCGTCATCGTTATCTAATGCAATAAGCAATGTAGGGTAGAAGTCATCTTTTCGTGTCTTCTTAGCCTTGTACAGTGCCTTCATAAAGATGTTGATGTTAGCGACACTACCTAAGCCAATAGCCTCAGCCTTACCAGTCTCCATAACACTCATTGCATCAATTTCGCCCTCAACAATGAAGATTGGCTGGTTCTTGTTGAGTGCTTCCTCGTTGAAGATATGTACCGGGCCTTCCTTCATCTTCTTGTATGATTGCTCACCCTCAGGAATGCTGTCACGGCTGTCCCTGGCAATGTAACTGAAGGGTCCAGTAGGAATAATGAGTCTAGGCGTTCCCTGGGGCTTATGGCCTTTCAGAATGGCTGTGGGGCTTGCCCAGTTGCTTGAAAAGCCTACTTTGAACCGCTCAGCAATCTCTGGACTGAGGCCACGTTCCTGAAGGTACTTTAGACCTAATTCATGTGATTGCCGTTGCTCAGGTGTGGGGTCCTTTATCTGGTTAAATTCTGAGGTGCTGAGTAGTTTACTGGCATTCTCAACAATACGGGCGTTAACTTCATCCACCTTAGCTCTCAATTGGCTCTCTCGTTCATTTTCAGGCTGTTTATGTTCACTTTGAGCCATTGGCATGTCATCTACGTTAAGTACCTGTAGGACCTTGTTATAAGCCTCTGGGAAGTTGTATTTTACCTTAGGCTTACCATCTGGGCTATCAATGACAGGAGACTTTAGTTCATTCACGGCGATGAGGTCAAATATATCCCAGGTAGCATCACAACCGAAACAATGCACGTGGCGGCCATCTTTAGCATCAAAACTCATAGAAGGTGTCTTGTCCATGTGGTTTGGGTTCAAACACTTAAAGGGTCCTTTAGTAGATACTCCTAAGATGTCCAGATACTGAGGCAACATGTTTCTAAGGTGGTTAACTAATTCTTTAGAGCCTGTCATTAAGTCCATCTCCCCATTTTTGCTGAAATGCTTCTATCTTTTTATCTAGGATTGAATACTCAATTTTGAGCTTTTCTAAGTCCTGATTGTACTGAATAATTTCCTTGCTATCATCATCCAGTAGAGAAGGTATTTCCTTATTGAAGATTCCAATATCATCAAACAGCTTTTTATGAGTAAATGGTATTTTATGGATAGCTATTTTATCTAAGTACTTCTGTCTAGCATCTATCCATTTACTTTGACTTTGCAATTCCAGGGACTTCTCATTTAATTCTTCTTCGTATTGCAGTAGATCTAACATATCTAAGACTTTTTCTGAAGGATTAGGAACAGCCTTTAAGGAATTGATTATTGCTTGAGTATTCATTACTACACTTCCTTACATGAGAACCGTGTGTAGTTAGTATATCAAGGGCCTCATCCGTTTAACGGGTGAAGGCCCTCACTTAAGTATATTAAGTATATTAGAGAAAATCGTCGTCTGTATCCCTTGGGAGAGTAAGACTCAAAAAATCACTAGCACAGGGATAGGATACATTTAGCACAGGGATAGGATACATTTAGCACAGGGATAGGATACACTTTTGGTATTTCAAATTAGCAAGGTATTGTGAGCTTCTATTAGAGGAAATCGTTGTCTGTATCCCTTGGGAGAGTAAGGTTCAATTTTTTGTTGGTGCAGACATACCCCCTTTTTTAGCACAGGGATAGGATACAATTAGCGCAGTCCGACCCCCCCCTCTAAAAAGTGCATTAATTAAGTGTTATTGATACTGATTTGTTAAAGTAAATTATCGCAATATCCGTTGATGCTGTAAGTATTACATATTACTTGATAGATAATATATGATACGTAGCCCCCCTGGGGGTGTTTGTTTCAAAGTTGCCATTCACGGGCAAGCTAATTGAAATGTGTGCGCTCTTTTTGAGGCAATGCTAGGGGCGGGGAGGTCATTTAACTTAGTATTTCTTAGTATCTTCAGTTAAAACGAACTAGAGGATACCTATATTGCGGAGAAAAATGTCAGGTTTTGACAGGTTCTAGGTATAACAAAAAGCCACTCTGTAGAGAGTGACTTTGATGTTACTATTTCTTAGTACGTTTGGTCTTCAGGTATCTTTTTCTTGCATTCTTTATGGACTTAGCAAAGTAATCAGGGTAATTATGCCATGAGATAATCACTAATTCAGCCTCAGAAAATTCAGCATAGGTAACTCCCTGCTCGTAGTTGAATGGCTTTCCGTCCTTAGTTATATAGGAGTAATCAAATGCCTCTTTTAGTCTTTCAACGGCTGTAAAGAATGGTTGGATAATTCGTGCATTAACATTCTTATTTCCCTTCATGACTTTACTGTAAGAAGGAATCGCAGGGCAATCTTTAAGAAGCGTTGCTATCTTCATTCTGTCAGCACGTTGCTCACCATAGTTAGTGATTTTATTTTCCAGTACCCTTCTAAGAATATAGAAGGAAGGCGCCTCAGTTCTGGGGTTTAGCCTGAATAGCAATTTGTGATAAGGCATAGGCATAGCTCGCTGAGTAATTAATTGGTTCGCTTTCGTAGTGAAGTTAGCAGTTATGTACCCTGGGCGAGTTTTCCCATAATCAAGGTCTTGAAAAATATTCATGCCACCAAAAGATTGATCAAAATGCTTCCTATCATCATCACCGTATTTACTGTTATATGAAACACTTAGATGTAGCAAGTTCTTGAGGCTCTTTTCAAGGCTTCTAGTGGTACTTGTTCGACTCTTCTTCCCTCTGATTGCCATATATTCCCGAAGTGGAATTTGTACAACCGTATTATTTTCGTGATTGCTATCCTGAATATGCTTTATTACCAGAATGTCGAAGTTTTGGGCATCCTGTACACTGTACTTCTTACCCTTAAAGGTGGCCGTTATCTGTTTGAACGTAGTTACAGTGTCTTCCATAAGATGCTTAGCATTGTTATTTGTATTAATTCTGGAAAGCTGATTAGTGGCATTGTTTTGCATGATGAGAGAGTAATCATCATTTTTACTTGTTCCAAAGTTGCCTTGAAACAGGGGGTTAAATTCGTCTTTTTCTTTCATCAATCATCGCCCCCAGCCTTTAGACCATTGGCAACCGAATTAATAATCATTGATGCATTCCGTGGGCTCCCAGGTTGGAAAGTTTCTTCCAGGAATTCCGTGAGGGCCTTATTAGTAGAGTGAGGAATTATCTTTTCCTCAGGGTCCAATGGAATGTAAACATCCAGAAGCTCTATGGCTTTTTGACGTTTCTTAACATCGCCCTTCATAACGTCCCTGAGTCCAGCAAACTCTGAATATATTAAATCATTGTATTCCCTGGTCTCTCTGAGGAAGGTGGGGTATCCGTTAGAAATATGGACCAGTTGGTCAGCGTCTTTGAAGCCTGTCCATGCCTTAATACCACGAACTAACGCTACATAGGCTTGATATATGATTAGGTATTGTCGTATCTGATCATAAGCTTGTTTACGGTGGCGCTTGGCCTTGTTAGTTTTTACCTGAGCTAGGTCATTGAGAACAAGGTCATTACTTTCCGCAAAATTCTTAAAGTTATTAATGGCCCCGGCATCATGATATACGCTGTATCCATAGTCTCTGACACGGCTCTTAACATCATTAGGAAACCCTCGCCACTTACCATACTCATAGCTGTTTTCAGACGGCTTGGGGTTGTATTCTTCAACGCCTGAGTTATATAGCATCCCCCAGTTGCCCAGAGTATCCAGAGGCTTCTTAGCGGCATCGAACAACACTTTTAGTTTTGAATGCTCTGTTATGGCATCCTGCTTGGCTGAGTTGAGGTATTCACCGTATTCATCCATTAGGAAGTCGTTTAGTTCCTGAGTTTGCCAATTCCATAGCCCTTCCTTGACGTATCCGGGTATAATAACCTTAGTAAGAAAATCATACTTTGTTATGTCATTAGGCATTGGCTGAGGTGTCCCTTCAGGAAAATTAACTGGATACTTTGCCAGGGCCTTTTTTAGTGCCTCATCAAACGAAAAGTGTTTTTGATGATAATATAGCAATTTGTATATCTCTTTAAGTACCTTTTGCCCATAGTGGAAAAGGGCTTTTTCTTTATTATGATAACGATATTGCTTAGCGATAGCGGCGGTGTATTGTAGTGGGGCTGGTCCAAAGACACGTTGGTAGTTAGTCATAGCCATATTTGGGTCCATAATGCCCTTAGCAAAGAGCCTCTCACTCAGTTTCTTAGCAAAGTCGATGTCATTAATCTTTGAAACCTTATATTGGCTTATGATCATAGCGGTTTTCTCACTATGAGGGTACTTATCAGAGAACTTAGGGATGAGGTCAATGTTTTCAATGAAGTTGGTGTCTCGTTTCATGAGGAAGCTGAGCCATGTCTCTGTCTTAGTGAAGTTGCGTCTAACCCGTCCTTCAAGGTATTCCTGATAATTCTTCAGGTATTCCTTTTCCTGGGCTTCAGTGATCATTAGTGGTGTGCTTAATTGGTGTTCCCTGAATTGAAGCATCCTGAAATGTACTTTTAGTGAATTGCTCAGTAAGGCAATTGAAGAATTAGCTTGAGCCGCATAAGACTCAATAATGTTGTAAACGTCCATTAATGAAATGTAGAGTTGAGAGAATGAGTAAATCTTCTTAGCCTCTACACTGTTACGAGGGCGGCTCTGTATATACGTTATTTCTTCATTTGTGATGATGTTCTTGCCAGTCCGGGCGCTGACAAAGAAGTTGGATAGTAAGACTTTAGCTACTTGCTTACCAGTCCAGCTTTTCTTAGTTTTTATTTGTCTTTCGACTTCTGCTCTAGTGTACATGGTGTTCTCCTACAATCTGTCCAGAAGGTCTAAGCCTAAGCTATGGTCAGTGTGTTCCATTTTGGCTCTATGATACGTCTCATTAATAACCAGGGTCAGGGCCTGTAGTTCCTTAGCTGATTGAGCGTTAAGGTTATTGTTCTTGGCCTGGTCAGCTAGTGTCAGGAGCCGGGCTTGTAGTTCATTCATTGAAGTTGTACCCGTGCTATCCGTAGTCGGTACATACTCATTACTCAGAGCCTTCTGGTACTTCAATCTTGCATCCAATAGTTGAGCTGGGGTCATGGCTGAAAAGTCAGCCTCGTCAATGGCATCATCAATCTTACTGAGGACTTTGCCCAGAGACTTGATACGTGCTTCCTTTTCCATTCCATACTCATCGTATAGTTCTTGAAGGTGGTCCTTCTTTAGGGTAGCTATTTCTTCAGTGAATTTACTTTCCCAGGAACTACAGGTGGCCTTGCTGAGGTGTAACTGTTCACTGATCTTGGCATAGCTGAGCCCTTCTGATCTGAGTTGGATAAACTTCTGTTTAGTTGCATCTGACTTCATTCGCATCCCCCTAACCGTATCATTATTTTAACTTCTGCTAATGTATATTTGTCGAAGTTAGTTAAATACTATCTTTGTTCCTTCAAGAATGATTGAGTCTCCGAACTTATTTAGGTAATAACTATTTCCTGCTCTGTATATCGCAATTAGCTCAGGAATGTCAGTTTTGAAAAGAACGAGTTCAAGTTGGTCTGAAAACGGGTCCGGTTCAATAAGCTGGTAATCGAAATAATATCCTGAAGGTAAAGTGATAGTATCCATATTTCTGTCATTTATTGAAGCGTAAATTGTCATTTGTTCATAGCTCCTTGTATTAGTATTTGAAGGTTGCCCTTCATTATCTAATATAGGAAGCCCGTTTTTTTAGCTGAACAACTCTAATGCCTGATCAAGCTTCTTAGCCTTAGTCTTGTTCGTTCTATAGTCAGCAACATACTTATCCAGAAGTTGGTTAACAATATTGTTGGCGCTGGTACCTTCCAGCTTGGCAATCATCTTCAAACTATTGGCCGTTGTGGGTGTTAATAGGAAACTCGCGTGCTGAGAACGGCTCTCAGACGAATTTTCAGAGGGCTTAGCCTTATGATTGGTCGTCTGTTTAGCCTGAGCCTTAGTTACTGAGGCCATTTCGTCCATATAAGTGTCAGCCGGGTTAGCCATGTTGGAAAAGTCTTTCTTAGTAGTCATATTAGATTAGTCCCCCTAGTAATTCATTTAAGAATTGGTTTACATCATTAGTTACTTTAGCTTTAGGAGCATATTCAAAGAGGTTAGTTCGTTCACCCTGGGCCTCTTTAATGGCAATGGCTTCACGTATCTTGGTGTCAAATACCTTGGTGTGTAGTTTCTTGCTTGTCTCCTGAAGCATATCTGTAATGGCCTTAGTGAAGTTGGTCCGGGCATCATACCTACCAATAAGAATGCCTAGCACTTGAATTTTAGGGTTTGAGTGCTTCTTGATTGAGTTAATGGTGCCAGCTAACTTGCCTAAACCCTTAAGTCCATATATATCCGCCTGAGTAGGAACAATTACATAGTCGGAGGCTGTCAGGGCGTTCAGAACGGCCATGCTGATGGCTGGCGGCGTGTCTATGATGATGTAGTCATAATCGCCCTTAACTTGTTTGAGAGCTTCTGAGAGATTGTACTGGGCATCTATAAGCTGTCGCTTTACTAATTGAATATCAAGAGATGCCAAGTTGGATGATGCTGGTACTAAGTCTAACTTAGCCCGTTGCTTAGTTGGTATAGGGACAATAGCATCGGTAATATCAGTATCCCCCAGTATTACTTCTAAAGATGTTTTGGTTTCATCATAGTTAACTCCAGTAGAGAAACTCGCATCGGCTTGGCTGTCTAGGTCAATCAAAAGTACTTTGTATCCTTTGAAAGCTAATCCATAGCTCAAGAACAGGGATGTTGAAGTCTTACCAGTGCCGCCCTTTTGGTTCGTTACTGTGATTGTTTTACTCATGACAGACGTTCCCCCTTTTTATCATCTAATAAATATTATATATCATGTATTACATATTAGTTATTGAAGATGGCATTATCCACTCGTTGAGAGCTTTTATTCTTAATTGCGTTGAGGTTGTGAGCATATATTTCAGTTGTCTGTAAGTTGACGTGGCGTAGTAACTGTTGAGTCTCCTGTAACGTTGCCCCGTTGAGTAGGTTGAGAGTTGCTGAAGTGTGCCTAGTCGAGTGGGCTGTCAGTCTAGGGCTGTCATATCCAGCATTAATGAAGCTCTGTTTAACAATTCCACTAATGCTTCTGGTAGTCATTCGTTTTCCTTGGTTGTTATGGCTCGTAGAAGCAAACAAGGGCGTTCCTGAAGCTGTTGCGCCTCTGGCCTTGAGGTATTCCCTAATTGCTGATTCAACGTGCCTAGGCATTCTTACAGGGGCATCCTTTTCAACGTGCCCTTTACCCTGTACATACAGGACCACAGCATCCCCTTGTGTCCTAATATCATCAACGTTGGCTCTGGATACTTCCACCGTTCTAAGTCCCATTGTCAGCATTAAAGCAAGCATTGCATAATCACGTTTCCCCTTTAGGGAGTCCCTATTAATAGTCAATAACACATGCCTAGCTTGGGCACTGGTTAAATAGTCTTTCTTATGTTCATGGCTGATTTTTGCGCCCTTAATATGCTTGGCAATGTTTGGATACAGTCCCTCATCTTCAGTCCACTTAAAGAACTGTTTAACAGCAATAATGTAGTTCTGGATAGTAGTAGGTTTCTTGTGTGTATCCTTTAGGTATTGGCGATAGGCCCTCACTGTATCCGGTGT
>OGIR01001733.1_pt1 | contig 11026 bp, 11 predicted proteins | sample 1571831 | NCBI WGS metagenome assembly OGIR01 (sample SAMEA2582124, study PRJEB24529) | metagenome | biome: Human gut stool | place: China | collected 2011 | reverse complement strand
TTGGAATAACCGAACATCGTTGCGAACGCCACTTTTTCGTTGGCCGCAGCCTCATAGGTGCATTCCATGCTCTTGCCCGGCAGGACGGTGTCCGTAAGCGTGTAGATCTTGCGTACCTGCGGGACTTTTTCGAGCGAAGCTTTCAGCTGCGACGGATCGCCGCGCTGTGCGAGCGCTGCAAGACCCAGCTGCGCATCTTTCTGTCCCAACTGGTAGATCGGGTTGGTGTTGCCCGTGTAAACCACTACGATGGCGCCGTGCAGCGTGGTAATGATTCCCGTTTGGTCGGCGACAAGCGATTTGAGGGGGTCGACATTGCCTGCTTCGGCCAGCTTGGTCAGCTCCACGCCCGATTTCTGGTCGACGCTGAAGAACGGTTTGTCCATCACCAGGTCGCCGTCGAGCAGGTTCGATACGACGAATACACCGCCCGAGAACGGGGTCTCATTCGCCGTGCCGGCAGAAATATTGGAGATCGTACAGGTGAACAGCGACTGTGCGGCATCGAAGGTCAGGCTCACTTGGAGCAGGCTCGATGCGGCCAGATAGTTGTGTCCTTCGGAGTCCGTGCCCTTCACTTCGGTTACCACGCCGGCCTGGGCTACGCCCGGATGATTGACATCGGGGCCGGGCTGTTCGTTTACGCGGGTTCCGTTGTCCCAGAGTTTCACGGCATCGGCAATGATGCCGGTATAAGGTACTCCCGAATCGTTGAAGAGCTGGATGCCCGGATTCTCTGGGGCGAAGAACAGGTCGTTGGAATTGGAATACATAGTGGCGAACATCAGGCGCTGCCCTTTGGCTGCGTGGAATGTGAACGACGTCGTTTGCCCGGGGGCCACGGCGGCGAACGTGCCGCTCTGGACGTAATTCTTCGTCGGGATGACGTTTTCGAACTTGATCGTCGGCTTCGTGCCGGGAGCGCTGTTGTCGTCATCGTCGTCGCAGGCGGTAAAAGCGAATCCTGCGAAAAGCAACGCCGCAGCGAATGCGGTGCAAAAGTACTTTTTTTTCATAGTGGAATTGATAATTAAATAAAGTTAACAATCGGTTAAACCATAAGTGTTTTTTATATTAAGGTATGTGCTCGTATTTGTTGTCCGGCACCCTTTACAGTGCAGTTCCGTGCATCATTTATGCCATGAAAAATACTTTTGGATGGATTGGAAAAGCGGGAGGATGGATATTCCTGCAAAACACGCAGTAAGGCGGGGATGGATTTTTTTTCGACCTCGTCCGCCGGGGTAAAACCTTCTTCCTGCGGTGGTTCGGGCGCTGTTTCGGCAGATTTTTTGCGGATTCGGGATTGTAACGTCCGCCACTCCCGGTGCCGGAGGCTTTGGGCGGAATAACCACGCAAATATGGATGCAACGGCAAAAAACCTTTTGAACCTTCAACGGGAGGAGGCCACCTTGTGCGAAGTCTACCGCCGGCTGGCCGAACTGGAAAAAGACCCGGTTCGCCGGCAGACCCTGGTGCGTATCATGCACGACGAAAGACGGCATTGCGCGATCCTGAAGCGCAGGACGGGACGCGAAATGGCTCCCGATCCGAAACGGGTTTTCTGGTATGTGTGGATAATGCGGGTGCTGGGGCCGGCTTTTGTCGTCCGGCAGATGGAGCTGTGTGAAAAAGGCACGGAGGCGAGTTATTCCCTGTATGCCGAGCGGGAGGAGTTCATTCGGATCGCTTCGGAGGAAAAGCGCCACGGGGAGGATCTGACCAACCTGGCCGGCGGAATGCGGCTGTCCTATATGAGTTCGGTGGTATTGGGCCTGAACGACGCTCTGGTCGAATTCACGGGGGCGCTGGCCGGGTTCACGCTTGCGCTGAACGAACCGCGGCTCGTGGCGCTTACGGGCAGCATCACAGGTGTCGCCGCCGCCCTTTCGATGGCCGCTTCCGAATACCTTTCGACCAAATCGGACGCTACGGGGGAGAAACATCCGCTGCGGGCCGCCCTCTGTACCGGAACCGCCTACCTCGTGACGGTCGCCATTCTGATAATTCCCTATCTGCTTTTTTCGAATGCCGTCATGGCATTGAGCGTCATGCTTCTGGCCGCATTGACCGTGATAGCCCTGTTCAATTACTATTACGCCGTGGTGCGCAGCGAAAGTTTCAGGCAGCGTTTTTTTGAAATGGCGCTTCTGAGTTTCGGCATCGCCGGGATCAGTTTTCTGATCGGCTACGGGCTCAAATATTTTACGGGCATAGAGATGTAGAATAACCGTGCGCCGATAAAAGCCGGCCGGTTCGGACTCAGGATGCCGGACTGTACGGCAAATCCATTAAATATATGATTTCCAATATGAAGATTATTTTTTCGATAAATTCAACCTCAATGGAATATCATTTGCAAGTATTCCGTATGTCAATCATCACTTAAATTCTTTATATTATGAAAAAAATTCTTTTACTCATCGCATCCGCGGCAATCGCTTTGGCCGTGAATGCTGCTCCCCAGAAGGTGGATTTCGGTAAGTTGCCGAAGAATTCGCAGGAATTCATTCAGAAAAACTTCCCGGGCGAAAAAGTGAAGGCCGTGGAAATGGATCGCGAGGCGTCGTGGGACAAATACACCGTCTATTTCAACAGCGGCAACCAGGTCTCCTTCGAAGGCGGCAGCGGAGATTGCAGCCAGATTATCATGAAGAACGGTTCGGTTCCGATGTCCGTGATTCCCGCCAAGGTCAAAACCTATGCAGGCAATACTTACCCGGGGCAGCGAATCGTCATGATGGAAACGACGGCCGACGGCTACAAAGTAGCGCTTTCGGACAAGACGGTTCTCGATTTCGACAAGGACGGTAACTTCACGAAAGCGACGAAATAACTTTTGCAGTGTGAAAATCGCAGGGAGTGCCCGCAGTTGTGCTCCCTGCTTTTTTTTGCTGTCGGCCCGGCGGGCCGTAACAGGATAAACCAGCGTGTGCCATGTGTTATCATATCTCCCTTGCTGCCGGAGCCGAAGAACTGGCCCGGCGTTTCGGCCGTAAAACCGATCTGGTCAGAAAATTCCGACCTGCATACCATGTATGTGCCTTTTCGCACCTCCCGTATCCGGTAGTTACCAGAGACGAGCAGATACAGTATTTCCGCTGGGGGCTGATCCCGTATTGGATCGGGAAGGCCGCCCAGACCGTGACGATCCGCAATCAGACGGTCGTCGCGTGTGCGGAAACTATTTTTGAAAACGCTTCGTTCCGGGTTCCGATCCGCCGGCGGAGGTGCCTGATCCCGGTGAGCGGATTTTTCGGGTGGCACCACGGGCAGGCACAGAAGACTCCCTACTACGTGACGGTAAAGGATCGGCCTGTCATCGCCCTTGCGGGCGTTTTCGACTGCTGGATCGACCGCGATTCGGACGAGGTCGTAATGACGTATTCGGTCATAACCACCGAGGCGAATCCGATGATGCGCCACGTCAACAACAGGGATTGCCGGATGCCGGTTATCCTGCATGACGGCGACGAGGAGCGCTGGCTGCATCCGGAACTGTCCGACGGGCAGATCGCCGCGTTGCTGAAACCCTATCCGGAGCAGATGATGGTCTGCGAACCCGCGCAGCCCGATTTCATGCGCAAAGTTTCCGGCGATTCGGGCATTCTCATGCCGGCATAGGTTCCCGGTGGCGGCCTTTCCCCGAAATATTGCGGCAAAAAAAGAGAAGTCTCAGACTTCTCTTTTTCGATGTCGGGCCACCGGGCTCAGTGTACCTTCTCCTTGATCCGGTTGGAGGCCTGTGTGGCCGTCTCCTTTACTTTGTGTGCGGCTTTGGTCATGCCCTCTTTGGCCGCATTTTTGACCTTCGTGCCGGCTTCTTCAATTTTGCCGGCCATTTTGCGGACACCCGTCTTTGCCTCGTTTTCCGCCTCGATGGCGGTCTCCTGGGCGTCGTCCTTCAGCTTCTGCATGTTTTCCTGCAGATTGTGCCTGGCCTTTTGGCCGTGTTCTTCCGCCTTGTGGACTGCTTTTTCGGCGTGTTCCCGATACGTTTCGTTCTCTTTTGTCGAATACTTTTCCATAATTACATTGTTTTAACGGTTTTGTGCCGTGTGAACAGCGATACGATCCACAGCAGGACGATGGCGCCGATGACGGAGGAGAGGAAAGTCCCCCAGGTGCCCGTCGGCACCCATCCGAACAGCGAAACGAGCCAGCCGCCCAGAATGCCGCCGACAAGGCCGACGATCAGATTGACCAGCAATCCGGAGCCGCTGCCTTTGAAGATCAGGCTGGCGATCCATCCGGCCGCCAGGCCGATGAGTAAATACCATAAGAAATACATATGTTTTTTAATTTTGGTTGACAATCAGGATAATACAAATTCTGTACCCGGGAGGATGAACGGCCCGGAAATTATTCGCGGTATGCGATAATGGCCGAAGAGGGCGCTATCCGGACAATGCCCCCGGGCATGCGGTCGCGGCTGCCGGGATCGATCCGGCCGTCGCGGCAGACTACGGTCCAGTCCGCTTCGGGAATGTGGAACTCGGCCTGGTGGCGGTTGCCGTTATAGGCCACAAGAATCTCTTTCCACGCATCGCCGTTCGCATATTCGCCCAGCGTATAGGCGATCACTCCCGAGTCGCCCGTGTCGAGGAAATGAAGCCCCTGCTGCAGCCCTTCTGCCGTCGGGATACGGAATGCCGGATGGGCTTTCCGGAGTGCGATCAGTCCCCGGACATAATCGAACAGATCCCGGTTTTTGGCTTTCAGGGCCCAGTCGATCCGGTTGACGGCGTCGGGCGAACGGAAACTGTGCGGTTCCCCCTGTTTGTCCTGCATCATCTCTTCGCCGGCGCGGATGAAAGGAACCCCCTGTGCCGTGAGCAAAATCGTGTGTATCAGTTTGTCGATAGGCGGCAGCTCGTCGTCGGCATGGTCGCCCTTGACGGAAAGTCTCAGTTTGTCGATCACCGTGTAGCCGTCGTGGCTGGCGACGAAATTGACTGCCTGCGAAGGGGCGGATGCATATGGCACAGAGCTGTATAACAGGCCGTTATAATCCACTTGCGGATGCTGCGTGGCGCCCGCGATCCCGAATTTTACGGGCTCGTAATGCCCGACGATATTCCCGGAGGCATACCCGGCGGCCTGTTCGTCGAACGTGCTGCCGCGCACGGCGTCGCGGAAATCGTCGCAGAAAACGGCGATGCCCTCCATTTGGCCGACATGATCCCGCACGGCCCGTTTTTCCGGAGGCAGGGGCGAGTCGGCCGCAAGCCAGCCTTCGCCGTATATAAAGATCGTCGGGTCGATCTTCGACAGTTCTTCCCGGATGCGGTTCATCGTTTCGATGTCGTGTATTCCCATCAGGTCGAACCGGAATCCGTCGATATGGTACTCCTGCGCCCAGAATTTGACGGATTCGACGATGTAATGCCGTACCATTTCGCGTTCCGAAGCCGTCTCATTGCCGCAGCCCGAGGCGTCCGAGTAGGAACCGTCGGCATTCTGGCGGTAAAAGTAACCGGGGACGGTAAGGTTGAAGTTCGAACGGTCGACCGAGGCCGTGTGGTTGTAGACCACGTCGAGGACGACGCGCATCCCGTTCCGATGCAGGCTTTTCACCATCTCCTTAAACTCGCGGATGCGCGTCACGGGGTTGGCCGGGTCGGTGGAGTAACTGCCTTCCGGAACGTTGTAGTTCTTCGGGTCGTATCCCCAGTTGTAGGTCTTGTCCGCCAGCCTCGTCTCGTCCACCGTCGCATAGTCGAAGGAGGGGAGGATGTGTATATGCGTTACGCCCAGTTCCTTGAGATGATCCAGACCGGATGCCTCGCCTTCGGGGGTTTTGGTGCCGGTTTCGGTCAGGGCCAGAAATTTGCCCTTGTTGCGGATTCCTGAATCCGGGGCGATGCTGAAATCGCGGTGGTGCAGTTCGTAGAGAATAATGTCGGAATACATTTTCAATTCGGGCGCACGATCCGATTCCCAGCCTTCCGGATTGGTCTGGTTCCAGTCGATCACGGCCGCCCGGTCGCCGTTTATGCCGACCGCCTTCGCCCAGATGCCGGGTGTTTCGGCCAGCCATTTCCCCTCTTTTTCTATCTGGAAGGTATAGAAGGAGCCATTCAGGTCGCGTTCGATGGCAATGCGCCAGGTTCCGTCGTCCGAGGGCTCCATTTCCAACTGCTCCTCCGGATTGCCTCCCTCGCCCGAGGAGTAGATATTGAGCCGGGTTTTGCTCGCGGTGGGCGCCCAGAGCGTAAAGACGGAGCGTAGGGGCGTATACGCCAGTTCGAGGTCTTGGCCGTAGTACGGCGGATATTTGTCGAACGAATCCAACCGGTCGGGTGCGGGGTGGTTTTTGATATTTTCCATGGTGGTCGTATTTTATGAATTGGGCGTTTGCGGGGCGTCGCCGGGTGCGGGTTCGTGCGCGGTTTTGCCGTCCTCCCCGCCCCGTTGCACGAGCAGCGTGCGTGTCGGGAAGGCGAAACTGAGTCCGGCCTTATTGAAGGCGGCCAGTATGGCCAGGTTCATGTCCGAAGTCACTTTCAGAATATCCCCCTGTTTTTCGATGTAATAGTAAAATGTGATGACCAGCGCCGAATCGGTGTAGTCCGAAAAGTAGGCCGTTATGTCCGACGGATTTTCGGAAACGTCCTTTACCTTCGCCGGGAGGCCCCTCAAAATATCCAGCGCCTCGTTCATCTTGTCTGCGCCGGTGTCGTAGGTCAGCCCCACCTTAACCATGGCGCGGCGCATCGGTTCCGACGAGATGTTGACGATCGAGGCGTCCGTAATTTTGTAATTCGGATAACTGGTGATGCGCCGGTCGTAACCCATGATTCGCGTACTGCGCATGCCCACGTCGACCACCGTCCCTTCGAAGCCGTTTACGTTGATCGTGTCGCCGATGCCGAAGGGCTTGTCCGTGAAGATGGTGAACGCGCCGAAGATATTCTTCACGGTGTCCTGCGCCGCCAGGGCGAAGGCGATACCGCCGATGCCCAGCGTGCCCCATAACGCATTGATGTCGACCCCTACATTGCTCAGGGCTGTTACCAGACCGACGATCCAGATCAGAACCAGGATCGTCCGCCTGACTACCGGCATCATTTTCAGCGCATGACCGTCCGACCGCTGCCCCCAATATTGCTGGAGCAGGGCCGTGAAGAGGCGGGCCAGAACCCAGGTGATGTCGAGTATGATCAGTATGCTGTAGGCATTGTCGACGTATTTTACCAGATGATCCGGGTAGACCAGCCGATGGATGGCGATCCAGATGCCCAGCAGCATCACGGCGAATTTCAGGGGCGACTCCAGGGAATAGTATATGATGTCGTCCACCCGGTTGCTTGTGCGGCCGATAAAGGGTTTTATAACCTTCCTGCCCAGCAGGGACAGCAGTTTCACGACGATAAACGCTCCTGCTATGATGAGTAGGGAGACGATCCATGTCTGGACGCTGTTTCCCCAGATTTCGTAATTTAACATTTTTCGGCTGTTTTTTAATTATACATTTGTTATTTGTGTTTCCTCTTTTGCCATCCGGTTTTTAACATCGGCGCATAATGCACGGTTTTTTTCTTATCCCGGCTTTCAAATTCTATGCCTTTGGAGAAGAATTTGCACGATCCCGAAATGAAAAATCAGGTTGAGGATGAAGATGATAGTGCATAAATCCAGGAAAAAGGCGGTGTGTATCACCGTCGCCGGGTTCCTTGCGGGGATTGCCGGCGGCCTTATCCTGTACTGTGTCCGCGATGTCGTTCTGGGATGGTGTTTCGTGGCGACGGCGGGTTTTACCCTGTTGTACGGTATCGGCTCGCTGTACGACCGCCGACCCTATATCGTCCTTACCGAAGACGGCATCACCGAGATGTTCACGATCCGCGGGCAAATCGAATGGGAGGCCATCCTTTACGCGGACGATTTCTATTTCCGGGGACAATACTGGGTGCGATTGCTGCTCGAGAGCAACTACAAGCCGCAGCTCATACGGCCGGCCTGGTTCTGGCGGTTCGACCGCCTTTACGAATCGAAGGGCGTAAAGGCGGTCTATCTGCGCACGATGGGGCTGGAGATCGATTCCATGCAGCTGGTCGCCCTGATCCGGCGGATGAAGGAAGCGGATGTGCCCGGGAGGATCGAGCTGCTGAACGGCTGCCTGTTGAAATAAAATCCGCCGCAGGAGCGCCGCGCCCCGGCATTCCGTCCGCGGCCGTCGGAGAACGTACCGCCCGTGCCTTTCCCGGGGTAAGGACAGCGCCCGTCCGCACGGGATGGGCGGGCAGGCTGGGAACCTGCTCCCCGTCATCGTATGATTTCGCCCCCGCCTTCGTTGGCTCCGTCCCATGTCGTGTCGACGTCGACCGAGAACTCGATTTCTCCCCGGAAATCGCCCTCTTCGAAACGTGCCGTAAGGTCGATCAACTGGTTGCATTCGATCCGCAGGGTGCCGGTGACTACCCGGTCGTAGAGCGGTGCGTCGTCCTCGCCGTAGAGTCTGAGCCGCCACGATGTCCTTACGCCCGGCAGCGTGCAGAACGTGCCGAGCGTGAACGACCCGGCGGGGCGGGTCCTCAGCTTCGCCGCGGGGGTGCGTTTGGAAACCTCGCACGCCAGGTCGGGTTCCCCGCAGAGCGGCATGCGTTGGCCGACGTTGTCGAGCACCACTTCGACGGAGGCGATTCGGGCGGGAATATTCTCGAACCGGAAGCGGGTTATGCCGTGTACGCGCTGAAGTACGGCTTCGAATTCATTGCGGCAGGGGCAGGTCACTTCGAACGGCACGTCGGCGCGGAAATGGTCGTCGCCGTTCTTTTCTCCCTGGTAAACGATGTAACGTGCCTCCGGAGCGTCCATCGTTCCTGTCATCATGCGCGGCGTGACATTCGCCACGAACGCCAGGCGGTATGTCCCGAACGGAAGCGTGTCGATGCGGAAGAGGTAATCCCCGCCGGAGGCGGTATGTAGGTCGTCCGCGCGGCCCTGCCCGACCAGCTGCCCGCCGGCATAGAGCAGATAGTCGAGCGAATGGATGCGTTTCCCGAATTCCTGTTCGAAATCCGACGGACGGTAGGGCGGCCGGGCCTGGAATTTCTCGACCCGGAGCGCGACCGTGACGCTTCCTCCCTGGGGCGGGCACGGGTCGAGTTTCTCTTCGATGCACGACGTTGCCGACAGCAGGCACAGGAACGCGAACGGTATGTAAGGTGATTTTTTCATGACTTCGTAATTTTAGTAGGACGAGGCGTTCCACTCGTAAAAAGGATCGAAGAGCGCCGCCGCGTTTTCGGGGTTTCCCGCGTCGTCCGTCGCCTCGACGACCTCGATCCGGATTTGCGACGAGGAGTCGTCATAGGTGTCGGTGGTTTCGAAAACGATGCCGGAGATTTTGCTTGCGGCGAGCGTGCGTGCGAACGTCTGGTCGGTTTTATACGTATATCCGCCGCTGGCGCCGGAAATGTCGATATCCACGATCCCGATAGGCAGTTCCGAGGCCGGGTCGGCGAAGACGAAGGGCGAAAAGACCGTCGAATTGGTTTGGCACATCTGGTAGCGCTCCGTACCCGAGGAATGGAAATCTCCCATCGTCGACATGCAACACGGCAGTTCATAGAGTGCGGGATCGCCGTAATACATTCCTCCGAGTGCGTCGATGCCTTCGGCAAAAGGTTCGGTCTTGGACGTGAAAAGCATCTGGACGGTATGGGCTGTCATGTCGAACGAAAAACCGTTGACGGGCGAAGGTTTGTCTTTGAGCAGCACGCGGAACTTCGCCACGCGCCGTTCGGCCCGCAGGGTTACCGGCGGAACGCCTGCCGAATGGAGATCGCCGCTTTTGGGCACCGGGAAATCGGCCACGGCAAAGACCTGTCGAGCTATATACAAACCAGTAAGTCGAGTTTTGGCAGAGGCGGCATGCTGACAAAGACCAACATCGCACGCAAAGTAGCCGACGAAGGCATTACCGTCATCATTGCCAATGGAAAACGGGATAATATCCTGGTCGACATTCTGCAAAAGCCGGAAGAAACTCTTTGCACCCGCTTCACCCCGTCGCAGGAACCGGTATCCAGTATAAAAAAATGGATTGCACACAGTGAAGGCTTTGCCAAAGGTGAAATACATATGAACGAATGCGCCACGGAAGTTTTGAATTCGGACAAGGCCGTGAGCATATTACCGGTCGGTATCACCCGTATTGAAGGCGATTTCGAAAAAGATGACATTGTGCGCATCATTGACTTTCGCGGGAATGCAGTAGGAGTAGGTAAAGCAAACTGCGACTCCGCACAGGCCCGTGAAGCAATGGGGAAGCATGGCAAAAGACCTGTAGTGCACTATGATTATCTGTATATAGAATAATAGATTTTAGAACCCAAAGATATGAACCTCAAAGAAACATTTACCGCCGTACAGGCAGCCAGCCGGAAACTGGCTCTACTGGACGACCAAACAATCAACCGGATACTGAATGCGGTAGCAGATGCCGCCATCGCCGAAACTCCGTTCATCTTAAGCGAGAATGCAAAAGATCTCGCACGAATGGAACAGAGCAATCCGAAATACGACCGGTTAAAGTTGACGGAAGCACGGCTAAAAGGAATTGCAGCCGATACTCGCAACGTGGCTACCCTCCCCTCGCCATTGGGACGGGTATTGAAAGAAACCGTCCGCCCCAATGGGATGAAACTGACAAAAGTCTCTGTCCCGTTCGGTGTCATCGGCATCATTTATGAAGCGCGCCCCAACGTCAGTTTCGATGTATTTTCCCTTTGTCTCAAAAGCGGCAACGCCTGTATCCTGAAAGGAGGAAGTGATGCCGACTGCTCCAACCGGGCCATAGTCAGCGTTATCCACGATGTGTTAAAGCGTTTCGGCGTAGATACACATATCGTAGAACTCCTGCCGGCCGACCGGGAAGCCACGGCGGAACTCCTGCATGCCGTAGGATATGTAGATCTCATCATTCCGCGCGGCAGCAGTAATCTGATAAATTTTGTACGCGAGAATGCAACGATCCCTGTCATTGAAACAGGGGCGGGTATCTGCCATACTTATTTC
>OGIR01001725.1_pt1 | contig 11058 bp, 8 predicted proteins | sample 1571831 | NCBI WGS metagenome assembly OGIR01 (sample SAMEA2582124, study PRJEB24529) | metagenome | biome: Human gut stool | place: China | collected 2011 | reverse complement strand
AACACACCGGTTTGTGGGTCCGGCACGCGTGGGTTCGAATCCCACATACCGCCCTTTTGATTAAGCGTATTACTTAATCTTAACTATTTGGTGGTATAGCCAAGTGGTAAGGCAGAGGTCTGCAAAACCTTTATCATCGGTTCAAATCCGATTACCACCTTTTAGTTAGCTGATGCCTCTGTGGCGGAATTGGCAGACGCGCTGGACTCAAAATCCAGTTCCCGTTGAGGGAGTGTGGGTTCGACCCCCACCGGAGGCATATTTAAGCAGGAATGCGAAGTATCAGCTAAGCTAACGTTAACACCTGTAACTCTTGTGTATCAAGGGTTGCAGGTGTTTTTGCTTTTTAAATAATTTTACTTTTGATTCGATTTGTACATCAGCATCGTAAGCAGTCCGTGTCCACACGTCTAACTGTAAAAAAACTAGTCTCCTATACTAAAAGCAATCTTAGTATAGGAGGTTTTTCTAGGGAAGGAAAACACGATATTGTAGCACCAATTTTTAAGATTAGGAATTCAGTAGTTAATAAGGAAGAATTTATTCCTCTATAACTAAGGTGGTTATTCGTTATGCTTGTTAATTGGCAGAAGGTTTCATTGAAGCTTAATTAAAACTAAAACTAGTCTTTTGTTTCTTGCCTGTTAATATTTTTCTGGGTACTATTACATAAATGGAGGGAATCTTAAATGATTGAAGTTCGTCAAATATCTACCAAGTCAAATGATTTCAAAAATATCAAGCGGGTTTATAATACCGTGTTTCCACAAAATGAACTTTTACCATTATCTTTACTTAAAATGCGTGCTAAAGCGGGGAAAGCAGAATTTTGTAGCATCTATAATGAAGAAAGAAAATGGGTTGGCTTTTTCTACACAGTCTACAACAAGCGCATCGCCTATATTTTCTTTCTGGCAATTGATCCTCACCATCATGGACAGGGGTTGGGTAGTGCGACGTTAACCGCGATCAAAGAACGGTATGCTGGAAAGCGGATTACCCTTAGTGCTGAACGTCCAGACCCTCAAGCACCCAATAACGAACAGCGACTCAGACGACATCGTTTTTACGCTAAAAATGGTTTTGTCAAAACGGGTCTTTATACCGTTGAAAAGGGTAATGAAAAATTTGATCTTTTAAGTACACAATCAAACGTGAATCCACAATTTTACCAACAGTTAATGGATAGTTATCTGACTAACCATCGTCGCCATTACTTGCCGTATAAGATTGTTAAAGAGTAAAAAAATCCCCACTACCTGCATGAGTAGTGAGGATTTATTTAGTTTTTCTGATCTTTAATTTTGAATGATAAGAGCAGTGCCACCACAATTAAGATAATTGCAAAGTAAATGCCGTAGTGGAAACCATTGGTAAAGCGAATAGCTTCGGATCCACTAATAGAAGAACTACCCCAAGCCAAGCAACCAGTAGCTAAGGCTGTTGCAAGCGCACCGATAACCTGTTGCATTGTATTCATGATTGTACTGCCGTCACCAGATTCTAATCCAGAAAGCGTACTTAGAGCACTAGTTTGTGCAGGAGACATTGCTAAAGGACAACCAATCATTAAAATAATATGCGCGCATACAACGTAGATAATGGGACTATGCGGCGTCGTAAAGGCCAGCATCAAGGCACCAAATAAGGCAAGGACAAAACCAATTAAAACAGGACGTTTAGCCCCAATACTATCGTAAAGGCGACCTGCAATTGCAGAAGTGGCTGCATTAATAATTCCACCAGGGAGCATTACTAGTCCAGTAAGGGCAACGGAAACTAAGAGCCCTCGTTGATAGAATAACGGTAAAAGATACATCGTAGAAAGAATAATTCCAAAGTCAAGCATCACGATTGAAGAACCAATTGTGAAAGCCGGATACTTAAAGATATGAAGATTTAAAATTGGTTCTTCCAGATGAAGTTGGCGATGGGTGTAAAAGATTAAGACAATAATTCCGATTATTAACGCACTGAGAACTGTAGGTGAAGTCCAACCATCTTCACTAGCCAAACTAGCACCAATAACGAGCCCTGAACAACCTACTGCCGATTCAATAATTGAGAGCACATCAACATGCGGCTTAGTAATTTCACCAACATTTTCTAATGAAGTGATAGCAAAGATCAAGGCAATAAATAAAAACGGAATAAATAACCAGAAGATCCATTGCCATGATAATTTAGCAAGAATTAGCCCGGTTAAAGTAGGACCGATTGCAGGGGCAAACATAATTACGAGGGCACACATTCCTAGAACTGCTCCAATTTGTTTCGGTGGGAAGATTTGCATTACCACTGCAAACATTAATGGAAGAATTAAACCTGTTCCGATCCCTTGAATCATTCGTCCAATCAACAAAATAGTAAAATTATGCGCTAAGGCAGAAATACAAGCACCAACCATGAAGTCAATTAATGCAAAAATAATGACTTGGCGGGTCGTAAACCATTTAGTAATAATACTGGACAGTGGCAAGATAATCCCAATAATTAACATATATCCAGTAACTAACCATTGAATTGTTGACGTACTTACTTGAAAAGCGGTCATCAATTTTGGCAAGGCGATGTTTAATGAAGTCTCACTAAACATTCCGACAAAAGCTCCCAGCAGCATACTAACCATCATTAATCCTGGGTGCGCTGCTTGCTTACGAGCTTGTAAAGCATTTTCCATAAATATAAAAACTCCTTTTAACCTAAAAATTGCACAAGGATTAGTCTAGCAAATTGCGCTATCTGCTCGTAAGTTATTTTTTAATAACTAATAATCTTAAGTATATTGATTAAGATTATTAAGTTAGGTTTAGCGTTTTCAAATTTGCGCTTTTCGGGATAAAAAATTCTATTCAGTGATAATAGGAATTTAAAAATAAATGATTTAAAAGGTCTCACAGTAATCTCAAAATAGCGTCGTTGCTTGTATTTTCATTTTATTCCTGGTAGATCAGAACAGAATATTTAAAGAATTAACTTGACCACAACATATAGTGTTTCGAATGTCAATACTTCCTATAAGTTGTATTTTGAGCTATGATAGATAACGTTAATTACGAGAGGGGAAATAAAAATGAAAGTGCAAATAATTGATAAGAAGGATCTTAAAAGTTTGACAAGTATTCAAGTAGTTAAACGCGATGGAACAGTAACATCATTCTATTCCTACAAGATTAACCTTATTTTAAATGCGCTCAATGCTGATGAGCAGACTAGCCAAAGTGTTTATGTTACCTTATTGGACGCCTTACTTAATCAAACAACTGTCACTACTAAAAAGATTGCGGATCTCTTTGTTCAAGGACTGGTCAATGCTAATCATGAAGAATTAGCAAAAGTTTACCGTGATTATCGCCAGCATGATGAAGAAGCATTTGCTGAAGCCACTAATCCCCAAAATAAGTTAGAGCAGCTTTTCGACCGAAACTCCCGGATTGTTCACGAAAATGCTAATAAAGATAGCCATGTTTTTAATACTCAACGGGACCTGGAAGCAGGGGTCGTGAGTCGTGCATTAGGATTACGGATGCTTCCTGGTATTGTAGCTAAGGCGCATCTTCGTGGTGATATTCACTGGCATGACCTTGACTACTCACCGGTAACGCCTGAAACTAACTGTTGTTTAATTGACTTTGATGAGATGTTTAAGCATGGATTTAAGATTGGTAATGCTTGGGTTTCTTCACCACGCTCGATTCAAACGGCAACCGCGCAGATGTCGCAGATTATTGCTAACGTGGCGTCCCTGCAATATGGGGGATGTTCTGCTAATCGAATTGATCAATTATTAGAACCATATGCAAAGCTAAATTACGAAAAGCATATGAAGGATGCCGAAGAGTGGATAGTACCAGAGAAACGGGAAGAATTTGCTCGTGAGAAGACCAAAAAAGATATTTACGATGCAATGCAGGCTTTAGAATACGAGATTAATACCCTATATTCTAGCCAAGGTCAAACTCCATTTACGACCATTAACTTTGGCTTAGGGACAAGTTGGATTGCCCGGGAGATCCAAAAAGCCATTTTAAAGATCCGGATTAAGGGCCTTGGTAAGGAACATCGTACAGCCATCTTTCCTAAATTAACTTTTACTATTAAACGGGGCTTAAATCTTGACCCTGAAGATCCTAATTATGATATCAAGCAACTAGCGCTTGAGTGTTCAACGAAGCGGATGTATCCAGATCTTTTGATGTATGACAAGATTAAGGAACTAACGGGGAGTTTTAAGACACCAATGGGTTGCCGTTCGTTCTTACAGGGATGGACAGATCCAGAAACTGGCAAAGAAGTAAACTCAGGCCGGATGAATTTAGGGGTAGTGACAGTCAACTTGCCACGGATTGCCCTGGAGGCTCATGGCGATAAGCAACTATTCTGGGAAATTTTTCAAGAGAAGATGAATATTTGTAAGATTGCCTTGGATTACCGGATTAAGCGTACTAAAGAAGCCAAGCCTGAAAATGCTCCCCTCCTGTATATGTATGGTGCATTTGGTAAACGACTAAAGAAGACTGATAGTGTCGATGAAGTCTTTAAGAATAGTCGAGCAACCGTTTCGCTAGGTTATATTGGTTTATATGAAGTATGTACGACTTTCTATGGGTCAAATTGGGAGCATAATAAAGAAGCGCATGACTTTGCGATTGCAATTACTAAGGCAATGCATGATTTATGTGCTGAATGGGAAAAGGAAGAAGGATATCACTTTAGTCTTTATTCCACCCCTGCTGAATCGTTAACAGATACATTCTGTCAAGATGATTTGAAGAAGTTTGGTCGGGTTGAAGATGTAACAGATAAGGAATACTACACAAATAGTTTCCACTATGATGTTCGTAAACATCCGACACCATTTGAAAAGCTATCATTTGAAGAGGCTTTTCCCAAGTATGCGGCTGGTGGTTTTATTCATTATTGCGAATATCCCAACTTACGCCAAAATCCAAAAGCCTTAGAAGCAGTGTGGGACTGGGCATATGATCATGTTGGCTATCTTGGAACGAATACTTCAATTGATCAGTGTTTTAAGTGTGGATTCAAAGGTGAATTTGAAGCAACTGCTCGCGGTTTTAAGTGTCCGCAGTGTGGGAACCATGACCCGGCAACTTGTGACGTTGTTAAGCGGACATGTGGTTATCTTGGTAATCCTCAGCAGCGGCCAATGGTTCATGGACGGCATGAGGAAATTATTCACCGGGTTAAACATATGAATGCTGGAATGATCAAGAATGCAGCTGAATTTGAGCAGCAGCGGCAAATGGATAATAAAGCCCATGCTCATATTACTGGTGATCAAATTTAATTAATTATCAAAAGGCCAGTTGCCCGCAAAGCTACCGGCCTTTTATTATATAGGAGGAAAAAGAGATGGCAGAAACACGATTACCCCGTAACCCTAAACCACAAGAATGGTTAGCGAAGGATCATTCACTACAATATATTGCAGACTATAAGCCCTTCAATTTTGTTGATGGAGAGGGAGTCCGGTGTAGTGTATATGTTAGTGGATGCCTTTTTAATTGTCCTGGTTGCTATAACAAGGCAGCGCAGAATTTTCATTACGGGCAGCCATACACCCAAGATTTAGAAGATCAGATTATTGAAGATCTTTCTCAAAGTTATGTTCAAGGATTGACTTTATTGGGTGGCGAACCATTTCTTAATACTCAGGTTTGCCTAAAGTTAGTTAAACGCGTCCGGAAAGAGTTCGGGCATGAAAAGGATATTTGGTCTTGGTCTGGCTATACTTGGGAAGAATTGATGAAGGAGTCGAGCGATAAACTTGAACTTTTGCACTACCTCGATATTTTAGTCGATGGTCGATTCTTGCTGGCTAAAAAAGATCTTACCCTTCAATTCAGGGGGAGTTCTAACCAACGAATTATTGACGTTCCGCAATCTCTTCAAACGGGGAAAGTGGTTATTTGGGATAAGCTTGTTCATTAGAGGAGAAAACGATGGCAAAAATTTGGAAGCAAGAGCCAGCATGGTTAGAGAAAAAACGTCAACTAGCAGTTCTGCTGCAATCACGTTTCCCAACTTTACCTACCCAAGAAGAATGGGGAGATTCCTGGCAAAAGGGGACAACTGGTATGAGCAGGGGGTGGCTTTCCTTACAGGAAGATAGCTTAACTGCGATGCCTCTTGAAGAAGCGGTTAATGAATACTCAACACTACTACAAGAAAATTTGATGGAGAAGGCAATCTTTTGGCAGGATAGCCAGTTAGCAGCCATGCACCTTGCAAATATTGATTGTGGGCAGTTTATATATTTGCGTCCACAGGTTATTCGGGAGCGTCCAATTGTTTATGGTCCCCACCTTAATTCTACTAACTCCCATAATATTATTGTCGTCAGCGCGGGAGCTAACGTAGTAATTGAAGAACGGATGGTTAATGATACGTTATTACCATCATATGAAGGGACGGAGATTTTAATCGGAGTTAACGCGCACGTTACGTACCGGCAGGCAAATCGCTCAACTAGTAAAAATATCTATCGGGCAATTCATGCATACCAAGCCCATGGTTCAACCCTGCAGTTTGAGGTAGCGAGCCAAGTACAAACTAAAGCGACTGTTGACCTTTATAGCTTTCTAGATGGTCAAAATACTCAGTGGGTGCCAGTAATTGCCTTAGACGGAACACAGCATTTAACTACAATGGTCGATGGTTTTGGTAAGGGAACTTCTGCCACTCTTACCCAATATCGGGATCCAGAAACGGTCATTGGAGCACCTTTTAAAGTAAAAGCCGGTGAACCATTGACAATTAGCGAAGATATCCATCCATTAAAAGAATTGGCTAATAGTGATAACTGGTTAAAACAAATAATGACTGCTGAATAAGCTTAAAGTTAATTACAGCAATGTTACAAGAAATCATTAATAACGAAAAATAAGTCGTTGAAATTCTTCTTGATAAGAAAAATTCAGCGACTTATTTATTATTATGTTACAAATTTTGGCTAATTCTGGGGAAAAGTTAGCTAGACCTAAGTTACTATCAGGACGTGGCTGAGGTTGATTTGCTTGACAGACTATTAAAATTTTTATTACAAAGTATTACGAAACTCAACCGAATTGATATTTCGGAGTAATCCGCATGTAATTTTGGGGGAGTATAGTAATAGGTGTTGAGAGATATGAGGACTCAACAACATAAACTAATAAATAACTAACTAATAAAAAGAATTTTATGAAAAGGATGGGATTTTTCTTTATGAAGTTAACTAAAAACATCGCGAAAATCACTGCTGCCGTTGCAGGTGCTGTTGCCTTGGGAACATTCGCTACTGCAACTACTGCTAATGCTGATTCTGTTTACACGGTGCAAAGTGGTGATACCTTATCAAGTATTTCCTATAAGTTAGGCCATGACTTAACTTATGTTGACTCTTTAGCTTCGACTAATCAAATTGCCAATAAGAACTTAATTTATGTTGGTCAAAAGTTAGTAATTAAAGATGACGGTGAAGTAACCCAAGCAACTGCTCAACAAGCTGCTACCTTACCGGAAGCATCTCAAGCTCCTGCATCAGCTAGTGTTGAAAGTCAACAACCTAGCCAAACTCCAGTAGTTGCTAGCCAGGCTCCTGTAGCAACAAGTCAAGTACAATCATCAGCTACACCAGTTTCTGCACCTGCTCAATCACAGGCTCCAGTACAATCTCAAGCACCTGTGCAACAACAAGCGCCAGTACAATCAGTAGCACCACAACAATCAACTGCTTCTGCTGCTCAACAAAGCTACAGTGCGCCATTACAAACTCAAGCTACTAGCTCAAACTACAGCTCAAGTGTAAGTGGTAATGATGCTGCGGCTAAGGCTTGGATTGCTGCTCGTGAATCTGGTGGTAGTTACAGTGCACGTAACGGCCAATATGTTGGTAAGTATCAATTGTCAGCATCATACTTAAATGGTGACTATTCAGAAGCTAACCAAGAACGTGTAGCTGATCAATACGTAGCTAACCGTTATGGCTCTTGGAGTGCCGCTCAATCATTCTGGCAATCACATGGTTGGTACTAAAATTTAATAATTAATTGTTAAAGTAGGAAATTGTCTCGATAAAGGGATGATTTCCTCTTTTTTTAGTAAAATGAAAAAAAGTTAATATTATTTTCATCCTAATCTTAAAAAATATATTATAATAGAGTTATTCAAGTGATGAAAGGATGAGATCCATGTCAAAAGAGAGTCAGATTATTGATACAAAATCATTATATGTAAATCCTGACCGCGGTGTTGCAACGTTAAACTATAGTCAAAATTACTTTACTGATATTCCATCATTAATTAATAGTGATGAAGTAAAGGGAATTGTTCGTCTGTATTTAGCTTCACGTAACCCTGATAATGATGATGATGCTTTTGATAATGCCACTGTTAACAAGTTTGTTGATATCTTAAAGAAAGTTCTTTTTGATGATGATAGTGCATTTGATGAATATGACCCTAAAGATATTCTTGAGAGTGTTGAAGAATTATACTCATACTATCGTTCACTATTACGGGTATCAGTAATTAATCTTAGTGATAATAAGATTATCGGTAACGAATTCCGGACTATTGATACTCAATTTAATGACTTGGTACGAAAGGCATATCGGATTCTCGAGGAAAAGCTTCAAGGTTTTGAAAACCGGACATACCGGCAAGTTAATGCAGCAACTAACGCAACCATTTTAGTTCAACAACAAGATTGGAAAATTCCAGCTGGTTATGAAGAATTAAAGGATATTGATTTTATTAATACCGTGATGCTTCGTCCACCAATGATGATGCACACTAAGAGTAACAAACGGGAAGGGGTCTTTTCTGAAGTAAAAGATAACCCGATCGAACGTTTCCGTGGTGAACGTGGTAAGTGGTATTGTTACCCAGCAAAGATTGGTGAAAGTTTAGCCTTTATTTACTTCAATGTTGATTACTTGGTAAACGGAATTGCTCTTTCGAACTTATTTGAAATTGCATCCCCTGATGAGATTAAGGGGCAAAAACCTGACATGATTCTTCTTTTCGGTCTAAAAGAAACAGAAGGCATGGTTTCTCATTACTATCGTGACGAAAAGAATGATTTGTGGGTTGGTGAAGTACCTTACACAGATAAGACTACTTACTTTGGTTACATGAAGAAGATGTGCTTGACGCTCCATAACCTTCATCAAATTTACAATGGTCGCCTGCCAATTCACGGGTCCATGTTGAAGATTAAATTTACTAATGGTAAAGAAAAGAATGTTGTTTTCTTCGGTGATTCAGGTGCCGGAAAGTCAGAATCAATTGAAGCATTGCAAGAATTAGCTGACGATAAGATTGTCAGCATGGAGACAATCTTTGATGACATGGGAAGCTTTACCCTTACTGATGGTGAACCAGGGGTATATGCTCAAGGAACAGAAACTGGTGCCTTTGTTCGTCTTGATGATTTGAGTAGTGCCGTGGCCTTCAATAACATGGACCGTGGTGTTTACCTTAATCCTGAACAAAAGAATGCCCGGGTTATTATTCCCGCTGATACCTACGAAAATGTAATCAAACATCACCATATTGATATGTGGCTATACGCTAACAATTATAGTGATGAAGTTGGTATTCATCGTTTTGATACAAAGGAAGAAGCAGAAAAAGTATTTATTGCTGGACAAAGGAAGGCTCTTGGAACAACTGATGAAGTTGGAATGAGCAAAACATTCTTTGCTAACCCATTTGGTCCAGTTCAAGAACCAGAATTAACTAAGCCAATTATTGACAAGGTCTTTACAAAGCTATTTGACCAAGATGTATACGTTGGAGAAATCTTTACTCACCTTGGTAATGACAAGTCAAAGGATGCTTTGAAAGAATCAGCTCAAGAATTGCTTGATGTTTTGATGAATAATTAAGATTACGATTAAGACAATTTTGTCATCGCCCTGTAACAAACAGTCTGTTACAGGGCGATTTTTGTGTCGTCAAGAAAAAAATGAGCAGTTTTTTTGAATAATTTTTACATGAGATAATTCTAGTTATAATTTTACAAGTCACTCAAAAGCGATTAAATCAACGTTTAAGCGACTATAAAAAAATCAGCGAACGCTTGTTACAAAAGATTACAGAAATAACGAAATTTGATAAGTCCTAGTAATCCGCTCGTAACCCTAATCCTGTATAGTAGTTATCGTTGAAATGAGTTATTTGATTAATTAAGAGAAAAGGATGGATTGAATTTATAATGAAGTTATCTAAGAAAGTAGCTAAGATTACAGCAGCGATTACTGGTGCAGTTGCATTAGGAACAGTAGCTACTGCAACGACTGCAAACGCCGACAGTATTTACACGGTGCAAGCAGGTGACACCCTTTCTGGGATTTCTTACAAATTAGGTCACGATCTAACTTTTGTAGATACATTAGCAAACAACAATAATATTGCTGATAAGAACTTGATTTACGTTGGTCAACAATTAGTAATCAAGGATGATGGTGAAGTTGCACCAGCTACTCAAGAAGAAGTTGCTACTTTACCAGCCGCAAATGTTGCACCACAAGCAGATACACAAGCTACACCTGCTGAAAATCAAGCACAACAAAACCAACAAGTACAATCAAACCAAGAAGCACCAGTTGCTCAACAACAAGTACAAACTCCACAAACACAAAATGTACAACAACAATCTAGTGCTCAAGCATCAACTAGCTATAACTCAAATGTAGCTGGAAATGATGCTGCTGCCAAGGCTTGGATCGCAGCTCGCGAATCAGGTGGTAGCTACAGTGCACGGAATGGTCAATACATTGGTAAGTACCAATTGTCAGCATCATACTTAAATGGTGACTACTCAGAAGCTAACCAAGAACGAGTAGCTGATCAATACGTAGCTAGCCGTTACGGTTCCTGGAGTGCTGCTCAATCATTCTGGCAATCACACGGTTGGTACTAAAATAAGATTTAATAAAATAGATAATCAACAAATTTCAAACATACAATAAAAGGGAGCGAGACAGAAGTCACTCGTGACTTCGTTTTTCGACGCGAAGCTAGCCTCTGGGAGCCCCCGCAAGCAACAAT
>OGIR01001684.1_pt1 | contig 11327 bp, 12 predicted proteins | sample 1571831 | NCBI WGS metagenome assembly OGIR01 (sample SAMEA2582124, study PRJEB24529) | metagenome | biome: Human gut stool | place: China | collected 2011 | reverse complement strand
TCTAATGGTAAGGGTTTTAAAAACTCAAACTGTCTAATCTATAGGGTACATTTTAATATTTTGTACCCAAATCGTACCCATTTGCACATAAAAAATCCCTACAAAACCCATAAATACGGGCTTTGTAGGGATTTACCTTTTTACTCAAACTCTTCCCGAGGTTTTTATCAACAACTCATAAATGCTGATATTTCGTAAACGCTCCAACCCATGTACCTACAAATCCCCCGAAAAATTTGATATAACCATAATAATCCAGTTGTACAAGTTGTACTATTATAACAAATTGTACAATTCGTACAATTATCACAAATTTTTCAGGAGGTTATAATTATTGAATGCTAGGGAGCTGGAAACACAGCACAATCTTAAAAAGTGGGCAGCTATAATAAAAGAATGCCGCTCAAGCGGCATGAAGATACTTCAGTGGCTTGAGATAAACAACATATCAAAAGACCCGTATTACTACTGGCAGAAAAAGCTTAAAGAAACATGTATTAATACTTTTGAAAGACAGGCAGCTACATTTGTGGAACTTCCTGTAACTAAAGAAGTCCCGGCATCAACAGAATTAACTGTTACACATACTATATGTGAAAACAAAAATGATGGCTGTTCTTTTAAAGATAATACAATAGCTGCTGTAATAAAAACCAATGGAGTTACATTTGAAATCACTAATACTGCTACACCTGATTTTATAAAAAATCTTATAGAGGCATTTAACCATGCTTAATGATGCAGCCGGTTTTAAACGCATATTTATAGCAGCCGGCTACACGGATTTACGGAGAGGAATAGACGGACTTGCAGGAATCGTACAGTATCAGTTTGAACTTGATCCACACGATAAAGATACAATCTTTTTATTCTGCGGAAGAAAGAATGACAGGATAAAAGCACTTCTATGGGAAAGTGATGGATTTCTGCTTATGTATAAAATGGTTGAAGAAGGCAGTTTCAAATGGCCAAGAAATGTAACAGAAGCATTGGAGATAAATGAGCATCAGTTTGAACAGTTAATGAAAGGCTTTGAGATTATAGCAAAACGCCCGATTAAGCCACAGGATAGTCCTGGAACACTGATGTAAACATTGTGCAGAAAGTAGATTTTTTATAATATAAAAAGTTTTCAAAATTATAATCGTGACAGCAAATATATGGATTATCCACTAAATGCAGGACATAAACGAATTAATACATCCCTGTGTCCTGCCTTATGTGGATAATAGTTCTAAAGAACCAGAAATACCGGCTTTTTAGAAGTGTTATCCACCGTCATAATGACGAATCAGACAAATGCCATGAGTGGCATAATAACACGATTTCTGCTATACTTAATGCCATGAAAAGGAGTATGTGGTTATGGAGATTAAGTATACAGAGCAAGAACTGAATAGCATAGATAAGACACTTCTTATAAAGATGTTTCTTAATCTTCAGAACCAGATGGAAACTCTTACAGTAGAAATGAAAGCACTTAATGATAAGATGCAGAAAATGATGGAACAGCTGGTGCTTGCCAATAATAACGGGTTTGGAAGAAAGACAGAAAAATGTCTGATACAAACCAGATATGTTTTATGGAAGTAGATGGAAAGATAGTATTCTTTAATGAAGCGGAAGCAGTGTCTGATCTTGATGCAAATGAGCCGGAAGAACTGGAAATAAATGCCATGCATGGAAAGAAGACAGCCGGCAAACGTGCCATGGATATGGAAGGACTTCCTGTTGAGAGAATAGACCATTACATGACCGAAGAAGAATTAAAAGCAGAATTCGGTGAAAAGGGATGGAAACAGCTTCCAGATACAGTTGTTAAAAGGTATCACTTTACACCGGCTAAGATAACAGTTGATGAGCACCATATAGGTGTATATGCCGGCAAAGAAGATGGACATATGAAGCGTGCACCACATCCAAAGGGATTACTGCCATAAAGTCCTGTAACGCCATCACTTGCAGCGGCAGTCATGAATGGCAAATATGTAAATGCTGTACCTTTATACAGGCTTGAAAAAGAGTTTGAGAGATACGGACTTGCCATAACACGCCAGAACATGGCTAACTGGATGATACGTCTTGCAGATGAATATCTAGGAGTAATGTATGATTATCTTCATATGAAGCTTTATGGATTTCATGTAATCCAGGCAGATGAGACTCCTGTGCTTGTAAACAAAGACGGCAGAGCAGCCGGTTCCAAGAGCTTTATGTTGGTATACCGTTCAGGATATATGTATTCAGACATGCAGATAGTCCTGTATGAATACCAGCGGACAAGAAATGCTTCACATCCAAGGCAGTTTCTTAAAGATTATTCCGGGGTATGTGTAACCGATGGTTATCAGGTATACCATACAGTAGAAAAGAAACTGGAAGATCTTAAGATAGCCGGATGCTGGGTACACTGCAGGCGAAAATTTGATGAGGCATTAAAGGCAGTTCCAAAGGCTGCCCAGAAAGAAAGCCTTTCATATCTGGTAATAAAACAGATACAGGCAGTCTACCGTGAAGAGGATAAGCTGAAAGAGCTTAAGCCAAAAGACAGACTCAGACAGCGTCAGGTGGTAATAAAGCCACTGGTTGATGCTTTATTTGCGTATCTTAAATCAAACGAAAGAAAAGCCAGCACAGCTAAACTGAAACAGGCTGTCACTTATGCACTCAATCAGGAAAAATATCTGAGAGTATTTCTTGAAGATGGTGAAGTCCCAATGGATAACAATGCATCGGAACGTGCAATAAGAGGCTTTTGTATAGGCAAGAAGAACTGGGAAATGATAGATACAATCAATGGAGCTACATCCTCAGCAATAATATACAGCATAGCAGAGACAGCTAAAGCTAATAACTTAAAGCCTTATGAGTACTTTGAATATCTGCTGACCCAGATACCGGCACATATGGATGATACAGACCGCTCATTTCTGGAAGATCTTCTTCCATGGTCACCAAAGCTGCCAGAATACATCAGAAAACAAAAAGACCGTGGTTAGCGGTCTTTTAAAAGTCAAGGTACATGGGTTGGAGCGTTTACGATATTTCCTGCATTTTAAGCACTTCTATTTTGCAAAATATTGCTCTTTTCACATCGTTTTTAATACTTTTAGTAGCAAATTAGTTGCAGTATCTACACCGATAGTTTTCCATCGGCTTGATATAATCTACTTTTTTATTATTCACAATGAATAAATTCCTGTGGCTGTCAGGTTATCTATTACGCCTGCTGCCACAGATAAAACGAAAGGAGCATTACTATGAGCAATCAACATAAAAATCCAACCATCAGTTTCAGAATTACTGACGCTGAACGAAGACAAATTGAAGCCCGTATTCTTGCCAGCGGAATAATGAAGAAAGATTACTTCGTCCGTTCTTGTATTTATAACCGTATCTGTGTGGTTGGCAAGAAAGAAACTATATATCCTTTGGTACAGACTGTAAATGCGTTGTATCTGCAATTACTTGAAATGCAAAAGGCATTTACAGCACCAGACTTTACTCCCGATACTCTTCCTTCTTCGGAAGCCATTAAGGAATTGCAAACCGAATACACCAATATGCTAACAGCTATTATTGACCTGCTGGATGGTGCGAAATATCTGTGGGAGGGAGACTATCATGAACAACAATCTTAATTTCCGGTTCGGTATGTATGAACCCGCCACAGACTCTATTATCGTCAATACCGGAGAGAACTCCATTCTTGTTATCTGTTGCAAGGAATATAATTCCTCCGTTATGTTTGATGATCCAACTGATATTGTCTATCTGTACCAGTTGGCAGAGGAAACACCTCTACTGTATGCCAAACTGGCATTGAAAGAAAACGGATTGCAGGATTATGCGGATGCAATGAATGAATTTAATTAAGTCAGTCTCAATCAATCTCATTTAGTCTCACCAGTCTCAGAAATATTTTGAGACTGGTAAGACTATTTATTTGTAAAATCTATTCCATACAGCTACTCATCACAAATAATTCTCTAAAATCTTATTGGTTTACAAATGCTTCAAAAATTTGTCTTAGCAACAAATTACATTCTTCCCACTCTTCTGCACAATTCTACTCTGACTTCGTTTTACTTTTGATTCAAATTTCTTTAAGACTTCTGATTTGGAGACTATTTCACCTTGATATGAACCCACTTTATCAATATATGATTTCCAGCGAACAGGAAACAGTGGATTGTGCATTATCTTCTTTACCATTAATTCCGTCTCTTCCATACATCAGGCTGATATCCAAGTGTAGATTGTTTTCCATTCCTTACTACTGGTGTATTAATTACCTGCAGATTCTCCAGTATCTTTTCCAGTTTATCTTCATCTGCTTCACCTACCACAAATCATAAAGTTTCATTTTCTCTGTATTTCTATTTTGTTTTTCATTATGAAAATTATATACAATATTGTGGTTATCATCTGCTATAAACCAATCAACCACTTGCTGTATTTTTTCTCTAGACGCTTGGTTATGACATTCCATAAGGCTTCTTCCAATAAACTTTTCTCTTAATAAAAGCGTATTTTTAATCATCCATATCAATGATAAGCGCTTTACATATGCCACCAAGTCGTGAAACAGCTCTCCCATCTAATACGGTCTCCTTCAGCTTTATAGATAGATTTTTCGAAAGAAGCCTAATACAATTTACAATGTTGAGAGGAAAATCTTTATCTTCCTCTTCGGTATTCAAAAAGCTACAATTTGTCTCAACAACAAATAACAATTCATTTTCACTCATCATCTCTCTTGTTCGCTCGTAGTCCAAATAATACTCAATTCTATCATTCGTACTGTAGCTTGACAGAGGGAAAATCAACTTTAACTTTTTGTCTTTTAGTTCGAACAAAAGATTTTTTAGCTGAATCAAAAAAACTTCTCCTCCTTTATTTACAACTCTAACAAGCATAATATTAGTCATATCAATACTGTATTGACCCAATATATAAGGAAGACGCAATCTGTCAATCTCACTCAATCCATTCTTATAAAGTAAAGAATATTGCTCCTTTGCCCATTCTATATTATCATTTTTCTTTACATTCCCATCCCTTTTAGCGTTATTTGGCTCCGCCAAGATACATCCTAAAAATTCCGCATCATTGCTTGCATGACTAAATGTAGCTAATCCTCCTACTGTTGTTACATCAAAATACGACGCATTTGCCTGCCACAATGTATTGATTGCAGCAACTCCGTAACATTTCCCATCTGAATATAATTTAGTCACTCTTTGATAATTTGAATCAATATACTCTGTGTATAAGTTTCCTCCTCGATATCTTGCATATGTAATATCTTTTAACCATTCTCTCATCTGATTGCTGCCAATTTCCATCTTCGCAAAGTCAGAATGAATCATCTCCTCATTTTTTTCTTCCTCTTTATAAAACACATCCACATCTAGTCCCGCTGTTAAGTTTGATAATACGGCGCTAAAAGGTACCTCAAAAGGACTCACGCCTTGTATTCCAGGTCTAATCTCCACCTTACTATTCCATCTGTATTTTAATTCATCTATCGAGAATCTTACAGTCGTAGAATAAGATGAGGAATTTGACCTAGTATTTGAGATAATAGGACGTAAACAAAGTCCTTTAGGGAATTTCACAACATATGCATCATCAAAACTTTTATCAAATCTCCTGGTTTCAACACGAACCTCTGACGCAATCATAAAAACAGCGTAAAAGCCTATGCCAAATTGTCCAACCGACTTATATCCTGAAGAATTCAGTCCTGGGAACTCTCTTTTTGCCAAATCAGAAGCCCAAAAACTGCTGCCAAAATTCAACAAATAATCTTTTAGAGTCAGCAATGACATTCCTATTCCATTATCCTTTACTGTAATCCATGTTATGCCTTCAACTTTTTCTACTGATACAATTATTTTACCTTCGAAATCTCGATCTATCATTCTACGAGCACAAATAGCGTCTCTTCCGTTTTGAATTAATTCACGAAGTACAATTTCCAATTTGTGTTCGGATCCATACAATTTTTCTCCACCAAGATTATTAATAAGTCCTTCTATATTACTTATATGAACAGACGCATTACATGGCATCCATCCATCAGTTTCTATATATTGACAAAGATGCTCTTGAGAATCAGCTCCTGTTACACTATGCGCCTGAAATTCACATATATTATTTCGTTTCATTAGTTCGTTTGATACCTTTAGTTCATGATTTAACACGCATACCGCATCATACGCTACATTCCAAGCAGCAAAATCCTCTTCACCGAATTTCATATTTGAGCGAATTATTACTTTACTATCATCTCTCAAATCTGTATCAATTTGAGACAATCTATTTTGTGCAATCCAATGGTTTCGAGAGACACCATTAATATCTAATAATTTAAGAAGATAATCTGGTGCACGTCCCGCATCAATATGCCCTGCATCTGCACATCTTAATATACACGCAAGCTTTATTGGATTAATTCTCCACTCTCTAGGAAATCCTGAAATAGCGGAGAATTGACAACCCAATTTTTCTACATCTTCAATATTCCAATGATGACTAGCAGCAATTTTGCAGATAATCTCTCCTAAATGGATTCGCAACGATTCATCTTCTATGATATAAAATCTAGAACCATCTTCTTTTTCAAATAACTGCTTATATAATTGCTCAGCATATTTCGCATGTAACAATCTTATTGTACTGAAATCTGTCTCATATAATCGAATTTCCTCTGTTGAATATTCTTTCTCTTTATAATCAGCATAATAATCTTTCCATTCTATTGTATCACGTAATCTTTCTCGTCCTCCAGCAGCCTCGTATGACAAAACTGCATCATGCATAAGAAATGCACAGCCTAAAACAAATCCCTCCAGTGGATTAATGTCATAGTCATCACCTGTAATAACACTTCCTACCTGCCATAAACTATCAACATGCGAAATATCATGAACTGTAAGAGATGGAAAATCATTCCTAATTTTGTCCAAAATATACTTTGCGTTGTCACGCACTCTAAAGAAAGCCTGTCTCAACTCTTCTCTCTGTGAATCATTTCCATATTCTGTGTTATCAATAGATTTTTTCCATAGTATAGTTTCTTTATAATCCATATCTACTCTCAACTTTCTACCACTCAATCCCTTCCAGATCTAACAATCAAAATTGCATTCCCGCTTTTAGTTCAACTCAAAATATTCATTAATCAATCCACTCTAAAGGAATAAGCTTTTCTCCATTTCTCCACACACAAACCTCATTTATGCCTTGCACATCACCGTATATTGACGAATCAGCATGTTCTAATACAAGAATCTGCATATTGTTGTTAACATTCGATATACATTTTGCCATAGTTGTGAATATACTTTTTACCGCCTCTCTATCCAAATCCCCCAGATCATATACTTCGCTATTATCTGTTGACCCATGCGGAAAATACACCTGACTCGGCTGATCAAATACAACAAAATTCGGAACCGAAGACTGAAAAGTCGAGAAAAATTCTTGCAATCCCAATATAGTCGAAATATGGTAAGCTAACCAATTTGATCCACTACCAATTTCCCATAAATAATCTTTTCTGCCATCTTCCCCATCTACTTCTACGGTCAAATTCTTATAATCTAACCTAAACGGATCATCCAGACGTTCCGCATCCATTAACTTCAGTAATTCCATCTGCTTTACCGATATCTTTGTAATTGCATTCTCAATTTTCCTTTTAATTACAGATTCATCCACAATCTTTTTCAATTTTGCAATTCTTTCCCGAAGCATTGTTATCTCTGCTGACAACTCTCCATCAGACTCCAAAGATGCAATCGTTTCACTAGCATATTCAATTTTTCCTAGAAATCTTGAGATTCCATCCAATGTATATCTGCTATGATTTGCTTCGTCATTCTCTCTTAGATGATTCAGTTTATTCTCTTCGATTCTAATTCGTTTTTGAACTGCTACCAACTCATCTGTCAATCTCTGAATCTGACCTTTTACCATATCATATTCTCTTTCAAATGCTGCAGGAATTTCTTCCATCTGTTTCTTTTTCTTTCTGTTATCTTCTAATCTGCTTAGATATATATTTCTTTGACTATCATCAGAACATTTCTGTTGACACACAGGACATATGTGCTCTTTTCTTGCTTTTTCATCTAACCACTCGGCAATATTTAACCGCTCCACTTGTATTGAAAGTGCATCTCTATACTCAGAGACACTTTTCATCAATTGAGACATTTCGATATGGCGATTTTTGTATTTTGTGAGTTCCATAGCAAGTTCATTCTCTTTTTCTCTTAACATTACCATTTCTTCTGAACTCTTAATTATGCCATTACTTTTGATTACCTTTTCTTCTGTATTATTTTTTACAAGTTCTTGAAGCAATACCAACTGTGCTTCAAATTTCATATTTCTACTAGTTTCTTCTAATAAACCTAATTCAATTGCAACTGAAATCCATGCCTTAATTTCATTTTCCCATCGAATGGTCAATTCACATAATTTTTCATAATCGCTTTCTTTCTTCTTCAATTTTCTCTGTAAATCCATTAATTCCTGACGCGCTGACAGTACCTCTGGTGTGATAGCACCTAATACATATGGAAATATATTAATCAGCTTATTTCTATGCTCTGTCTTATCTGTTTTATAAAACAATATATTAGCATTTGCAACCACATTTTGAGGTTGAAAGCAGAATGACATCAGATCACGAAATGCAGGCCTACTCCCATAATAAGTATCTTCTGTTTCTAAAAAACTCAGCCTTGCATATTCATCTAAAAATCTCTTTACTGCCTGACAATTTGTATTTTTTTCTGGGATTTCAGGAATTTCGATTTCTTCACCTTGAATAAACAGCATATCACTTGTTGACTTTTGTGCACCTGGTTCCCTTCTCGCTAATAACACTTTATTTTTCTCAAGTTTTATGACCACACCAAACCAGCTACATGCATTCCTTATTGTCTGTGTTGGTATATAACACTCACCACTTGCCAAACAATAATCAATTATAGGTATAATAGCTGATTTTCCAGTCCTGGAGTCTCCGGTAATAACATTAACTGAATTTGTATTTAATTCAATATCCTTATAAGAGTACTTCTGATTTTTAGGCCACAATATAAGTTTTTCAATTTGAAATTGCATTCTAAAACCTCACTTTCAAAATTTCTTCAATCTGAATCAAATTCATTCCCGCACACCATTGCCCTAGTTTTTCAGCATTCTTCCCCATTTTTAAAACATTGTCGGATTCTTTATTTCGTTTCTTCAATTCCAATGGAAAAATCGTATTATATTCTACATCCATAGAAATCAATCCAGCCTTTATTGCTTCCGCCAATGATGTTGCTGTTATATCCTTCATCTTTTCTATATCATTATGAAGGTCACAAATCAAATCATTTTTCAAAACATCTGGTTTCATAAACTTGTCAGACATAGCTCGCATTCCAGATGCTTTATTTGTGGACTTAATTTGCTTTGCAACATCTTCTTTCATGATCATAGGTAACACAATAAATAATTCTTCAATTGGTGTCGCTTCATTCTTTTCCGAAAAATATCCCAGCACAAAATTCCACAAAAGATATGCACCCAACATAGGATTCCGCACATTATCGTATTCATTAAACATCTTTTTCATCTTCTTTCAGTTTTTCTTTATAATTTGGATGCCATCCTATTTGTTGCTGATCTGCTAATTCATGATAGCATCCATTCTTAAAACTTCTAGGAGTCACTATTACCCCCATATTTACGTCTTCATCTTGACACTTGTAGTACAAATACCTACCTCTTTTAGCCTCTTCCCATTCATCCTTGTCCATTTCTATAATATTCTTTTTGGTTTTCCAACGCCCTTCTAAATCCATGTAATAGTTTTGTAATATTTCTTCATTTATATCTCCCTTTACAGCCCACATAGTTCTGTTTGCAAAGGCTTTTAAGTAATCATTTATTGCCGTCAACTGGGCATCATAATCTAAATCAATTATCTGAAGTTGTCTAATATATGTCTTGTATTCATTTTGTTGCAATTCTATTTCTGCCTTTGTTGGACTTGGAGCCAATTCAACTAAAGATTTATTTTGATTAACCAATGTTTGTGTTAATATCAATTCATTATTAAAACTCTTTTTTGTGATTTGCATGACTTGTCCACTTTCAATCTGCAAAGCAGTAGTTTTATCAATCCATCCTAACATTTTATCAAAAACTAATAGTTGTATATCCGATGGCAGATAAGTCTTGGCTCTAAACTCATCATATAATTTATCGGTGTGCCCCTCACCTATTACAACTAATTTAAATTTCTCAATAATATACAATGCATACTTCTTATTTTCTTCGGCCAAGAACGATACTATGTAATGATTGATGGAATCACTTTGTTCAATATATTTTCCGTCTTCTCCTGTAAATACATCTCGTATTTTTTGATAAACCTCTTCCGACTCTTTTTCATCACATACTTGATTTAGCCATGTAACAATGTTTCCACTCTTATTTACATTAATAACCAATGTAAATATAGTTGAATCTAATGGCAATTCCCCTTCTTTAAGTGCAATGAGCCAATTATACAAGGTTTTCCAAAGATCTACAGCTCTGTCTGAAACAGGATTTCTATCTGATAACGCACTTTTTGTTTGTATTGCAATTTTCTCATTACTATTTTCAACACCTACATCATCAAATTTTTCCACACTCACCACACAGTCGATTCCACAATTCAATAATTCGTACAACATCTGACGAACCTGTAATCCATATCCATACAATTTATCAGGCACGTGCGTATTTGTTATAGTAACTGCCTTTTCATCATCCACGTTGATCACCTCTCTTATTTGTAGCATTTTTTCTAAATGTATTGTTTTACATTACATGTTCTCAACTTGGTCATTGTGACCAAGTTGATGAATATATTTACGAATAATACTTTTGATTCTTACTTTTCGGCTTATCAGGCTCAGTTCTTTGTAACTCACCAGTTTTGAGCATCTTATTCAGATAATGCCTTCGAAAATATGAACGCTCCAAATTGAACTTTTGCATTATTTCGCTTGCAGTTTTAGGTTCACTACAAAATGCGATTATCCGCCTCATTATATCTTGTTCTTCATCATGGTCACCTTCTTGATCGCATTGACCATGATGATGACCATCATCTTTTAACAACCCCAAATACTTATCACAAGCCTTACACAGAACCATAATTCCAGCCCCATTAATCTCGTATTCTGGCAATGGTCCATCATACAACGCACAAGCTTCCCTAATCTTCTCAAATCCTCTTCCCCACGCTTCAATCATACCGCTTTTGA
>OGIR01001681.1_pt1 | contig 11352 bp, 9 predicted proteins | sample 1571831 | NCBI WGS metagenome assembly OGIR01 (sample SAMEA2582124, study PRJEB24529) | metagenome | biome: Human gut stool | place: China | collected 2011 | reverse complement strand
CCGAGCAGTTTGATCTGGCCCTTTATTCCGGCCTGTACGCTACATTTTACTATATGAAGGCCTGCTATCCCTATCTGGCCAAGTCCAAGGGCAGCGTGATCAACTTTGCATCCGGTGCAGGCTTGTTTGGCAACTTTGGCCAGTGCGCCTACGCTGCCGCCAAGGAGGGCATCCGCGGCCTGTCCCGCGTGGCCGCTACCGAGTGGGGCAAGGATGGCATCAATGTCAACGTGATCTGCCCGCTGGCCTGGACCGCCAAGCTGGAGCAGTTCCAGCAGGCATACCCGGATGCGTTCAAGGCCAACGTCAAGATGCCGCCCATGGGCCACTACGCCAACCCCGAGACCGAGATCGGCCGGGTATGCGTGCAGCTGGCCATGCCGGACTTCAAGTATCTGTCCGGCGAGACCCTCACGCTGGAGGGCGGCATGGGTCTGCGCCCGTAATTGCTATTCTCATTCTTCCTCATACATGCAAAGGGGCTGTGCCAGCGGCACAGCCCCTTTTGTGTTTAGGCCTGATTATTCGCGCACGGCGATGCACTCGATCTCCAGCTTTGCGCCCTTGGGGATGGCGGCCACCTGCACGCAGCTGCGGGCAGGGAACGGCTCAGCAAAGGCCTTGGCATACACGGCATTCACAGCGGCAAAATCGTTGATATCAGCCAGAAAAATGACAGTCTTGACCACATTTGCCATGGAAAGGCCAGCCTCGGCCAGAATGGCCTTGAGGTTTGCAAGGCTCTGTGCAGCCTGCTCTTCAACCGTATCGGCCATCTTGCCGGTAGCAGGGTCTACCGGGATCTGGCCGGAAACAAACACCATATTGCCCAGATCGATGGCCTGGCTGTAAGGGCCGATGGCTGCGGGTGCGTTGGAAGTGGAAACGACTTTCATGATAAAACGTTCCTTTCTTTTTTCTTCTATTTAATATATGTGATTTTTATTCATTTTGTTCTTTTAAAAATACATCAATTTTACCCCTTTAAAAATTAAAAAGTAGTGATATAATAAACTCAAGTGCATAGAAACACCTACAATACAGCAAGAGCTTCCACTACACTGGGAGCTCTTTTTGTGTATTTATATATTTTATACACAAAGTACTTCCGGTGTTATACCATAACATGCATAATATCTTAATGTTTTTTCAAGGAGGAACTTTTTATGAACACATTAACTGCAGAAAAAAGAGATTTGAAAACAAAGGCTAAAAAATTAAGAAAAGAAGGTTATGTTATCGGAAATCTGTTTGGCAGAGATATCGAAAATTCCATTCCATTGAAAGTTGATTCCCGTGAAGCCGCTAAATTCTTAAAGGATAACAAAAAAGGAGCTCATATTACTTTACTTGTTGACGGAGAAAATGTAGACGCCATCGTAAAAGAAATCGACTACAATGCCATGAAAAACGAAACAATGTTTATTAACTTCCAGGCATTAGTTGCTGACGAAAAGATCCACACAACTGCTGCGATCGAATTATTAAACGAAGATGCTGTACAGAATGGTATCGTTGAACAGTCCTTATCTGAAATCGAATACAAAGCATTCCCAGCTGATATCGTTGAAAAGGTTGAGATTGATTTAACACAGTACAATATTGGTGATATGATCCATGTCAAAGACTTGCCATTAGCTGCTAACAGCAAAATCTCTCTTGTTACACCAGAAGATACTCTGGTCGTTAACATCGCAGAACCTGAAGCTGTTCCTGAAGATGAAGACGAAGAAGCGGCTGAAGAATAAATAAATCAGTGAAAGAAAAGACTCGATTTTCATAATTAAAAATCGAGTCTTTTTATTTTGCCTTTTCTTTGATATCCTTTAAAAAATCCAGCATTTTTTCTCGGATGTTTTTCTCTGCATTCTGAGATCATCAACTGAATCTTAAATTTAAAATCTTCAGATTCCAAGATCGTAAATGGATGTTCTTCTGTTACACAAACCGATAAATGTTCACTCTCATATTGTGGATAAGTTCCTGTAAATCCTTGTTCTTTCAGTTTTTTATCAACCTGTTCCCTGTATCGTTGAATCTTCTGATCGATTCTTTCTCCATAATTCCTTGCTGGATATGGATCAGAAGCATTGCAGACTTTCTCGCAGAGCAATTCATATAAATCTTGTCTCTTTGGATCTTGCAGTTTCTTTGCAAGCGTCATCTCCATTCGTTTGGTTGGGTGCTTCTCATATTTATCGATCCATTTTAAATAATCTTTATCACCTGCCTGCATAGCAAGATTTCTCATACATTTTAATCCTTCTTCGGTTTTGTCATACCATTCTTCTGGATCTTCATTGATCGGAAAATAGTAATAAAATGGTGCAAATTCAATCAGTGACATGATCTCCATCTCTTGATCATTACACACTTCTTCCCCTAAAAAGCGATATTTCTCACGGATCGTTCCAATCATATAGACTAGCTGACGCCACTGCTCAGCTCCATCTCTCCAGAAATGTCCGATCTCATGATACCGGTAACAGTTCGTATGTTCCATGATCTCATCAAACCACATTGTAAAAACACTTTCTTCTCCCTGATGAACGATCAACCCATAACGACCTTCTCGTTCTTCCAGTTGTGCCCACATCTCTCCTTCATAGTCTTTGTCATATTTTCCAGAGATACGAAGTCCATGAAAACTTAGATAACACTCAATTGCATCGTTCATCATATATGGAACATATCCTGTTTGATTTCCATCTTTTTCTTCAACTTGAAGTTCAAACACCTGATATTCAAATATCTGCGCAAGCAACTGTATGGATCTTGATATTTCTTCTAAATTTGTTTCAAAATAGTTCATACGGAATTCCTTTTCCTATTATCTATGTATTTTATTTATATTTCTGAATTTCATTTAAAAAACGTTCGCCATATTTCTGAAGCTTATGTTCTCCGACTCCATTGACTTCTAACATTTCCTCATCATTAGAAGGTTTCATCGTACTCATATGTACCAGTGTCTTATCGGAAAATACCATATATGGCGGGATTTTCTGTTCGGATGCGATCATTCTTCGAAGTACACGTAATGCTTCGAACAATTCTGTATCTTCCTCAGCAAGTGCTGCCACAGCCCCTGCTTTCTTACGTTTCTTCGTCTGAATCTTGCGTTCTTCTTTCTCTTTTTCGACATCTTTTGGAATCTTGATCTCAAAGTTCCAGTTATCATCAATCTTAGTAATATCTGCAACGCTTAAAACCGGATATTCATCATCTGTCATTTCCAGATATCCATAGACTAACATTTCATTGATGATCTGTCGTATCCTTGCAATGCTTTCTGATGCCAATGCTCCATATTGTGAATTCTCATCTAAATGACGGCTTAATACTTTCTGGCTCTTTGAACCTTTTAAAATATCAACGATCGTGGATAGTCCGAAATCTCGATAACAATCTCTAATACATTGGATGATAGCTTTCGCTTCCATTGTTGCATCAACCGTTTCAAACTCGGTCAGACAGTTTAAGCAGTTTCCACAGTATCCGCTTGTCTGTTCTCCAAAATAATTTAAAATATAATGACGTAAACATTCCTTCGTATAGCAGTAAAATGTCATCTGACGAAGTCTTTCCCAGTCTCTTTCCATCACGATCTGCTTTGTGATCGCATCTAATTCCTCATTCTCCTCTCCATTTTCGATCAGAAAACGATTGGTTCGGTTATCAATCGGAGCATAATATAAGATACATTCCGCAGGTTCTCCATCACGTCCTGCTCTTCCTGCTTCCTGATAATAACTTTCCATGTTCTTCGGCATATTATAATGAACAACAAAACGAACATCCGGCTTGTCGATTCCCATTCCAAAGGCATTTGTCGCTACCATGATCTGCTTTCTGTCATAGATAAAATCTTCCTGATTTTCCTTTCGTTCTTCATCCGATAATCCTGCATGGTATCTTGTCACGGAGAATCCATCTTCTCTTAACTGATAGCAGACTTCCTCAACATTTTTCCTAGATAAACAGTAAATGATCCCGCTGCTTCCTGGCATCTTTTCTTCTTTTTCTTTTAAATAACTTAGTAATTCTCTATACTTATCCCGTGGGCGTTTTACTGCATAGTAAAGATTCTCCCGGTCAAACCCTGTCGTTAATACAAATGGATCTCTCAAGTTCAAAATATCCATAATATCATCCCTGACTTCTGCTGTCGCTGTTGCTGTATATGCAGTCAGTACAGGACGATACGGAAGTTTCTTTAAAAATTCCAGAATCTTTAGATAACTTGGTCTGAAATCCTGCCCCCACTGAGACACACAATGTGCCTCATCAACTGCCAACATTGATATCTTCACTCCACTATTTAGCGCAAAATTTATAAAACCTTCTGTTTCCAAGCGTTCTGGTGCCACATAGATGATCTTGTATCTTCCCTGCATCGCATATTTTAATGCGGTATGATACTGTCCCTGTGTCAGAGAACTATTTAAAAATGCCGCATGAATTCCGGCTTGATTCAGTGTCCCAACCTGATCTTTCATCAGCGAGATCAGTGGAGAGATCACAAGTGTAATTCCATCCATCATCAATGCTGGAATCTGAAAACAAAGAGACTTTCCTGCTCCTGTCGGCATGATCCCTAAGACATCCTGCCCATTTAATGCTGCCTCGATCAATTGTTCCTGACCTTGGCGGAATTCATCGTATCCAAAGTATTGTTTTAATAGGTTCTTCGCTTCTTGTATCTTACTCAAATCTATCACTTCCTATTGTTTTATTTATACTTTTACCACTCTCATCGTTTATATTCCCATTTTTTATTTCATAGGGGATTTCATTGAAATTTCCTATGAAATGAAAAAGCTTCCAATCACATTTAGCACACCCGCAAACAGCATGACAATGATCGGATCTTTTTTCTTTCTCAATAAAAGGTACATACAAATGATAAAAATACCACCCTGTATCCAGTTGATCTGTTGAAGGTCTATATGACTTTCCTGAAAAAATGCCTGTGTAAGGATCGTAATTCCAGAAGTTAAGATCAGTGCGATCACCGCAGGGCGTAAAGTATTTAACACCATTTGTAGTCCTTCCATATGACGATATTTTACATAAAAATAAGCAATCACTGTAACGATCACACACGCCGGGAATACGCATCCCATCGTTGCACATAATGCTCCTTGCCATCCAACTACCCTTATACCAACAAAAGTCGCCGCATTAATTGCGATTGGTCCCGGTGTCATCTGTGAAATCGTCACGAGATCTCCAAATTCAGACACAGACAGCCAATGATATGCATCTACCACCTGCTGCTGTATCATTGGCATTGCTGCATATCCGCCTCCGAAACTAAATGCTCCGATCTTTAAGAAGCTTAAAAATAATTGCAAATAGATCATTCTCTGCCTCCTGTCTTCTTTCTTGAAATACCATATTGTACGATTCCAACTCCAATACATGCAAGAATAATGTAGATCACACTAATATCAAAGACATAACTTGCCATAAATGCCACAACCATAATGATCGCAAGTTCTATTCTGTTTTCCTTCTTACTTTGCCCTTTTGCCATCTCGTACACAACACTGATGATCACCGCGCCAACACCCGTCTGCATACCAGAAAGCATCGCTGCAACAATCCTGTTATCCCGAAATATTTCATAAAAAACAGAGACTACAGATATAATCAAAAATGGCGGTAGAACAGCTCCGAATACACTTACGATCACACCACTGATACCTGCTAATTTATAGACATTTACAATTGGTTCTTTCCCTGCGATTGCTCCTGGGGCTGATTGTGCGATTGCCACCAGATCAAGCATCTCGTCTTCTTCGATCCAATGATATTCATTCACAAACTTCTTCTTCATCAAAGATACGATCATATAGCCGCCACCAAAGGTAAATGCACTTAAATAAAAAGTTTCTATAAACAACCTCAATAATTTTTTCTTTTTTTTCATTCCTTTTTCTTCCATATGACAACTCCAGTCAAAAATCTTACCATTTATACTGGTGCAAACTGGCTGTTATATAATCTGGCATACGCACCATTTTTCGCTAAAAGTTCTTCATGTGTTCCCTGCTCCAAAATATGTCCATTTTCCATAACAAGTATCACATCCGCATTCTGAATCGTTGAAAGTCGGTGGGCTACGATAAAACTTGTTCTTCCTTTCATCATCGTTTCAAATGCTTTCTGAATTCGGATCTCTGTCATCGTATCAATTGATGATGTCGCTTCATCTAAGATCAGCATTGGAGGAAGGCTTAACATGATCCTTGCAATACAAAGGAGCTGTTTCTGTCCTTGAGAGAGATTTCCGCCACCTTCTGTAATGATCGTATCATAACCATCTGGCATTCGCTCGATAAATCCATGTGCATTGGCTTCTTTTGCTGCCATGATCATCTCTTCCTCAGTTGCATCTGGTTTTCCATAGCAGATATTTTCACGAATCGTTCCTGCTTTTAACCATGTCTCCTGAAGTACCATTCCATAACTGGATCGTAAACTTTCTCTTGTGACATCCCGGATATCATTTCCTTCCACCTTGATCATTCCTACATTCACATCATAAAAACGCATTAACAGATTGATCAACGTTGTTTTCCCACATCCTGTCGGTCCAACGATTGCAATCCGCTGTCCTGGTTCCACTTTCAGATTAAAATCCTGGATCAAAGGTACTTCTTTCACATAAGAAAAGTCCACATGCTCTAATTCTACATTTCCTTTCACATCCTGTAACTCCTTCGCATCTTTGGCATCAGGAATCATCGGCTCCTCATCTAATAATTCAAAAACTCTTGCCGCAGACGCTAAAGAATTCTGAAATTCTGTGATAACCCCTGTGATCTCATTAAACGGCTTTGTATACTGGTTTGTATAACTTAAAAAACTTGATAACTGCCCAACACTGATACTTCCGCGAATAACACTCATACATCCTGCGATCGCAACCCCTGCATAGATTCCTGAATACATAAATCTGGTTGCCGGATTTGTGATAGATGAGAAAAATGTCGCTCTTAAGGAGTAATATGCAAGATCATCATTGATCTGATCAAACTCTTCCTGTGCTTTTTCTCCATGATCAAACACTTTGACTACTTTAATATTTCCAAGCATTTCATTGACAAATCCTGTCATATTTCCTCTAGTCTGTGATTGTTTCCGGAACATATTAAAACTTCGCTTTGAGATAAAACTTGCGATAAAAAACGAAAACGGACTTAAAATAACAACGACCAATGTGATCCATGGATTGATTCCTAACATAAAACAAATGGTTCCAATGATCGTGATCACACCAGTAAATAACTGTGTAAATCCAAGCAGCAATCCATCCGTAAACTGATCAATATCCGTTACGATACGGCTGATCAAGTCTCCTGAGGAGTGTGCATCTACATAAGATAATGGCAATTTCTGCAAATGCTCAAATGCCTGAATCCTTAAATCTTTTCCAATCTTATATGTAATCTGGTTATTGACATGATTCATCAGCCACTGCGCTGCCGCCGTCAATGCGATACAGATCACGATCGTTTTTATAATACTTATCAATCTTGCAAAATCAACATTTCCTTTTGATATAATGCAATCCACACCTTGTCCTGTCAGAATCGGAACATAAAGTGTCAGTGCCACACTGATCACCGCCAACACTAAAGACGCAAAGATCAAAAATCGATAAGGCTTCATATATTCCATGATCCTTTGTAATGTCTTTTGTTTTTTGTCTTTCTTCATGATCTTATGCCTCCTCTCCTGCCATCTGTGATGCGCAGATTTCTTTATATACCTGATTCTCTTTTAATAGCTGTAGATGAGTCCCGATTCCTGCAATCTTTCCATCATCCAACACTAAGATATGGTCAGCATTACGAATCGTTGATACTCTCTGGGATACAAGAAATACTGTCATATTATCTGTATTTTCTTTGATCGCTTTTCGAAGTCTTGCATCTGTTGCAAAGTCAAGTGCGGATGCACTATCGTCAAGAATTAAGATCTCAGGTTTACGTACTAATGCTCTTGCGATCGTTAGTCTCTGTTTTTGTCCGCCAGATAAGTTTCCTCCATTTTGTTCAATTCTAAAGTCTAATCCCTGTTCCTTCTGATCAACAAATTCTCTTGCCTGTGCGATATCCAATGCCTGATAGATTTCTTCATCTGTGGCATCTTCTTTACCCCATTTCATATTATCTCTTAGGCTTCCTTCAAACAAAGATGCTTTCTGCGGAACAAATCCGATCTTTCCTCGGATAAATTCTGGTTTTAATTCTTTCTCATCAACTCCACGGTATAGAATACTTCCCGATGTCACATCATATAATCTTGCGATCAAAGATACCAATGTACTCTTTCCTGACCCTGTACCTCCGATCACCCCGATCGTTTCACCTTCTTTCACTGCAAACTCAAATGGATGGATCGTCTCTTTTCTTGCACCATGATAGACAAACGACGTATCTTTAAACTCAAGAATTGGTGTATCTTTCTTCTCTTCCGTATCTGTTTTTCCAGTTTCCTTCATAGATGGCTCTAATGCAAAAATCTGATTCACACGGTCAAGACTTGCAAGAGCTCTAGATAAGATGATCAGAAGATTCGCAAGTTTTACAAGTTCCACAAGAATCTGTGACATATAATTGATCAAGGCAATGATCTGTCCTTGTGTTAAATAACCCAGATCAACCTGTTTTCCACCAGACCATAGGATTGCAATGATCCCCAAATTAATGATCATGTAAGTCAGAGGATTTAGTAACGCTGAAATCTTTCCAACGTGGATCTGTTTGTTATAAAGCTGTCCACTTTGTACTCTGAAATTCTCTTCTTCGCTTCTTTGTCTGTTAAATGCACGGATCACACGAATTCCAAGAAGATTTTCCCTTGTACTTTTTAATACTCCATCGACCTGTTTTTGTACTTTCTTATACATTGGCATCGTGATCCATAAGATCAGTCCGACAACTACTGCCAATGCTGTGATCGTAAATACAAAGGAAATCGCTGCCTTATGATCCACCGTAAATGCCATGAACATCGCACCAAATACAACAAATGGTGACCTTAAAAACAAACGCAGGAACATGTTAACTCCATTTTGCACCTGATTGATATCATTACTCATGCGGTTGATCAACGTTGATGTCCCAACCTGATCGATCTCCTGATAAGAAAATTGATTCATATGTGCAAACAAATCACTTCTCATCGACTTTCCTGTATACACAGCCGATCTTGCCGCAAAATACTGTGCTGTGATAGAAAATGAAAATCCAATGATTCCAAGTAAGATCAATAATCCTCCCATCTTCCACAAATATCCAATATCGTGATGTCCGATTCCTACATCGATCATGCTGGCAACGACCAATGGTACAAATAGTTCAAAACTAGCTTCCAGCATCTTAAATAATGGTGCAAGAATCGTAACACAAAGATGCTCCTTTAAATATCCTAGTAACCGTTTCATCGATTCGTACTCCTTCTTTTATCTTACTATTTTCTTTAGTATACACCATTTTATTTTTTATTTGAACATAGTACCAAATATTTTACGAAAACAAAAAAGTACCGCTTAGAGCCAGGTAACATGCTCTAAACGGTACGGGGATGATTTATGGTTCAAAAAGAGTTATTTGTCTTCCTTTTGAACAGAACAATATCCTTGTGGGTGGCTGCTGTGCCATTTCCATGCGGATGCAATGATTTCTTCAAGATCTGCATGTTCTGGCTTCCAGCCAAGGATATTCTTCGCTTTTTCACTGGAAGCGATCAAGACAGCCGGATCTCCAGCTCTTCTTCCTTCTTCCACAGCCTTGATCGGCTTTCCTGTCACTTTTCTGGCTGTTTCGATGACTTCTTTTACAGTAAATCCAACACCATTTCCAAGATTGAAGATGTTGCTTTCATTACCTTCCATTAAGTATTTCACTGCCAGAATATGTGCTTGTGCAAGATCTGTTACATGAATATAGTCTCTTACACAAGTTCCATCTTTTGTATCATAATCAGTTCCAAAGATACTGATTGCTTCTCTTTTGCCATTTGGCACCTGTAAGATCAATGGGATCAAATGTGTTTCTGGATTATGATCTTCTCCGATCTGTCCACTTACATGTGCTCCGCAGGCGTTAAAGTATCTTAAAGATACATAACGAAGTCCGTGAGCGCGTCCAACCCATTTAAACATTTTTTCCATGGAAAGCTTTGTCTCTCCATAAGTGTTGGTAGGTTCTGTACGGTCTGTCTCTACGATCGGTACCTTTTCTGGTTCTCCATAAGTTGCTGCTGTTGAGGAAAATACGATCTTATCGATACCATGTTCTACCAAAGACTGTACCATTGTTTTTGTTCCACAAAGGTTGTTATCGTAATATTTTAATGGGTCAACCATGCTTTCTCCGACTAAGGAGTTTGCCGCAAAATGAATGACTGCATCAATATCTTTTTCCTGATCTAGTACACTGTCTACAAAGTCTTTATCTCTTAAATCTCCTTTATAAAACTTCGCCTGTGGATGAACTGCCTCGATATGTCCTGTTTCCAGATTATCGATGATCACGACTTCTTCTCCAGCATCGATCAGTTCGTATACTGTATGAGAACCTATGTATCCAGCTCCGCCTAATACTAATATTTTCATTGTCTTGCTTTCCTTTCTATGACCTTGTCATTATAAAACTGCAATAAATCGGTCGAATGCTTTTCTTCCTTCTTCATTATATTTATAAACTCCGGCGTCTTCAAGAACCTTAACAAATACCTGTCCGATCTCTTCTTTTAAGATATCCATGACATTTCCTTTATTGATATCTGTATATTTTCCTTTGATTTCTTCAACCCATGCTGCATGCTTCTTTAAATCTTCCTTAGAAACAATATCTTCTCCTTTGATCAGACACTGGCTTAAATGTTCCATCTCTGCCTTTAATCTAGATGGCAGAACAGCAAGTCCCATAACCTCGATCAGCCCGATATTTTCTTTCTTGATATGATGATACTCATTGTGTGGATGGTAAAGTCCTAATGGGCACTCTTCAGTTGTGATATTATTACGAAGTGTCAGATCCAGTTCATACATATCACCTTTTTTACGTGCGATCGGTGTGATCGTATTATGTGGTTCTCCTTCTGTCTCAGCAAAAATATATGCTTCTTCATCCGTGTATCCACGCCATTTTTTCAAAATATGATCAGCAAGATCAATGAGGCGTTTTTCATCTTTACTCTGAATACGGATCACAGATAATGGCCAGTGAACGATTCCTGCTTTGACATCTTCATATCCTGGGATTGTAAATTCTTTTTCAATCTCTGCTCGTTCCATAGCAAATTCATAATGACCGCCTTGGAAATGATCGT
>OGIR01001670.1_pt1 | contig 11395 bp, 5 predicted proteins | sample 1571831 | NCBI WGS metagenome assembly OGIR01 (sample SAMEA2582124, study PRJEB24529) | metagenome | biome: Human gut stool | place: China | collected 2011 | reverse complement strand
GAGAGGTTTACTACTCTGCTTCATCGCATATATTATACACAATATTGTAGCAATATAGAGGGAAAGATGTCAAATCTACTAATTAAAATAATTAAAATTTATAAAAAAATACGTGTTACAATATTCTAGAAGATATCTACACCTCTATTTTATTACTATACTCTTCTATTTGATATATAGAGTACATTATTATTTCAATATACACAAAATGGTGTTGGACTCATTTGTGTCCAACACCATTTTTTAGATAAAAAATCAATTTAAAATCTAAAAGAATATTACCCAAACAATTACTAACCCATATAAAAACATCATTAGGTGAATTGTTAAAATTGAATTTATTATACTTTTCTTTTTTATTTTATCATTCGTATTTTTATATCTGAATATATGTAACCATAAAATACAAATATACATAATAATTGCTAATGCCATACCTAAATAAAAATATATATCCGATACCAAATAGTTAGTTTCATATAGTTTATTTATTAAGTATCCAGCAATTAATATAGTAAGCAATATAAATTCTATTATGACTTGTGATTTATTTTTTGCTTTATACATAAAAAAGATATCATATAATAACCATATGCTAATGCCTAAAATTAATAAGTCATATATCATCTATTTTTTACCACCCTTTTCATCTTCATCTTTTTCAATCAACTCTTTTACCTTATTAGTTATAATTTTTTGTACTTGTGATGATGCTATGCCTGCTGCCATAATTACCCCATAAACTTGTAAAACAGGTTGATCTTTAACCAACTTAGCTACTTTAAAACTAGTAGCTAATGCTCCAGCTTCACTAGTAATATCAACTGCATCAGCCTTTAATTTACCATCAGTAGTTTTGAATCTTTCATGATTTTGCTGAATTTGAGGTATAGTTTTAAGTGCAGAAATAACTCCTGAAGAATAATTAGCTCCAGCAGCCTCTCCCAAATTAGAAATCCCATCTCCGGCCAGGCTCAAACCAACCTCTTTAGGAGTAAGTAAATATGAATTTTCGTTTGGCTTTATTATTATGGGTTCAGTATTAGTAGCACTAGTAGTTAAGACAGAATTAGAAATACTATCATTATTTATAGTTGGTTGATTTATGGACTCACTATATGCTTTATAGTCCCTAACTGCTTTATCTTGTTCGTAAATCTTACGCCCAGCATGAGGGAAAGCTTTTTGTAAACTACCTAAAAGACCATCTTCATAGGCTTTATTAGATCTGATAATCTTATCACTTGCAACCTGCTTATAAAAAATAAAAGATTCATCTAACCCATTTAATGTTACATATTTATAAATCATATTATTCATTAAATCTTGAAAAGAACCTGATCCCAAAAGCTCTGGTTCACTATCTTTGATTGTACCATATAATGGTATATCGATTTCATTATTTGTCTTATAAATATCAAGATGGTTATATTCATACCACATTAAAGTATCATAATACGCTAATTTTTTAATCCATTCATCCAGACTAATTACTCCATTTTTAAAGTTGTTATAATCTGCTAAAAAACTTACTTGATCATCATGTGTGAGCCAATTATTTTGTATAGCAGAGTTCACTAGCGATGGTGCTATTTCATCGCCACCAATACTTTTACTTATTATTATACCAACTAATTTTTGAAGTTCAGGATTCCCTATTTTTTTCAAGATTGGTTGAGTAGATTCATTAATTGCAGCTATTTTAAGTCCTTTGCTAGTACCATATCCTGAAATATTAGAAATAGTAGCTCCAAAGGCTCCGTGTAAAGCAACTTTATATACTCCACCCTCGCCCCATTTCTCAGCATCTTTCCTAAGTTTTTTAGCTAATTCATACTCTCCTGTAGCTTCAGCTAATTCTGATTGTTCTATCAATAATTTTTGCTGATGAAGTGCAATATCACCAATTAATTTATATCCATGGTCAGAAATTTTAGATAAAAGAATTTGTTTTTCTTCTACTGTTTTCTTGTCAAAAATTGGAGCTAATTTATTAAGTGCTTGTTCTGTATCATGATTAATCTTTTCTAAAGATTCTTTCTCTGCAATTTCAATAATACCTTCACTTATAGCAGAATGAGTTGTTGATTTAGAATTACCTTTTACAGGAATTCCCATTTTAGGACTGCCGGTAATACCTATTAGGTTATTTTTAGAGCGTTTAGTCGTAGATAAACTATATCCAGATGTCTTCGCTGAATAGGATGCTTCATTATGAATATCATTCATTGTTAAAGAGTTAGAGAATAATTTATTCTTAGATTTATCAGTACTACCTTTAATTATACCACCTGTAAGAGTAGTTGAGTTATTTACCTGTACATTATATCCACCATCACCTGCATATATGCCAGCCTGATCTGTGACACTTGCATAATGACTGTCTGTAGTTCCTCTAGAATTATCAAATCCAACTCTCGCAGAGCCACTCATTCCATATGATACAGATATACCTTTATTTTTACTTATCTTATGGTAGTCATTCGTATCTTGTAAACTTTCAATTTTTAAATCATGTCCAACTTTTGTAGTCACACTGTCACCGATGACCTTTGAACCTATAATTTCTGTATCATTTCCAGAGACAGTATTGACTTGTTTACCACGAATAATGGTTCCAGTATGTGTCTTAGTTGTCTCTAATGCATTTTCTTTACCTTTATACACATTAGCCTCTAAACCAATAACACCATTACCATGAGGACTAACTGTAGCACCAACAGACCATCCTGAACTTGTATATGTATCACGTTGTACCGAAGAGTTTGTTCCTGCATCTAAACTTAGGTTATTTGTTGCATTTAAATTAACCTCTGGAGCCTCTATAACACTACCTGTAATATGAATATTGCCTTTATCACTATTGTTACTATCTGCAGTAATACTTACTTTATTTTTGCTTCCTATAGAACTACCTATATAATTCTCTTGATTAAGCTCACTAAGCTGTTTAAATTTACTCGAACCAATACTAACTTGTATATTAAGTAAACGATCTTTTTTAGCTCTATTATTTACATTATTAATTGCAGTTCTTACATCTGGATGCATAGAATTTTTCTCTTCAGGATGTTCTGACTGATATGTGCTATTAAGTTCATCCGCCTTAGCCAGTATAGCTTTTTCTTTTTCTACAAGTTTTTCTATCTTAGCATTATTATAAGTAGCCCCATCATTATAAGCGTGTTTTAACGTATTGGCAGCTTCAAGATACTCTAATGTAGATAAGTTTCTATTTTTTCTAGAGTTAGCACGTTTACCCAGTTGCTGAACATTATTTAATTCATTAACAATCTGACCACCAACACTTACAGTAAGACCGGAACGCTTCTCCTCATGACTTTGAACTACATGTGCTGTATTATGCTTTCCATCAACAGTTACCTTTTGAGCAGAAAGATCAGCAGGTTGATTACTAAAATAGTTTGTCGTAGTACTATGAATGGCATTACCAGCCTTAACATTAATCACTCCATCTGAGGAAGAAATGTTACTTGCAACTTGATTTTTATATCTACCATCTGTTGTATCAGTTACTTTTTTACTACCAATAGTAAATCCTATACCAGCACCCATTAAGCCAGATTTTTTACTATATTGATATACATCATCACGTTGTGTTTCTTCACCTGAATCCGTACGCACATCATTCCCCGCAGATACGGACACATCTTTTGTTCCTAAAATATTTGAACCTGTTACTGAAACATTACGATTAGCTTTCACATTAATCGTATCGCCACCAATTGTTGAAGATAAAACACCTGCATGCTCGTGATCTGTACGTATGATATTGGTGGTGCGAGATAGTAAACTTTTTTCTTTGTATTTTAGACCATACTCATCACGACTATAGCTTTTTCCATTAGCGATATTAACATCATTTCCAGCTTCAACAGATGTTAAACCATGTTCACTATTAACAATACCATTACGGATATTTACATCATTTCCTGCACGTAAAGTAACATTACTATCACTTAAGATAGCTGTTCCTAATTCAGTTCGACGGTCAGTACGATTATAATTATCACTATTAACAGTCATATCCTTTTTAGAAGATAATGCCTTAGTTGTTAAATTAATATTCTGACCAGCCTCAATCGTCGCTTTAGAATTTTCTTCAGTATGAATAATAGCACCTTTAAGGTTAACATCTCGTTTAGCAGATAAAACTAAATCACCTTTTTCTCCTACACCTATAGTACCTTGGCGACCAACAATATCGTGGTGTTCTAATTTATCTACATGGGTACCTACATTTATATCACGCCCTGCATTAATAGTAACATGTTTATTACCATGAATATTGCCTGTATTAATTACATCTTGTGATGTTTTAATAGTAACATTACGTCCATCTATACGGCCTGTATTTTGTACATCATGAGCTCCTAATACAATTGTATCCGCAGCCATTATGCCTTGATTTAAAATATCTGTATTAGTATTGCTAACAATAGCTTTACCACTTATGATTCCACCCATTGCATCAACAGATTTTGCGGGTTGTTTCGCTAAATATACTTTAGGGTATAGAACTTGATGAGCTTTTCCATCTGCTACAACTGTTTTAGTTTCTAACCATACCATATCAGTTGTAATAGATTCCATTTGTTCTTTAGATAAAGCAATTCCTGGAGCTAATTTGAAAGCCTTACCAAAGGCTATACCAGCCTCTAATAATGCTTTATATTCAGCCTCATTATCTGTATACCCTTCTAAATATTGTTTGCCCGTAGCTGATACAATTTGATTATTAATAAGCTGCTGCTCATAGAATCCATCACCTAAACGTTTTAATCTTCGTTCTGGATCATTTGCTAAGGCATCAATCATATATTGAGAAGATAAAAAATTCTTACGATTTGTAAAAGCGGAGTCTGTTTCTATCAAAGCATTAGCTGTAATATCTGGATGAATTTGATATAGTGCCTCTGTTGGCAAGGATAACCCATCTATAGTATGACTTTCTTTACCCTTGCCACCACCTAAACCATAGGGATCTAAACTATCATTAACCTTTGCAATAGTAGCTTTAGACAATGTATCTTCAGCATGCTCTTGAACTGTACCAATTGGCTTTACATTGGTTTCAGTAATGGTTGGGGTCATATAAACTTCTTGAGCCCAAACTCTGCGACGTTTATGTCCTACACCATGACTTTTCAGTTTTCTTATTGTTTTACTCTCTTGGGTGGTTCCAGTAATAAAGCTTTTATCACTCATCGAATCAGATATATTTTCTATTCGCCCCTTAGTTTGAATCGTGCCCCCAGAAATCACTTTACTATTATCATTATGGAGAATACCTGTTGTTACAACATCACCGCCACTACTAATAACACCTGAGTCATCATTAGTAACCTCTTTATGGGTATGTTCTGTTTCACTTCGAATTATCGTAAACTTATGAACTCGATTTTCACGCTTATCCATTTCTTTGTTATAAGCTTCATCTTCTGCGGTTTTAACAGGTTTTACATGAGGTGTACCATAACCACTTTTGTAATCAGCATAAGGGAATTCTGACTTATCAAAGACTTGGCCTTCTAACTTATGGTGTGGGTCAGTAACTTTTAACTTATCAGGATTTTTAGTAATACCATCTGAAACACGCTTTACACCTAATGCAACATTTTCATTATTTACTATAGGTGTATCTAGTTCAATATCCTTAACGGCTTTAATAGTTGCTCCCGTATTACTTATACCTTGTTTAGCAGTAAGGTCCATAGTGCCACCACTATAGATGAAACCTTTACCCGTATTATTTATTGTATCTGTATTTATATCAACGTGATTACGACCTGCAATGACACCAGACTTATGAGTATCTAATTCTTTTTTAATGGCAGTAACATTCTCCTGTGCTTCATCATAAGTCTTTGTTAACTCTTTAATACGTTGACGATGTGCTTCTAACTCTGTTTTAGTTTTATATTTTGTAATATCAGCATTCCATTCAGCATCAAGATCATTTTTAGCTTTTTCTAAATCCTTACCAGCTTTATGGTAACGCTGTTCTATTTCAGAATTTGAATGGTTTATAACTGTATTTGCATCAATAGCTACAGTATCACCATAAATGCGTCCACCTTCATGATTATCTACGGATTTTGCTTTTATGGCCGTAGTGTTTCCAGAGTTAATAAGACCACTATTATTTAGTGTATCTTGACTATTTACCGTCGTAAATACATCACCTTGAACCACACCACTATTGTGAATGGCAATGCTTTGACCAGCTAACGTAGTGTTGCCATTACTCGTAACACCACCATCAACTATGATTTTGCCATCACTAGTAATACTAGATGCTTGTGTAGAGCTGACTACACCTTTAACATTTACACCAAGACCAGCATTGGTACCTTTCATAGTAATTGTATTAGCATACATGCCACCAATAGCAGAGACATCTAAACCAATATTGCTAGAATCACCAATTTTTTGAGTGTCTAATGTATTAGCATCTATTGTATTCTTGCCAGTGCGTGTTTCAATTGTATTAGCCCACACTCCAGCATTTACATTTGTCGCTTCTGTTAAAATTTGTAGTGAGTTAGCATCTTTAGCATTAAGACCATTTCCGTTAATAGAAATACGTCCTTGCTCTACACGATAGGAATTTAAATTTCCCTTTGAATCATATTCTGTTTTACCTGTAGTTAATACTGCCCGATCTGTATTGATAAAGCCACCACCATCTACAGTAATACCATTTGGATTAGCTACAACTACTGAAGCTTTACGACCTGCTACCTCAATAAATCCTTTCATCTCTGTTAGATTATGTGATGTAACCTCGTTAACAATAACATTGGCAGAACCGCGCATCATATTAGGATTACCAGGTATATATCCACCTAATTTTGTATTAGCCATTTGGTAGGAGTTGTTAAGAATTACACCATTTTGCGGTACATTAAAATTAGTGTAATCATTTCTAGATACTCCACCAGCACTAGGGCCTGCAACATTTACTAATGTAATACCATTACCAGCTTGACCAACCGTAGCTTGTCTTTCATGTGGTGCATTTTTGTCAACCTCAATAGGATTTGCAGCATAGGCAAATGGAACTACTAATGGGTCTACAATCATTAAACCCATAGTAAGCCATACGGCAATTTTATATTGTAATCGTTTTTCTTTCATAATTACTCTCTCTATTAATACATATACTCAAACTAATTAGAATCGTATACCAGCTTGGAAACCTGTAGTTACAGAGTCTGTTCTATAACCACTCGGTTTGTATAATGGGACACCAACAAATACATCATAGAATAATCCAGATTTGAACTGCCCTTTCATCCCTAAACTAGTACCAGCGATAAATTTACCGGTTAATACATCTGTACTTGGACCATATACAGCGCCAAAATCTACATTAGCATAAACACTTGATTTCCATTTAGGAATGTAGCTAGCAACTTCATTACGCATATACCAGCCGCTTTCAGCCATTAATGTATTCTCACCATCAAACCCTTGTACTGTATACCGATTACCAAGGCTAATCATATCTCTAGAGAATAAACGTTTATCCCCTAATGTCCATTGTCCATGGAATGATGTAGTAATACTTGCTGGTCTATGCCCCCATGTACGAGGCATTTGATAGTCCACATCTACTAAAAGTTGTGTAAATCGAGTACTTGGTGCTCCATTACCATATTCAGGTTGTGAACCAAACCACCCAACACCTTGTTTAATAGCTGCTCTAGAATATAACGTGTTTTGTTTGATATATCTTCGTTCTGATATACCGAATTCTACAGAAGCTGTATTGGCACGTTGTACAGCAACCTCTACATCATTAATATAATTTTTAGCATTACGCTTGCTAATAATAATATCCCAACTACGTTTAGTCGTTCGATCTCGATGGAATACATGATTCCAGGAACCTCTAATTGTCTTGGCATGACTAGAACTAATAAATGGCGTAGCCATAGAATTAATCGTTTGGTGATATTTCATATCACTATAGTTGATACTAAAGGTATCCTTTCCTCTAGGTATAGAATACGAAATACTATGATTTCTGGTACCTTTATGCTCACCGTCTTGAACTGCATCTCGATTAACACTTAAATTTAAAGCATCATTAGCATTAAAGACTCGATCAATACCAATCGCTGCAGTCCACTGTAGTTTTCCCGTTTCTTTTAGTCCAGAATCATCTATGGATACCATTCCATGGATGGGTGGCTTTTTAGTGGTTTCAAGCACAATATTTGTAGCTAGTGGTCTAGACCCAGGTTCAAGCTCAACAGACACATTTTGAGAGCCTAGACGCTTCATTTGCTCTATACCTTGCTCTATATTACGAATATTTAAGATATCACCTTCACGAATAGGAAATGCATTTTCCCATGGTAATGGTTGTACGTAAGGTTTATATAATACTGACTCTACTCGACCTAATTGCAAATTAAACTGTAAATTACCCGAAGCTAAGGATTGAGATGGAATACCAATTCTAGAAGTAACATAACCATGCTCAATTAGTGCATTATTTAGTCTATTAGATAAAATATTTATATCTTCAATGGTAAGTCTACGATTCATAAATGGTTTAACTGTTTTTCCAAGAAAACCAAATTCTTTCGGTACATCTAATTGGAGTTTCTTTTTCTGTGCCTCATAATACAATGGACCTTTAATCAATCGTGTACTTACTGCAGAACTATTATCTACAAACGTAGTCTGATCCATAGTTGAATTTGTCATATCATCATATGTTAATTGTGCAGATTGACTAATAGGCTCTTCGACAATACGTATTTGAGATACAAAAAAAGATGGTCCTACATGTGCTGGCTGTTGTGCCGGTACTGTATAACCACCTTGTGATGATAAAGATCCAGATGTAATATCTAATCCACCTGTATGTACTGTAATTCGTCCCTCTCCAAGCCGCGCCTCTCTCGCTAATTGCTGTTCTCTTGCTCTATCTAGTTGTGCTTGTGTATCAATTGGTTTAGCACCATAAATATGTATTGGTAGAATACAAGCTAAACTTAGATAGAAAAGTAAATCTCTCTTTTTCATATACTTCCTCTAGCAGTAAAAAATAAACTCATTCGATATATTTTATTATGTTTTTTTTTCGAAAGTCAATAGAGAGTTTAAACCAAAACCACCTACCAAAGATAATCAATTCATCTTCGATAGGTGGTTTATTTTATTCGCCCTTAGCAATATTATCTAAGAGTTCAATATAGCTTTGTTTATTTAATGCAGGTGTAAAGTTGTCTAATACATCTTTAGCGCCTGCTGCGTTATCATATAGTAAATCTACAATTGTCATAGCCAAGGCTTGTGCCGTTTTAATGTACGCTACATCAGGTACAGAGATTTCATATTCTGCACTGTGCAGTACACCACTGATACAGCCAACCCATGGATGGATAACCGGCATCAAGTGAGATACGTCCCCCATATCTGTACTAGCCGTAATATGTGGACCTTGATATACATTGGCTTCACCAAAAATAGGGTCTGAATTTTCTCGTAATAGAGCATTCATACGTTCATCATTACGCATCGGTAAATAACCAGGTAGGTCTTTGATAACACATGTAGCTCCTACTGCATCACCACCAGCTTTTAAGGCCCGATTTACACGATGATTGCCATCTACAATAGCATCGATATTAGAAGCACGTACATAACTTTCAACTTGTACATAATCAGGTACACAGTTTACCAATGTACCACCTTGATTAATAATTGGATGGAATCTAAAATAATCGCTTTCTTTGAAAGTTTCACGAATAGAGTTAACCCCCATAACGCCCATCAAAGCAGCATTAAGAGCATTGATGCCTTCATGAGGTGCTTGAGCGGCATGAGCTACCTTGCCGTGATATTCAATCAGTTTAGATACGAAGCCATTGGAGGTACTACCAAGCCCCATTTCACCAGCTGGTGTTTTGGCAGTCTCCACATGCATTTGCATAGCCATATCGATATCATCAAAAGCACCTTCATAGATAAGCTGTTGCTTGCCGCCCATATATTTCAGTTTTCCTTGTTCACGCAATTTATTGCGGTAATCAATTTCAATCATTTCCTCTGCTGGAACAGCGAATAATACGACATCGCCAGCCAGCTCATTCATCACCGCTTGTAAGCCCATAGCAACAGCAAACATATTCGTAATTTGTACATTATGACCACAGCAATGGGCCGCCCCTGTTAAATCATCGGCACGAGGATGGCGAGGACAGAGAATGGCATCTAATTCTCCCACCATTGCAACCGTATATTTACTATCTCGACCTTTCATTCTACCTTTTACACCTGTCAATGCATGCCCTGTAGTGTAAGAAATACCAAGTTCATCAAACATTGCTTGAACCTTTTTAGAGGTTTTTACCTCTTTAAAACCTAGTTCAGGTTCAGCCATAATAGATTCAGCCAATTCTCGTAACCGCGGTTGTGCATCGACAATAGCTTTACAAACACGTTGTTTTACTTCTTCCTTTGTCATACGGCTCATAATGTCTCCTTTATAAAATCGACCGTATAAAATACGGTCGATCATGTGATTCTAATGTATAGATATCCTATGAAATATAAATCTATAATTATATCTTAACATAATTTAGACATCTAACATTATGATTTAGTATTAAATTAAACCTTCTAAGTGAAGTACTAATTGGGCTAATGCTGTGGCACAAATGAAAGTACCTGCTGTTACAGCTAGTGCAACAGGAATAATGCGCCAAGATAAGCGACGGAATGCACCAAGGTCTTTCCCTAAGGATAAACCTGCATAAGCAAGTACTGGTGTTGTAGTAGCAAGGAATGTAACTTGGCTAGTTTTAGCTATAATCCATTCTTGACCAGGCATACCTGGTAAGGATGCAACAACACCGACTAAGGAAACCCAGAATACCATAGGCAATTTATTTGCATATGGCAAGTAAGAAATCATACCCCCAATAGTAGCAAGACATGCTAATACGGCAACGCCGATTAAGCTGTCCCCAAATAGGTGTTTACCGTCCATTACGTTACCTACTGCAGTAATGATAGCAGCAATACAAATAACGATGACAAATTGTGTAATTTTTTCGCTTTTACTCATGATTTGCTGCCTCCTCTGCTAAATCTTGTTCACGTGTACGACCAGTAAAGAAGTTGTAAGCTTTTTCCATTACCGGTAAGGAAATAAATAGGCCGAAGTATACGCCTAATACTGTAGTCAACAAGTTTGCAGCCCCAGCAAGAGCCATAATTTGTTGTTCATAATCTGGATATACTGCAATGATTGGAGCCGTAGCTGCAGCCATCATACTAGCACTACCTACACCAGCACCCATAGCTAATGCCAATGGATGGAACCAACCAGATTGTGCCAACATACCAGCCA
>OGIR01001663.1_pt1 | contig 11459 bp, 5 predicted proteins | sample 1571831 | NCBI WGS metagenome assembly OGIR01 (sample SAMEA2582124, study PRJEB24529) | metagenome | biome: Human gut stool | place: China | collected 2011 | reverse complement strand
ACAGAAGAACAACTTTCACCTTTTTTCTAATTTAAATTGACATTTCAGGATTTAAAAAATAAAGATCTCCTATCTGGTGGTACGTAAAAGAGCAGATAAGAGATCTTTACATTAAGATTTGTGGGAGAAGAAAGAGAGCAAGACAGGAATCACCTGTTACTTCATTTTTTGACGCGAACCTAGCCTTTGGAGGTCACGCAAACATCAATAGTCACCAACAGCTTTGCCAAGCGATGATAGACCATTATTGTACTACGCTGTCATCTCGTTATGAAAGCAACTTGACTCATGTCACAGCTCCCATTAAGAAAGTGATTGCAGACGAAGACAGCAACTAATGGGGAAAGGAGTCTATGAACGAACAAGTCTTCATCTCGCAAATCACCTCCCCTATAAATATATATACGCAAAAAACTAATTTTTGCACTTTTTATTTTTAATCTTTTTATCTAATTTCATCATCGCAAATTTAAATACTGTTTTGAACTTATATTTCATGCTGGTATGCGACATAACTACGGCCATTTCTTGATCGAACAATTAACTGATCTGGAATTTGCTCCTCAAGTTCAGTGATATGACTGATAATTCCAATCATCCGGTGGCCTTCAAGTTCTTGAAGGGAATGAAGAGCATCTTCAAGAGCTTGCTGATCAAGGGAACCAAATCCTTCATCGATAAAGAGCGCATCAATCTTAATTCCCCCACTTTGCTCTTGGACAATCTGGCAGAGAGCTAAAGCAAGAGCAAGCGAAGCCATAAAACTTTCACCACCAGAAAGCGTCCGGGCACTTCGCGTTCTGCCAGCATTATCATCATATACATTAACTTCTAGCCCACTCCACTTGGCACCGGCCCCATGACTTTCCGTTGCTAATTCAAACTGGTAGCGACTATTAGTTAACCGGTCTAACTGAATATTGGCTGCTACTAAGACATCTTGAAAATATGCCTGTAATACATACCGTTCTAGGCTAACGTGATTTTCGGTATTCCCAGTCACAACATCTGTTAATGTTTGTAATTCATTAATTTCTTGATCAAGTTTTCCAGTTTTTTCGACTGCCTTAATAATCTTTTGATCCGTTTCTTCTAATTGCTTATACTGAGCAGTTAACTGACCAATTTCTTGCTGATATTGCCGAAGTTGTTCACGCTCAGCATTAAGTTTTGTCTGCGTTGATGTAATATCTGGCATGGGATGACTATTGATGGCCTTAGTCAACCGCTCTTGTTGGGACTGATTATCCTGGACTTGATTCTCAAAGGTCGTTACCTGTTCACGTAAAGATGACAATGTTGTCACTTGTTCACTAGCTTCTTGCCAGAAATTCCATTTAAGTTGGACATCATATTGGGCTAAAAGATTCACAAGATATCGGTGTAAGTTATCCTGTTGCGTCGTTTGGGTGGCAAGTTCTTCTTTAGTCTGGTCGATCCGACTATTTGTCCCTGCTAATTTTTTGGCATTTTCTTGTCGTTGTTGTTGCAATGACTCAAGCTGGTTATTAAAGGCTTTGATCTTTAGTTGATCAGTTTGAATTCGCTTGTCAGCAGCTTCTTTAGTAGGAAATTTTGCTGGTAAAGAAGCTGCTTTTTCTTTCAGAATAGTCTGCTTGGCGATTAAATCCTGTTTGCAGCGGTTCACACTTTCGTCTATTTTATCTAATTCTTCTTGAGAGAACTTGGATTCTTGTTGCAATTTTTCCTCTTCTTGGCGCCATTCTTTAACCTGTTGTTCTATTCTATCGAGGTCAGTCTTCATTTCTGCTAGTTTTTGAGCGTGACTTTCGATTTGTCCCTCCCAATCACTCGGTAATTCATTATCCCCTAACAGTTCAGCTAAATTTGCCTGCCGAGTTTCTACCTGTGTTGTTAAGTTCGCAATTTGGGCAACGCTTTGGCGAACTTGCTCTTTTAACTGATCAAGCCTACTACGGTTTTGTTGAGCTTTAACGGTTGCCGCTTTAACTTGCGCTTCCGTTACCAATTCACCATCATCTGCTAAGCTTGCCGGATGGGGGTGGTCAAGTGATCCACAAATTGGGCAAGGGGTGGCCGGCTTTAATTTTTGAGCAAGAATGGCAATTTGGTGACGGACAAAGCGATCATTTAAGTCATCCAACTCACCTTGCGATTTTTGAACGAGTTTTTCAGCATCCCCCTGCTTTTGCTCTAATTTCGCGCAATTTTTCTTTTCAGATAAAAGTTTTGTTTCTAATTGCTTTAAATCTTTTCCAGCAGTCGTTAATTTTTCCTGAAGGCCTTCTTGTTTTGCTATGTGAACTTGAACCTCACCCAAGTTTTCATGCTCTTTTAAATTATTAGTAACAACCGTCAATTGCTGTTGAGCGTCTTGCAACTTCTTCTGGAAAGCAGCTTGCTGTTTTTCCTGCTGCTTTAAGTTTGTTTGTAGTTCATCGACAGCTGATTTTAGCTTATCTCGATCATCGAAGAATGGGAGTTTATTCGTCAAGTCGGCGACCTCAGTTTGAAGCTGATCAATTTCTTCTTGCTGCTTACTCGTTTGTTGTAGGTCGGTTTCAATTGTTTGCTGTTGCTTTTGAAGGTTGCGCAGGTCCTCATGGAGAAATTTATTGTCTAACGTTAATTTTTGGAGACGTTTTTCGCCATCTTTCCACCGTTGATATTCTGTCTGGTGTTCTTGATACCATTCAAGGACCTTTACTTGCTGCTTTGTTTCTTGGATCTCTCCCGCTTGAGCTTGCAGTGTTTTTCCAACCTTGATAAGTTCAGCTAACTCCTCAATATTCTTCTTCAACTCTTGCTCAGTATGAAGTTGGGCATCAAGCTGATCAACTTTCTTTTGCTGTTGCTGCTCATCATCGCCCAAGTGTTCAAGATTAGCTTTTAGTCGGGATAAGTAATTTTTTGCTTCCGCTAACCATTCTTTAGTTGTTAATTGCGCATCAATCGCGGTTACTGTTTCCTTTAATGATTGAAGTTTTGTTTCTTGAGTCGTCAATGACTTCTTCTGTTCACGCAAATCATTTTTTAGCTGCGTTGCCCACTGCTCATAACGGGACGTATTAAAGAGGTCACGTAGAAGGGCTTCCTTAGTATTGCTATCTGAATCAAGAAACTGCCGAAACTTTCCTTGAGGGAGAAGGACAATCTGCTTAAATTGATCACGGGTCAGATTGAGCAAGTCAGTAATAAACGTGTCTGCCTCCTTGATTTTAGTGATTTCATGGGGATGATCACTTTCAAGTGGGTAGATAAGGTCAACGGCTTGATTATGTTCAACCAAATTGCCGCGACGTCCCTTTAAAACCTGTTTAGGACGACGCATAATTTGATATTTAAGATCTTGGTGTTCAAAGGTAAACTTCACCATTGTTTCTTGGTCAGCTGGTGCAAAATCAGAACGTAAAGCAGCTGCCGACCGATCACGATCATTGGTTGTTTGACCAAAAAGTGCATAACACATTGCATCAAAAATCGTGGTTTTCCCCGCACCAGTATTCCCTGCTACCAGAAATAAGGAATGCTCTGTGAACTGCGTAAAGTCAATCACTTGATGCTCATACGGCCCAAAGTAATGTAGTTCAATCGTTAATGGACGCATCCTATTCCTCCCCTTTCATAATTTGAGTTAAGGCCTTTTCTGCCCACTTCTTTTGGCGGTCAGTTAAATCATTTCCCATCGTTTGGGAATAAAAATCCGCAAGCAAATCAAGGGGTGATTCCTGAGCACGCTTTTTACTAAGGTTGAGTTGAACCTGCTTGGCCTGATGTGTCCGGTGAAGGCTGACAATCTTGGGATAGTATTCGCGTAACTTGTTTAACACATCGGGGATTCGTTCTTGGTCGGTCAATTCAATGTCATAAAAATCTTCCCGTAATGCTTCTTCAGGTTTTGTAGCCAGTTCAGCAAAACTCCCTTTCAAAAGGTGAATATCATGAACTGGCGATAGTGGAACCCATTTGGCCTTAAAAGGTGCTGTATCAACAATCCAAACTCCTTTTTCTTGCTTAGCTTCCGATACGGAAAACTTCATTGGTGAGCCACTATACTTAACTTTTTCGTCATTTAAAGCATTGCGGTTATGAAGGTGGCCAAGAGCAACATAATCAAAGGGAGCTAAAACATCTGTCGTAACTGCACTCAATCCACCAATCTCAATCAAAGTTTCAGAATCAGCCGTTCGCTTACTTCCAGCCGCAAAGAAATGGGCGACAAGGACATGCCTTTTACCAGGGGCAAAATGCTTTTCCATCTCAGCTGTAATTCGTGCCATCGCATCATTGACATTTTTAATCTTGTCGTCATTAAAATAGTTGCGAACTTCTTGAATCCCAAAGAATGGCAATAAGAAAAACTGGGTATCCTTGATTGTGACCGGGGTAAAAGCATCATTAATGTTAGTATTTAAGAAAAATGACTGGTAAGCAAACCAATCAGTCCCCGTACTCAAACGGACCGCTGAGTCATGGTTCCCACTGATTGCCAGTAAAGGAAAATGATCAGTCAAATTTAATTCTTGCAGCATCTGGTTTAAAAGTCCAACCGCTGCTTCATTGGGCACGGACCGATCATATAAATCCCCGGCAATCACTATCGCATCAACTTGCTGGTCTTTGGCAATTGCTTCAATCTGCTTAAAGGTTGCTAGCTGATCATCAAGCAAGCTAAAATCGTTTAATGTCTTGCCAATATGCCAATCAGCCGTATGTAAAAAACGCATAGGTTCCTCCTAAAAATAGTGTCTCTAATATTATATATACGCAAGAAATCGTTAAATCCACTTAAAATCTTGCATTTTACAGAAGTGAGGCTAGGAGAAAAATTTTCTCTCAGCCTCACCTTTTTTCACGAATAATACGTGGAACTAGCTTCTTAACTAAGTAGTTCAAATTTACCAAATGCCTCATTACTATCAGCGTTTCGGCATGGAAGATAGCCATATTGACCATCTGCGCGGGGCTGACGTAACCAAACATAGCCATTATGACGTGACCAGGCATCATAATCACGGATTCGCCCATCACTCTTTGCTTTCGATAAAAAAGCCGTAGTGTGAACTACAGCTTTTCTAGAATAACCCAAACAATTTCTTACGTTGCTGAATCTTCTTAATCTGATGACGACCAATTTCATCCCCATTAATGATAGCTCGCGCATTATCTTGGTATTCTTGGGCAACGTCAGCGCCAAATTCACGCGATAATTTGTCAAAGGCTTGTCGCATTTCATATTTTCGTCCTGGAAGGTCATGAGCATCAGAAGCAAAGATATATCCTTGACCAGCCGCAATCAGGTTCTTACTGAATTTTTCGACTTTTTTACCAAATGTACCAACATAGGAACTAGCGGTGATTTGTGACAGGCACCCTTTTTCCAACATTTGATAAAGCAAGTCCGGTTCAGCCATGATCTTGGTATTTCGTTCAGGGTGAACAACCACTGGCGTAATCCCCCGTTGTTGAAGGCTAAAAATCATCTGGTTAGTGTAATGAGGGACATCATTGTCTGGAAATTCCAGCATCATATACTTCCCACTCTCATCAGCAAATAAAATATCATCATTATCAAGGGCTTCAATTAGCTGACCATTAATTCGCACTTCTTGTCCAGGAAAGACAGTTAATGGAATATTATTTTTCTCTAGTTCTTCTTGAAATTCTTTTGTTCGCGCTAAAACATCTTGTTTATGGTTTACATAGTGCCCGTTCATATGGTGAGGGGTCAAAAGTGCATGGGTAACCCCGTTTTCTGTTGCTTCTTTTGCAAGTCGCAATGAAATCTCCATACTTTTCGAACCATCATCAATCCCCGGCAAAAGGTGACAATGCAAATCAACCATTACCATTCTTCTTATCCTTTTTTCACATATTAATATTTTAAGTATAGCAAGTTATAGCGGGATTTTATAGGGACTTAGGACAAAACTTCACAAAACCTATATTATTTGAGGATGTTAAGGAGTGTCTCCTTGTTGATGACGGCATTTGCTAGCTCATTTCCTGAAAGAATAGAATTAGCAAGAGCTGCTTTTTTCTGTTGCATTTCAATGATTTTCTCTTCAATTGTGTTTTGTGCAATCATTTTATAAATCGTCACGTTATTCTTTTGACCAATCCGGTGAGCTCGGTCAGTCGCCTGATTTTCAGCCGCAATATTCCACCACGGGTCAAAATGAATGACAACATCAGCGCTCGTAAGATTCAATCCCGTTCCTCCAGCTTTCAGAGAAATCAAAAAGACAGCTGGCTGATCATAAGAATTAAATTTATCAACAAATTGTAAACGATCTGCTTTCTTTGTCTTTCCTTCAATCACAAAGTACTTAATTCCTGCATTAGCAAGTTTTTCTTTTAAGATTGCTAATGCCGATGTGAACTGCGAGAAGAGTAAAATTTTATGATTATCTGCCATTTCATCTTTAATTAAATTCATAGTTGCCTTAATTTTTCCCGAAGGACCACTGTACCCCCTATCTAACAATTGAGGACTGCAGCATAGTTCACGAAGACGAGTAATTTCTGCCAAGACTGCTAATTTATTCTGCTGAAACTCTTTATCATTCTGTTTTTGAATCTGTCTTATCAATCTTTGAGCACGTGCCTGATATAGGTGTTCTTGTTTACCAACCATTGGCGTTAAAAATACCTGTTCATTTTTCATCGGTAAATCATTAAGGACATCTTTCTTCAAACGACGGAGCATGAATGGTTGTACCAAACGTTTTAAGTCGTCCTGAGCTTGCTCATCTTGATTTTTAATAATCGGTCCTTCATACTGTTTGCGGAACTGCTGATAAGAACCGAGAAAGCCAGGCATCAAGTAGTCAAAAATACTCCAAAGTTCGCTTAACCGGTTCTCAATCGGGGTTCCGGTTAAAGCAAAACGCTGCTTAGCATTGATCGCTTTGACTGTTTTAGCGGCAGCAGTTTGGGGATTTTTAATGTATTGGGCCTCATCAATAACTTCAATATTAAAGGCATGCCCTTCATAAAAATCAATATCTCGTTTAGCGGCATCGTAGGAAGTAATAATGATATCCCTTTCTGTACTTTGCGCAAACTGTTTCCGTCGTTCAGCTTTACTACCATCAAGAACAGTTACTTTAAGATCTGGCGCAAACTTGTTAATCTCATCTTGCCAATTATAGATAACTGCTGCTGGGGCAACAATTAAATTTTGTCCATTTCCTTGTTCACTTAACAGAACAGTAATAACTTGCAGGGTCTTCCCTAGTCCCATCTCATCAGCTAACAGTCCACCAAAATGATACTTCATTAAGGTTATTAGCCACTGGACACCATCATATTGGTAGGGACGCAATGTTGCATGAAGATTTGCCGGCACCTTAAAATCTTTCTGCGGAGTTTTAACATCAGTAACTAGCTGGTGCAATTCTGAAGTAGTACGATAATTCAATGCTTCTTGGTGGGATAAAAGATCATCAAGATAAAGAGCACGATACACCGGCAATTTAAGTTCTTCCGCAGTAAAATCACGTGATGAGATTCCCATTTTACGCAATGTCTCAACTAATTCAGTTAGCGAAGGTTCATCCATCTTCAAGGTTTTCTTGCCCAATTGATAGTACTGTTTATGCGGCCGGAAATCTCTTAGAATTTGCTTGATTTCTTTAGCAGTTAGTTGATCATCACCAAAATCAAGCTTTAAAAGGCCAGAATCAACGGAGATACCGACACTTACCTTAGTAAACGGCTGTTTGTATAACCCATTAAATGCAGGAGTAGCCTTAGTAATTCCTATTTCTTGCAATTCATTGACGCCAGTTGCTAGCAAATTTGTTGCCTCATCAACTAACAGAACTGCTCTAGTCCCGGTTTGATTAAACTTGGTGAAATATTTAGCTAGTACCTGTTCAACTCTTTGCATCAAAAATTGCGGAAGGTCATCAATTTTCTTAATTTTTTGTGTTTTTCCATCAATTTCAGTTGCCAAGTCACAATAAATTTGTTCGTCATGATAATCCAATAAGAAAACTGCTGTTGGTAATGGAGGTAAAAACTTTGATAAATCGCGATCTTGGGGCATCTCGACTGAAAACATCGACTGAATCTTGGGTAACACATAGCGGTAAAACTCAGCCATAGTATCAACACCAAAAACAAGATCACTGGTTACTGGAAAAACAGGGTCTAACTTATCAGGGGCTATTCCTGTAAAAGCAGTCCAGGTATGGTCATCAAGGTGGTAATAGGCTGCCTGTCCACGAATAAGGTCAGCCGGAAGGTCAACACTAACATCAAGGTAACGACTTGGATCGTCATCAGCACCATTTGCTTTAATTGAAACTGCTGCTTTTAATGCACGTTCTTCCCGCTTAATAGGCACTTTCCACCGATTATAAAGCGTATTACCGGTCTTTAATATTTGGTCAACTTCATCCATAATCACGCTAGCCAGGGGCAGCTCATTTTTTACGGATGCTTCATAATACCCATCGCGCGTTAAATCAGCGGTCGAGGATAGCTTGATGATCAAGTCTAACCATTGTTTACTATCTTTATCAAGGTTTTCGGGGGTAATTTGCTGATCAAAGAACTTTCCTAAATGAAGCCGCTCACCACGGGCAATCCCATTTGTTAAGGTTGTCAAGTTTGGAAACTTATACATATGGTCTGGTACACCTGCCCGGAAGTAAAGGTATTGACCACCATCGTAGTATTCACCGATATTAGCAGTAATGATCGTCTGACTATCAGGATCGCGATCAAGAAAATTAGCTAGCATTTGCCGGGCCGCTTCATTAGTATTCTCTTCAATATTATGTTGATCAAGGTACCTTAACAAGTAATAAAGGGCAACCATTTCAGCAATCTGTTGTCCTTCTCTTGTATTTATAAAGTCTACCTGGACGTCCACAATCATTTCTCGATTAAAAGCAACTAGCACTGAAAAGTAATATTGTTTAAAACGCCCAGCCACTGAATAATTCCACTTAGCTCCAGGAATTGTGAAATAAGCATCTGCAGCTTTAATTAGGATCTCAGAAATGATTTGAACATCGTCAAGATTAGTAAAGACATGTTCAATCAGCCGTAGCGGAAAGACTTCTTTACTTAGAAAACTTTGCGGATCAACTGGTAAACGGTTTGGCGGAAAAGCTGATTGAAAAACCTCCCCTAATGATTTTTGCGGTTCAATATTTGCCGAATCATCATCAATCGCCTCTAAAACCGCGGCCATATGTTTACAACGATGGTTATCCTGCGCATAGGGACAATCACAATGAAGTTGAGAAAACTTTCTATTATGGTATCTACCAGTTACTTTATAAGCCCGATTTCCCTTAACGATTGCAGAAAAATTATCGTCTTCATCGATTATTAAGTTTTTAACTTTATCGCGATAGTAGTAATCCCTACCCCGTTCATAAATTCGTTGTGCAAATAGATTACGCCAGTTACTCATGTGTCGATCCTTTCAAATATTGTATTTTCATTGATTATATAGACTAGCATGACGAAAAACAAATTTATTCGTACCGTTTAAGTGTTGCCCCAATTCCTACTAGCCCAATAATAGTGCCAAGGGCAATAATCGGAAGTGAAGATTCATCCCCGGTTCGTGGCAAAATATTATTTGTTGTTTTATTCTTAAAAGACTTAGCTAATGAAGGCTGGACAATGTTATTCAGTGCTGCCGGACCTTTTATTACCCCGTTTGGTCGGACGGTATGTTGCTTGGTTTGCGAAGTCACCAATATTTCTGGTGCTGAGGTTTGATTATCATCATTAACTTCCACTACCTGGGCAGAAAGATCATTCGCACGCATATTATTTTCTTGGGTACTATCAATTGTTTTCTGTGCAGGCGAAGTCTCTTTATTAGCGTCTGCCTGTTTTTCTGTTGCGGAAACAGTAACTTGCTCGCTAGTTAAAATTACCGATCCATCAGGAAAAACAATTAAGACATCTTCAGTATGCTTTCCAAGATGTTGAAGATCGGCTGCAACTTTAGCATCATCTTTCCACACTACTTTTGTTCCCTGGGGTAGCTTATTTTCTTGTTCATCGCCGGGCAAAGTAATAACAGCTTTATTCTGATGATCATCATTTTCAACCGCAATCGCTGTCGTAACTTTAGGAAGCGGAGTTTCTCCTGGCTCAATTGTTAATGGTTCAAGGTTGATTAGCGAGCTATACTTTAAGGCATCAGTTTGTGCCGGAAGTTTCTCTTTTGCTGACGCTAACTTTTCTTGTGAATTTGTCTTATTGAGAAGTGCTTGTAAGAGCTTCGTCTGCGCATTGATTGCTTGGGATTGCATAATATTGCGCTTATCTTTGGCCTGAGTAAGTAGTTCTTCTTGAAGTGCCAGGTTTTGTTGAGCTTGGGACATTGCACTTTCGGCATCTTTAATTTGTTGAGTAGCAGTAATAAGTGGTTGGGAAATCTGCTCTAACTTTTGAAGTAATTCTTGGGCAGCAATGGATGTTTTTTCTGCCTTTTCTACGGCCGATTGCGTTTTATTATGTAATTCGGCTAATCTTTGTTGAATTTTGTTTAAAGCTTCTTCGTGATTTTTAATTAAATTCTGTGTATGATCAATTTCGTCAACATCATACCATTCATTATAATTAGCGGAACTATAAGAATACGATAAACCGTATGAATCGATATTTACCCAGCCGATATCATCTTTAGGCTTATAATATTTTCCCTCTCTTTGCGCTGCTGCAACCTTATATAATTCTTCTAGTTCTTCTTTTATTGTTACTTTTGCTTGTTCAAGATTTTTGATATTATCTTCGAATGGTCTACCCATTTTCAGGTAATTAATGGTTCTCTCATTTTTGGCAATAATCTTTTTCAATAAATCAATGTTTCCTTGATAGTCATTCGCGAGGAAATTTTTATACGCTTGATTCTCAGAAATTAGGTTTCCTTGATTATCATAAGCAATATAGTCAAGCATTGATCCTTCATAAACGCTCAATTCACCACCAGAAAATGCCGTGTATGAAATATTAACTGGTTGCTTCAATAGTTCATAATATTCATCATAAGCGTTAGTTAAAATTTGTTGAGCATTTTCTTTCGTTTGCTCAAGAGATGATAATTGCTCTTTCGTCTGTTTAACTTGATTCCTATTTAGATCAACATTTTGATCCGCGTCTGCCAAATTTTGATTAGCAATATTAAGATCATTATTTGCGGTTGCTACATCAGCATTGGATTTATTAACCGCATCTTGAGCTGCACAGACATTCTGCTGAGCTTGTTGGTTCGTATCAGGCAGCGTTTGTTGAATAGTATTTTTATTATTTTGCACTGCATCAGCTTTGGCGGAATTACTAATGGCCGTCACCCCCGTTGTAACAGCCATTACTGTCGCAGTTGTTGCTAAACTCTTCTTTAATTTTCTTTTCTTCATAAATAAAACCCACTTAATTATATTTAAAACCTAAATTTCAAGAATAAGTTAGCCACTGGACTCAAATAAATAATACTGACC
>OGIR01001656.1_pt1 | contig 11486 bp, 8 predicted proteins | sample 1571831 | NCBI WGS metagenome assembly OGIR01 (sample SAMEA2582124, study PRJEB24529) | metagenome | biome: Human gut stool | place: China | collected 2011 | reverse complement strand
CGCCGCCGCCGACTACCGCCGCCTGGCCGCAGCCCGGCAGGTGCTGGAGACCCGCTGGCAGTGGGTCAACGCGCTGGCCTCCACAGCGGGCGGCACCCTGAGCAGCAAGCAGAAGATCAAACTGGAAGCCTACATCCAGATGCACTATCTCGACCGCATCCTCGTCCACGCCAACACCCGCCTGATGCAGATGACCGCCGGGCAGTACGAGCTGGAGCGGGTCGGGGCCGAGAACCAGCGCAGCCAGTCCGGCCTGGACCTCGGCGTCATCGACCACTACAACGGCACCCGCCGCAGTGTGAAGACCCTTTCCGGCGGCGAGAGCTTCAAGGCCTCGCTGGCGCTGGCGCTGGGCCTTTCGGACGAAGTCCAGAGCACGGCCGGCGGCATCCGGCTGGATACCCTCTTCCTCGACGAGGGCTTCGGCTCCCTCGACGACGAAAGTCTGGAACAGGCCATCCGGGTCCTCTCCGGCCTGACCGAAGGCGACCGGCTCGTGGGCATCATCTCCCACGTCGCCGCCCTCAAAGACCGCATCGACCATCAGGTCCTCGTCAAAAAGGCCCGCAGCGGGGGGAGCACGGTAGAGCTGATCCTGTAAACATGTCCGTTTCTCCACCCTCTGTTCCGGCCCTGCCGACAAAAAAATCTCCGCGCTGCTGCGCGGAGATTTTTTGTCTTCTTATTGTTCTTCCTGTTTTTCGCTCGTGTAGAGCATCATCAGGTGGTTGGCCGAGGCTTCCAGCTGCGCTTTGGCCTGCCGGAGGTTCGCTTCCTCGGTCTCGTTCATCTTTTCGGGTTTGTCCTTCCGCAGGCAGCGGCGGAGGTTGGCCACATCGGCCTTGATGCGGTTTTTTTCGTCCTTGTCCAGCTCCTTTTTGCACTTGGACAGGGCCTCATCCACCTTGTAGGCCAGCACTTCGGCCTGATTATGAAGTTCCAGCCGCTCTTTCCGGCGGCTGTCTTCAGCCTCATACGCGGCGGCATCCGCCATGGCGCGCTGGATCTCGTGTTCCGACAGGTTCGTGCTGCCGGTGATGGTGATGTTCTGCTCCCGCCCGGTGCCGAGGTCTTTGGCGGAGACCTTCACGACGCCGTTGACGTCGATGTCAAAGGTCACTTCGATCTGCGGTTTGGACGAGAAGCTGGCACGGATGCCGTTCAGCTTGAACTTGCCCAGGCTCTTGTTGTCCCGCGCAAAGTGGCGCTCTCCCTGCAGGACGTTGATCTCCACGCTGGTCTGCATCGGGCGCGCCGTCGTGAAGATCTGGCTCTTCCGGGTGGGGATCATGCTGTTGCGGGTGATGAGCGGGGTCGCCACGCCGCCCAGCGTCTCAATGGACAAGGTCAGCGGGGTGACGTCCATCAGCACAAGGCCCTGCGCAGCGGCACCGGAAGCACCGGCCAGCTTGCCGCCGCCCTGCAGCAAAGCGCCCTGGACCGCTGCGCCCATGGCGACGCACTCGTCCGGGTTCAGGCTGTGGCTGGGCTCGCAGCCCAGCAGCTCTTTGACCTGACGCTCTACGGCCGGCATCCGGGTGCTGCCGCCCACCAGAAGCACCTTGCCCAGCTGGCTGGCGGCGATGCCCGCATCCCGCAGGGCATTCTGCACCGGCTGCACGGTGCGGGCCAGCAGGTCGCCGGTCATCATCTCGAACTGCGGGCGGGTGAGCGTCAGGTCCAGATGGTGGGGGCCGTCTTTGCCCACCGCAATGAAGGGCAGGTTCAGCTGTGCGCTCAGCGCGCTGGACAGCTCCTTCTTGGCCTTTTCAGCCTCTTCTTTCAGGCGGCCCATGGCGGCGGGGTCGCGGCTCAGGTCGATGCGGTCGGATTTCTTGAACTCCGCCACCGCATACTCCACGATCCGCTCGTCGAAATCATCGCCGCCCAGATGGGTGTCGCCGCCGGTAGCCAGCACCGTGAAGGTGCCATCCTCGATCTCGATGATGGAGACATCGAAGGTGCCGCCGCCCAGGTCATAGACCAAAATCTTCTGCGGCGCTTCGTTGTCCAGGCCATAGGCCACCGCAGCAGCCGTAGGCTCGTTGATGATGCGCAGAACGTTCAGCCCCGCGATGCGGCCTGCATCCTGCGTGGCCTTGCGCTGGCTGTCGTCAAAGTAGGCGGGCACCGTGATGACGGCCTCGGTCACCGGCTCGCCGAGGTAGCTCTCGGCGTCGCGGCGGATCTTCGTCAGGATCATGGCGCTGATCTCCTGCGGGGCCAGGTCTTTGCCGTCGATGTGGACCCGGTGGTCGGAACCCATGTAGCGCTTGATGCTGGAAATGGTGCGGCCGGAGTTGGTCGCGATCTGGCGCTTGGCCGCGCCGCCCACCAGACGTTCACCGTCTCTGGTAAAGGCGACCACGCTGGGGGTGGTGCGTTCGCCCTCGGCATTGGCGATGACCACGGGCTTGCCGCCCTCGACCACTGCCACACAGGAGTTGGTCGTTCCAAGGTCGATTCCGATCACGTTGCTCATAGTGCTTGTCCTCTTTTCTTGCGGCACAGATGTTTTTCCAGAATCATCTTACCGATTTCCTATGACGATTTCATAGAACAAATGTAAAGAATTTGTGTTCCTGCCGATTTCATCGGTTCTCCGGCCCTTCGTTCATCAGCTCCGCCACGGTCTTCCGGGTCTCGTCCAGCCAGATCTCCGCGTCCGGTGCCCCCTCTTCCAGCTGGATGCAGAAGCCCTGCTCGGCCTCCGCCAGCTCCATCAGCGCCTTTTTGCGGGAGACATACCGCGTTTCGCACTGGGCGATGCGGAGCCGGATCTGCGGCGTATAGGAGACATCCGGCATCCCGCGGGCGGCACTCTGGGCGCGGCGGTAGTATTGCAGCGCGGCGGCGGCTTCCTGCCCGGAGGCCGCTGCGTCATCGCCAAGGGCGATCATGGCCTGCACTTCCCCGGCCTCGGCGGCTTTTTTCCACATCCGCCGGGCCTGTACCTTGCTGCGCCGGGCACCCCGGCCCTGATACAGGCAGTCGCCCAACAGCGCCAGCGCTTCGGCGCTGCCCGCCTCGGCGGCTTTTTCATAGTGCTGCACCGCCTCGGCCCAGCTGCCCTGCCGCGCGGCATCGTAGCCCGCATCCAGTTCTTCCAGACCGGGGCCTTCGCTGCCCCGCTCCGACTTGAGCAGCCCGTTCAGGATGGAGCCATCCAGCGTAGCGGAATTGGTCCACGGGTCGATGACCACACCGTCGATGCCGTCGGTGTTCAGGGCATATTCCATGGCCTCCCGCATCCCGCGCTCGGCCATGGGCCGGGTGGCCGTGGCGCGCTCGGCTTCCGCCGTCTTCACCGAAGTGAACAGGGGCAGGTAGCTGCGCTCCTTCCGGGTGTGGAGCAGCCAGGGGTCCAGCCCTTCTGCCTTTTCCGCCGGGATGGGCATGGAAGCCCACGGGGCCGGGCCGCTCTGCGGGTCGGCTGCGGCATCCAGCGGCACCAGCACCCGCGTTTTCAGCTCCAGTGCATAGTTCAGGGCGTTCATCAGGTTCCAGAAATGCGTCTCGTTCTGCTCCCGGTAGAGCCGCTCCACGGCCTGCTCCACCACCGGGCAGCCCGTGCCCGCCGGGCTGTATTGGGGGGCGGCCTTTTTCTTCCGGCTGCCCACCGGGCGGAACCGCCGTGCGCTTTTCTCGTATGCCATTTGCATCACCCTTCTTTTTCCATCCGTCATAATAATTTATTATAGCAGGATTTCCCAAGTTTCACAATGGGGAAGACGCACCGCATTTTTCCGCAAAACAATAGCATTCCGACTCCGGTTGTATTATAATATGCGATGGGAAAGTTTCCCCCGATTTACATTTCAGAAAAGGAGTCTTTCGCCTTGAACAAAATGCTTACCCACCTGAACGGCTACAAGCGCGAGGCCGTCCTCGCGCCGCTGTTCAAGATGCTGGAAGCCACGTTCGACCTGTTTGTCCCTCTGGTCATGGCAGACATCGTCAACGTCGGCATTGCGGCGCACGACCTGCATTATATCCTTGTGCGGTGCGGCATCCTGCTACTGCTCGCCGTCATCGGCCTGACCTGCAGCCTGACGGCCCAGTATTTCTCCGCCAAGGCCGCTGTGGGCTACTCCACCTCGCTGCGCCATGCGCTGTTTGAGCACATCCAGAAGCTCGGCTTCACCGAGATGGATACGCTGGGCACCAGCACCCTCATCACCCGCATGACCAGCGACATCAATCAGGTGCAGAGCGGCCTGAACCTCTTCCTCCGCCTGTTCCTGCGCAGCCCGTTCGTGGTGGTCGGTGCCATGGTCATGGCCTTCACGGTCAATGCGCGGGCCGCATGGATCTTCGTGGTGGCCATCCCGCTGCTGTCCATCGTGGTCTTCGGCATCATGGTCCTGACCAACCCGCTGTATAAGACCGCCCAGACCCGTCTGGACCGGGTGCTGGGCCTGACCCGCGAGAACCTGACCGGCGTTCGCGTCGTCCGCGCCTTTGACAAGGAGAAGAGCGAGATCGACCGCTTCGAGTCTGCCAACGACCTGCTGACCAAAATGCAGCTCCACGTCGGCCATCTCTCCTCCCTGATGAGCCCGCTGACCTACGTGATCATCAACCTGGCCATCGTGGCGCTGCTGTATGTGGGCAGCATCGAGATCAACATCGGCGGCATGGCAGCCGGTGATGTCATCGCGCTGGTCAACTACATGAACCAGATTCTGGTCGAGCTGGTCAAGCTGGCCAACCTCATCGTGCAGATCAGCAAGGCGCTGGCCTGCGCCAGCCGTGTGCAGGCCGTGCTGGACACGGAACCGGGGATGGCGTTCCCCGCGGCCCTTCCGGATGCCGTGGAGGCCGGCAAAGCCGACGACGCCGTCCGGTTCGACCATGTCAGCCTGACCTACGCCGGTGCCGGTGCCCCCAGCCTGTCGGACATCAGCTTCACAGCCAAACGCGGCCAGACCATCGGCGTCATCGGCGGCACGGGCAGCGGCAAATCCAGCCTCATCAACCTCATCCCCCGCTTCTACGATGCCACCGAGGGTTCGGTTGAGATCCTGGGCCGTCCGGCGCAGGCATACCCGCGGGACGTTCTGCGCGGCAGTGTCAGCGTCGTCATGCAGAAAGCGCAGCTCTTCGGCGGCACCATCCGCTCGAACCTGCTCTGGGGCAACAAGAACGCCTCGGATGCCGACCTGTGGGCCGCACTGGAAACGGCACAGGCCGCAGAATTCGTCAAGGCGAAGCCCCTTGGGCTGGACGAGCCGGTGGAGCAGGGCGGCCGGAACCTCTCCGGCGGCCAGAAACAGCGCCTGACCATTGCCCGCGCACTGGTGGGCAAGCCCGACATCCTCATTCTGGACGACAGCGCCAGCGCTCTGGACTACGCCACCGACGCCGCCCTGCGCAAGGCACTGGCGGCTCTGCCCGGCAGCCTGACCGTCTTCATCGTCAGCCAGCGCGCCGCCAGCCTGCAGCACGCCGACCAGATCCTCGTTCTGGACGACGGCAAACTCGTCGGCCTCGGCAAACACGCCGACCTGCTGGCCTCCTGCCCGGTCTATGAGGAGATCTATGCCAGCCAGTTCAAGAAAGGGGATGCGCAGAAATGAGTGCAAAAGCAAAGAGCAGCCTGACCCCGGAACAGCGCAAGGCAACGCTCCGCCGGGTGCTGAAAAAGATCCGCCCCTACCGCTTTTTCGTGGGGTGCAGCCTCATCGTGGCCGCCGTGAGCGTGGCCGCACAGCTGTATATCCCCATCCTCTGCGGCAGCGCCATCGACCTGATGCTCGGCAAGGGCCGTGTGGACTTTGCCGGTGTGATGCAGATCATCCTGCAGATCGTGGCCGTGGCCATCCTCGCAGCCTTTGCACAGTGGCTGCTGAGCGTCTGCAACAACCGCATCACCTTCTCCGTCAGCCGCGACCTGCGCAATGCCGCCCTTCGGAAGATCCAGACCCTCCCCCTCTCCTACCTCGACAGCCACCCCTCCGGCGACATCGTCAGCCGGATGATCGCCGATGTGGACACCTTCGCCGACGGCCTGCTGATGGGCTTCACCCAGCTGTTCTCCGGCCTGCTGACCATCTTCGGCACCCTGCTGTTCATGTTGTGGGAGAACGTCCCCATCACGCTGGTGGTCGTCTGCATCACCCCGCTGAGCCTGGTGGTGGCCAGCTTCCTGGCCAAGCGCAGCTACAAGTATTTTCAGGGGCAGAGCACCGTGCGCGGTGAGCAGACCGCTCTGGTCAATGAGATGATCGAAGGCCAGAAGGTCGTGCAGGCCTTCGGCCACGAGGCCGAGAGCCTTGCCTCCTTTGACGAGGTGAACACGCGGCTGCAGGATGTCAGCCTGAAGGCCATCTTCTTCTCCAGCATGACCAACCCCGCCACCCGTTTCGTCAACAACATCGTCTATGCAGGCGTCGGTCTGGTGGGTGCGATCTATGCTGTGGCGGGCGGCATCACCATCGGTCAGCTGAGCATCTTCCTCAACTACGCCAACCAGTACACCAAGCCCTTCAATGAGATCTCCGGCGTCGTCACCGAGCTGCAGAACGCACTGGCCTGCGCGGCCCGCGTCTTTGAGCTGCTGGACGCCGACGACCAGGTGCCCGAAGCCGAACACGCCAGGGTGCTGCAGCCGGACGGCCATGTGGAGCTGAAGGACGTCTCCTTCCGCTACCTGCCGGACCGCCCCCTCATCGAGGGCCTGAACCTGGACGTCAAGCCCGGCCAGCGCATCGCCATCGTCGGCCCCACCGGCTGCGGCAAGACCACCCTCATCAACCTGCTCATGCGGTTCTATGATGTCAACGGCGGCTCCATCACCGTCTCCGGCGACGACATCCGGAACGTGACCCGCGCTTCCCTGCGCGGCAGCTACGGCATGGTGCTGCAGGACACCTGGCTGCGCGCCGGCACCGTCCGCGAGAACATCGCCTACGGCAAGCCCGACGCCACCGACGAAGAGATCGTTGCCGCGGCCAAGGCAGCCCACGCCGACAGCTTCATCCGCCGCCTGCCGGACGGTTACGATACCGTCATCGCGGAGGACGGCGGCAACATCAGCCAGGGCCAGAAGCAGCTGCTCTGCATCGCCCGCGTCATGCTCTGCCTGCCGCCCATGCTGATCCTGGACGAGGCCACCTCCTCCATCGACACCCGCACCGAGGTGCGCATCCAGGCCGCGTTCGCCCGGATGATGCAGGGCCGCACGAGCTTCATCGTGGCCCACCGCCTGTCCACCATCCGCGAGGCCGACGTCATCCTTGTGATGAAGGACGGCCACATCGTGGAGCAGGGCAATCACGACGAACTGCTAGCCCAGAACGGTTTCTACGCCAAGCTCTACAACAGCCAGTTCGAGGGCGTGGAGACCTGACCGGCACAAACAAAAAATGGGATGCTCGTTTCGAGCATCCCATTTTTGTTTGCCAGAATCCTGCCGCCCGTCGTTTCAGACCGCCTCGACCACCACCGGCTCCTCCGGCGGCGGGGTCAGCGTGGAGTGCGCCCGCACAAAGGCAGCTGCGCGCTGGCTGGCAATGCCCTGCCGCAGCTTCCGCAGGTCGTTGGACGGGAAGGTCCGCTCCCCGTTCCAGCCCTCCAGCGCAGCCTGCACCTCGGCCTCCGTGGGCCAGAGATGTTCCGTTTCGGCGACCAGCAGAAGCCCCAGACGCCCCCGCAGTTTCTGTTCCGCCTGCGCGTGAAGCTCCGCCCGGAACTGTTCCACCGTCTGGCCCTGCACCTTCAGGTATTGGTCAAAGTTGATGTTGTTCGCCTGCATCCGCAGGTTGAACTCCCGCTGCTCGGCAAAGTAGTTGCCCGCCACCAATTGCTTCGGCAGCGCGCCCTTCACCTCGCCGCCGAGCTGGTAGACCAGCTCCCGCTCGGCCAGCGTCTCGGCCTGGGCGCAGCGGGTCTTGTAGATCTCCCGCGCCACACGGTCCCGCAGGGCTTTTTTGCCCGCCTCGTCGGCGGCGCGGTCCTCGTCGCCGTGGTGGCGGTTGATCTCCAGTTCAAGGGTCAGTTTCCGGATGGGCCGGGGCCGGATGGGCTGCACAAAGCCGGTGTACCGCCCCAGCTCCAGCGGCGGCAGGCAGAAGAACTCCGCCCCCGCCCGGAACCCTTCGGCCCGATTGACGGCCAGCAGCTCAAAGTCCGGGTCCGTCACCGGGACGAGCCGGTGCTCCTCCATCAGCTGCGCAAACAGCGGCGAAAAGCCTTCCAGAATGGCGCGGTTCACCGCTGCCGTCAGCAGGTCTTCTTCCTCTTTGGGCGCATCCGGTGCCGCCTGCTCGGCCTGCACCGCTGCTTCCAGCTCCTCGGCACTGGCCGAAAAGACCACCCGGCAGTCGCCCGGTTCCGGCATCCCAAAATGTTCCAGTTTCATAGTGTTTCCTCCTCACCGCACAAATCCGGCCATCAGCAGCACCAGAACCACCGCCAGCGCAAAGTACAGCACTTCGGCCCCCAGCACGGCGCGGTCGCCTTCCACATACATCTTCTCCGGATCTTCCGGGTCATAATATAAGGTCACGGTCTCCCCGGCCGCAAAGCCCTTGCCCTTGGCCGCTTTCGGGTAATGGAGGCGGTGGCTGCCGCCTGCCGTCTCAAATTCCAGCACATAGGCCTGACCGTCCCGGCCCTGCGCAATGCCCGCAACGCGGGCGGTGACCTTTTCGCCTTTTGTCTGCAAGCGCCGCCGCGCAAGCACACTGCGCACCCCCATGCCGAACATGAGCGCCGCCCCGATGATAAAGATCAGAAAGTTGAACATGTGTGGTTCCCTCATTCCATCGTATTTTGCCGCAGGGCCCCAGGCCCCGGACAGCTCAGGTCTTATTGTATCATATTTCACCGAAAATTTCGCCCCATCGTCCTCATTCCGGTGCCAAAATTTCATCCGGAATTTTTGTCAAAAAAATTCGAAAAAAGCGCTTGACATTTCCGGTTTCCATGGTATAATTACTATCGTTCCGAGCGACACGGCTCACGAACGAAAACAGAATATGCGGATATGGCGGAATTGGCAGACGCGTTAGATTCAGGTTCTAATCGGGGCAACTCGGTGGAGGTTCAAGTCCTCTTATCCGCACCAAACCATGAAAATCCGAACCTTTTCTCGATAGGAGAAGGGTTCGGATTTTTTGTTTTCTTTGGAAAGCAGAACGAAGGTGCTTTTCCAACCGCTGTGTGTCCAAAACCTTATCAAAAAAGACGTATCACAAAAGTCACAACTGTAAAGGTGCCGTAAGGCAGAAAGGACACGATTATGAAGTACGCTGAAAGCGTTTGCAAGTTCAACATGGACACCGGCTGCGTGGAACTGCTGCTCCGGGATGGCAGAAAAATTTCCATCGACTGTACCGGGGTCGAAGATGCGCTGGATGTCACCATGGCACAGCAGTCAGAACTGGACTATCTCATCTACAATGACCCGCTGGCGTATGCTGAGTTGATTTTGAACGGTGAGCCGGAAGAATATCTGAGGAATGTAGCAGGAAGTCACGGGTTAGAAGATTGAGATAAGAGAAAGACGTGCCGCACAAAACGCAGCACGTCCTTCTCTTAATAGACAAAAATGCAAGAATCAGTAGCAAAAATGCACATGATTTGTTTTCATTTTTCTGTACATAATAAGATTTTTACTGAGATTTAGCTTTCTGATGAGATTTTCCTCGGAAAGTATGCCCTCAGTGTAAAGTTCATATATAAGAATCCACGAGCGAGCGTTTTCGGAAAGTATATGCTTTTGAGAATCTGATAGAATACCTTTTCTTAGTAACATTATTTGTGCAAGCTCATTCGAACTTGCAACGATCTTATCGATCAGAGAATTTCCGGTGGAGAGAGTTTGGGTCTCTAATAAAATATAGAGAATCCATATAACCTCCAGATCATATTCTTTAGAGAGACAGGCTAAAAGCATTGTTGATAATTGTTCTTTTTCGTGAGCGTCTAACGGTTCCGATTCAACGCTTTTAAGAATTAAAGAACAAGCTTTTGTAAGAGATCGGTCATTATTGGTAAGAATTGTAAACAAGTACGCTCGATACAATTTTTTATCCTGTTCCACCTGAAAGTGAATAGGAGCAGCTTCTATGCTTTTAAGAAGATAACGAATCGCACCTTTCGTTCCGGAGATTTCAAAATTAAAAAAGCTATTAAATAAACTCATTAAATCCGGAACACTAGATGTATCTGGTCTAACACTCAAAACTTCTCTATATGAAGATATGACCTTTTCTAGATTTTCACTTACATAGTATGGGAAATCGAGAATCTCGGTTTTTTCATAGTTCAGTGTGAAACCATATTTTTTTAATACACTTGCAAATTTACTAATGACCTGCTCTTCATCATCGGAGTGAAGATACACCTCATAATCATCGACATATCGAGAATAATTTAGCCCCAGTTCATGAAGGTCTTGATCTATCCTTGTCATCATGCCTTCTGCTATGATTTTCGAGGAAAGTGGTCCAACAAGAAGTCCGTTGGTTTGATTCAAATTTTGTCTACGATAAATTGAATCCAAGTCACTGTATGTTTTGTAAAGTTCGCTTGATTCTTCATTATTTTGGTGATGATGATATTGAATATTTGTCTCATCTAATCCCAAAATAATCACAGGAATCATATGAAGATAAAAACTTGAGAAAAAATTTGAAATATCAAGTTTTAAAACTTTTTTTGCGCCACTTGCTCTAATTATTTTCGTAGCAAGATTTGAAATATAGTTTGATGGAATTTGACCATTTTCTTCTCTCATCGCTCCAGCTAAACCATAGGACTGTTCATGACGCATAATCGAATTGTCTTCCCCTAAAATAGGAGAAAAAGAACAATCATTGCCTGCGGTAAATTCTACCAAATCTTTGATGATGTGGTGGTCTTTCATATAAGCGTGAGTCACTGCATATGCACCAATCTCTGGAATACTAATCGTTCGCCGAGCATCATTTTGATTAAAGCGGCTCATATTGAAATTGTATGGAGGAATCAAGTCGCATTTAGCCCCCGGCAAGTGATGAAAGACATCTGAATTTAGTTGAAAGCACGGTGGCAGATATTCCGAGAAAAAACCTGTGTCACGAATTTTCTTATCAAGATTGGCGTATTCTTCGGTAGATAAAGGCATTGATTGAATCACGCTCCTACTTTGTTTTGAAACGATAAGACTAATTTTATTAAATACTATCCAATCTCAAAGGTCAAGAAAAATGATAAACTTCTGACAAAGCAAAAAACAGGGTGCGCCCCTGAATAGGACGCCCCCTGCCAAAAGCCACAGACAATAGCGATATGTACAGCAGGGAGTCCCCCAACGGGAACTTCCTGTTTTTCGTTGGTTGTATGATGAGCCTGTTCCGCCTGCCATGCGGCAAACTCCCGCTGACCTTCCTCGCTGTTCCAGCAGGCAAGGATGGCCGGATAGAATGCCCGCGCCAGACGGTCAATGACTTCATCGGGGTAAGGGGAAGTGTTTGTGGACTTTTTCTTTTTGTTCAAAC